>VAPK010005956.1_pt1 | contig 10106 bp, 9 predicted proteins | sample 3395031 | NCBI WGS metagenome assembly VAPK01 (sample SAMN08290443, study PRJNA428436) | hydrothermal vent metagenome | isolation source: Deep-sea hydrothermal vent chimney 1 | place: Pacific Ocean: Juan De Fuca Ridge
AGCAGTTTCAATTTTATTTAAACCTTGCAACATGCCATAATGCTTCTCGTTAAGACGCCAGCTCTTAATTTCTTTAATCCACATCAAATCCATCTGCTCCAATATCAGGCACTGGGTTTTTATTGCTCTTGTAAGATATGATGTAAAGGCAACCTTAAATGAGTAGCTCTCTTGCTTGAGTACTTTCCCCGCTTTACCGGCTGGACAGATGTGCCATTTTCCGAAAGTGGCACATCTGTCCAACCGCTAAATCTATTTTCTTTATTCCACAAACTCTGTCCATGTCGCACAAGCACTAATCTTTTCATAATTTCATAATTTAGATAACAAAATTAATAAAATGTTACTTGTTTCTCCACTACTGATTCATTTTTATATTTTTGCAGATGAATGTTTGTAAAATCTCCACAAATAATAAAGAAGCTATTTCCTGATTTGGTTTGGGAAATAAAAACGAATAAAAAGGAAGTTTATCTCACTTTTGATGATGGCTCGCATCCGGATATTACACCAAAAGTATTGAAGATATTAGACGAATTTGGTGTACAAGCAACATTTTTTTGTGTTGGCGAAAATGTTAAGAAATATCCCAAAACTTTTAACCTTATAACAAGTAGGGGGCATGCTGTAGGAAATCATACTTACAATCATCTAAATGGTTGGAATACATCTAACTCCGAATATTTTGATAATATTGAAAAAGCCGGTACTCTTATCCATTCAAACCTGTTCCGTCCGCCTTACGGACGTATAACGCCATCACAAATTAAGGTCTTGAAAAAAAAATTCTCTATAGTAATGTGGACAGTACTTACTTATGATTTCGACAAAAAAATTAGTACCAAACAATGCTTCCATAATTCGATAAATAAAGTAAGTCCGGGATCTATTATCGTTTTTCACGATAGCTTAAAAGCTGCTAACAACATGCTTACCACATTACCTCTGTTTTTAAAATATTTTTTAGATAAAGGATGGATATTCAAAAAATTGTAGTTATGACTTATTTTTGCGTCATTTAAATTATTAAGTTCATCAATAATCATTAACATGATAACACCCGGAACAATAAAAATCGACGACTATAATTACCCTCTACCTGACGAAAAAATTGCAAAGTTTCCTTTGAAAGAAAGAGATATGTCGAAGTTGCTTTTTCAAAAAGGTGTAAATGTTGAAGAAAGGAAATTTGCTGAACTGCCACGGTTGCTACCAAAAAATTCTCTATTGGTTTTTAATGAAACTAAGGTTGTAAAAGCAAGGTTGCTGTTTAAAAAAAGTACCGGAGCTGTAATAGAGATTTTTTGTTTAGAGCCTGTGAAACCTGTTAATGATTTTCAACTTGCGTATCAGCAAAAATCACCTGTTATTTGGAAATGCCTCATCGGAAATGCTAAAAGATGGAAAACCGGAGCCTTGCATCTGGAATTTAAACAAAATAATAAAGTAGTTAATTTGTATGCTGATAAAGTTGAACAATTATCTGATGGTTTCTTGGTTTTACTGAGTTGGGATACTCATGAGCTGGCGTTTTTAGATATAATAAATAACGTTGGATTCGTTCCAATTCCTCCATATCTTAACAGAAAATCCAATAAAGAAGACGCAGTAAGATATCAAACTATTTATGCACACTTTGAAGGCTCGGTTGCTGCCCCTACGGCAGGGTTACACTTTACAAAAAAAATAATAAAGGAGCTTGTTGATTGTGGCATTGAGACCGAAAAACTCACTCTGCATGTGGGCGCAGGTACATTTAAACCTGTTGTGTCTCAAACAATTGCGCAGCATGAGATGCACACAGAAAAAGTAGTTGTTGGACTTAATGCAATAAAGCACATCAAACAAAAACTAGGGAATCACATAATATCTGTTGGTACTACGAGTATGCGAACAATAGAAAGTCTTTATTGGATGGCAGTTAAGCTGCAAAATGGCAATGATAACTTTGTTGTTGAACAGTGGGATCCTTACGAAATGGTTGTTGATCCGGGATTTACAACATCAGAAGCTTTGTCGGGCTTAATAGATTACTTAGAAAAAAATGGATTGCGAGAAATAAAGGGTGAAACACGACTGATGATAGCTCCGGGATATAAATATAGAATAGCTACCGGCTTGATAACTAACTTTCATCAACCTAAAAGTACTTTGCTTTTATTGGTGTCGGCATTAATTGGAAATAATTGGAAAAGCACTTATGAATTTGCACTAAACAACAACTTCAGGTTTTTAAGCTATGGCGACAGTTGCCTGTTTTTACCTTGATTACACAGGTTTGATAACTTCCGGTATTTGCAGCGTAACCTGAAATTTGTTATGCAGTAGAATTATTAATGCAATTTATTATTATTGAGTCTATTCCGAAAAATTGATTAATTATCCCAAAAGGATAAAATATGAATAACCGATTATTCATATTCATTCCTTTCAGGACTATTTTTTAGCTTTCTTACTTTTCGGAGAAGAATCAATAACTCAGTATTTGGCGTTTTCTTGCAAAGACTAACCAACGAAGCTTCTCCTTAAAGACTATTTACTCCTGGTTATTACAGAGCTACATGTTAATTGCAACAACTTCTTTAATCTCAGGAAGTACCTTTTTTAATGTTGCTTCAACCCCATTTTTAAGCGTAACAGTACTAAACGCACAAGTGCCACAAGCACCTGTTAGTTCAACATTTACAGTATTATCATCTGTTATATTAACAAAATTAATATCACCACCGTCAGCTTGTAAATATGGTTTAACCTGTTCAATTACGTTTCTTACTTTATCGTTTAGTTCTTCTTTAGTATAAGCCATGATAATTATCTTTCTTTAGTTTAAAGTTTTGCAACTTCTTTTTGAACATTCTCAGCAATCTTCATGAACTCGGCAGTTACTTTTGAGTTGTCGTCCAGCGCAATTGGTAATCCAACTTCACCGGATTGTCCAATTTTCTCAACAATAGGAATCCTGCCAAGTACCGGAATATTAAATTCGTTAGCTAACTCTTCGGTTGCACCCTGTCCAAAAAGATAATATTTCTTGTCGGGAAATTCATCAGGGGTAAAATACGACATGTTCTCAACAATACCCAATAATGGAATAGTGAGTTTGTTTTGTTTACACATAATAGCAGCACGCCTAACGTCGGCAGTAGCAACCTTTTGCGGTGTAGTAACCAATACAACCCCTTTTATATTATACGACTGTGCTAATGTAAGCTGAATGTCACCAGTTCCTGGAGGCATATCAATAACCATAAAATCTAAATCCCCCCATTCAGAGTCTGTCATTAATTGATTAAACGCATTATTTATCATTGAGCCACGCCACATTAATGCCTGATCGGGTTGCACAAGTAAACCTAACGAAAGAATCTTAATCCCGTAATTTTCTAAAGGAAGTAATATTGGCTTTCCTGCGCGATCCATTACCCCCGGTTGCTGCCCAACAACATCAAACATCATAGGTACTGAGGGACCCATAATATCAGCATCAAGTATTCCTACCTTATTACCCGATTTGGACAATGCAATGGCAAGATTTGCGGCAACAGTTGATTTTCCAACGCCACCTTTGCCTGCGATAACAGCAATAATGTTTTTTACTCCGGCTAACGGACCAAAACCCTTATCTTTTTCAGAAATAGGTTTAACATCTACTGTAATATCATCTCCCAATTTATCTTTTAATGTTTTTACAACTGAATTGTAAACAATACCAACAGAGGGATCGTCAAGTTTTGGAAAAATAACCGAAACTTTTATGTCAGTACCTTTAATTTCAATGTTGTCAACCATCTTTAAGTCAACAATATTGTTCTGCTTAGCAAAAAATATCACTTCTTTTAACGCTTCTGTTACATCGTGATTTGTGATGAACTTTGACATACTATTTTTATTTAGATTAAATTATAATAACAAAAATTAATTTTACAAAATTACAACTATTTTTGGATGCACAATTATGTTTTCCGGTGCTATGATAATATTTTTACTAATGTTATTAAAATCCGGTTTAATTGCAAAGAAATATGTAATATTGCAAGCAGATACATCAGTTTAATACAAAATAAAAACAATGAAAAAATTAATTACCATTTGCTTGGTTATTTTTGCAGTAACCAATGTACAGCAGATTTTTGCCCAACAGGGTAAAGTATCGCCAACTTCGGTTGATAAAGCAATATATTTTGACAGGATTGGTCCGTTAAAAGATTTTCCTGCCTTGACACCAGATGAGCTCAAAGCTCTGGAAGATAAGGAAATACATAAGGTTAGGAACAAGGAGTTACAAAACAGGTCGTACCCGTTTGCCTCAACAGCATTACCAAAAGGAGCAGATAAGGCATGGCAAAAAAAGAATGGTTCACGACGCAGCACAAACGATATCGTTGAAAATTTCAACGGTCAATCTACAGGCTCATACCCACCCGATTGCAACGGGTCTGCGGGTATAAATTATTTTTTTCAAACTGTTAACGTTACATATTCAATTTATGAAAAAACAGGCACTCAGGTTGTTGCACCCACAAACTTAAACACATTGTTTGCCGGTGTTCCCGGATCGAACAATAACGATGGTGACCCTATTTTACTATATGATGATAATGCAAACAGATGGTTTGCTGCTGAACTTTCAGGAATTTATGGCACTTCATACATGTTGATAGCTGTTTCGGTTACCGATGATCCAACCGGCGACTGGTATAGATGGTCGTGGGTAATGAATGGTTTACCCGACTACATGAAGTTTGGTATTTGGGAAGATGGATATTACATGGGAACAAATACATCTTCGGGAGATGATATTTATGTTTTTGAGCGTCAGGAGATGCTTATTGGTGGAGCTACTCCACGAAAAATACAGTTTGATAACCCCTGGAGACCAAATAGTGGATTCCATTGCGTAATGCCTGCCGATTGTGATGGTGATTTTGCGCCTACCGGCACACCCGAAACTTATGTAACAATTAACGATGATGCTTGGGGAGGTGGTGGCGATGAGCTTTGGATATACCAGCTCACAACCGACTGGGATACACCATCAAATTCAACTTGGGAGAGGACTCAACAACTATCGGTAACACCATTTGACAGTAACTTTGGACCGTCATGGGACAACATAAGACAAAAAGGAACAGGTCAGAGGCTTGATGCAATACCGCAAATATTAATGTATAGAGTGCAATACCGTAATTTTGGTAATGATAAACGTATTGTTTGCAATCATACCGTTGACGTAGATGGCACCGACCATGCCGGCATTAGGTGGTACGAACTGGATTTAAGTGGCTCCGATTGGGAAATAAGACAAGAAGGAACCTATGCTCCTGATGAACACAGCCGCTGGATGGGAAGTATTGCAATGAATGGAAACAAAGAAATAGCTTTGGGATATTCTATCTCAAGCACAACGCTAAATCCGGGCATACGCTATTGCGGACAGTCGGCTGCCGAAAATATGGCTGCAACCGGAATCATGGATATTGAAGAAGGTACAATTAAGGATGGTACTGTTTCACAAACAGGAGCTAACCGCTGGGGCGACTATTCAAACATGTCAATAGATCCATTAGACGACAAAACCTTTTGGTACACAACCGAGTTTATGAACTCTACCAGTTCTAAAGGAACAAAAATAGCCTCACTATACTTTGCTGAAATATTAACTGCATCTTTTACTGCCTCGTCAACAAACGTTTTTGTAGGCAGTACTGTTAACTTTACCGATCAGTCGCTTGGAAACCCTACTACTTGGCAATGGACCTTTGAAGGTGGAGATCCGGCAACATCAACTGAACAAAACCCATCAGTAGTGTACAATACCGCCGGTAATTTTGATGTTACATTAGTTGTTACTAACAGCACAGCATCTGATACAACAGTAATGACAAATTATATAAATGTGATGGAAGAAGTACTCACAGTAACGCCTCAAACGATAACTGTTGGTAGTGATGCGGGAAGTACTTCTGTAGTTCTTGATGCAAGCAAAGCATGGTCTTCATCAGATACTTGCAGCTGGGTAACAGTTACTCCTGATGGAGGATTAGGTGGAGGTAACGTTGTAATTAGTTATGAAGAAAATACCGGAGTTCAGCGTGAGTGTGTTATTACTTTTGCAACTGCTACGAGCTCGGTAGATTTTACTCTGGTTCAAACAGGTGTTGCCGAAGTTTTAACTTTAGATCCTACTTCTCAAACTGTTGATTATTTGGCTTCATCATTTGATGTTTCACTCACTTCTAATACACCATGGAATGTTAGTGATACTTGCGATTGGCTATCAGTTACGCCTCTGTTGGGAGAAGGAAATGCTACGCTAACTGTCAGCTATGACGAAAATACAAGTTTGGAAGACAGGGAGTGTACTTTTACTGTTGCCGGTAATGCAGCTTCTGTTGATTTTATACTGCTTCAAACAGCCACTCCGGCGTCAATTACAACAAATACGCAGAGCGAAACTGTTGCTTCTGATGCTTCAAATATTGACATTGAGGTAAACTCAAATGTACAATGGACTGTAAACGAACAATGCGATTGGGTAACAGTAACTCCAAATACAGGAATTGGGACAACTACAGTTAATATTCAATTTACAGAAAATGAGAGCTTTAGCGATATACGCAATTGCCAAATCAGCTTTGATGGTGGCGGAACAAGTGCAGAGTTTGTCCTTACACAGCTTGCTAAGATTGCCGAACTCACTTTAAGTACAAATGAGCAGAATGTTGACTGGAAAGATGGTAGTTTTGAAGTAAATGTTACAACTAATACCAACTGGACTGTAACAAATCCTTGCGAGTGGATTACAGTAACGCCAAATTCCGGATCGTTATCAGGCAACTTCAGCATTAATTATCTCCAAAATCAGGATCCCGCAGACCGTAACTGTACAGTTTCAGTTTCGGGTGGTGGGATATCGCAAGACATAATTATAAATCAGGTGGCACACCCAGATGGTATTGACGAATTGTTAGCTAATAATATTAGTCTGTTTCCAAATCCCGCATCACAATCGTTCACAATTAAGTCGGAAAACACCATTGATAAAATTCAGGTAATTGACTTAATGGGTAAACTCATCTTTGAACTTAATAATCCCGGATTAAAAACGCAGATTCAAACTTCTAAGTGGGAAAAGGGTTCATATTATGTACGCATATCACAAAATAATAATACAATGGTTGGTACTGTGCTAATTCAGTAAACATCAATGCGTTGGATTAGATAATTGTTAATATATAATTTAGTGTGAAATAGATGCAGGTATATGCTTGTTTGCAATGTTAAATTAATTAATATATTATGGTAAAAAGGATTGTTAAAAATAATTTTTCAAAATCATTTGAATAATTGAAAAATTATGACTTATTTTGCACTCCTTTTTTGAACAGGGATAAAACTACAGAAAGATGTCGAGAATTTGTCAGATAACAGGTAAAAAAGTGATTTCGGGAAACAACGTTAGTCACTCACATGCAAAAACTAAAAGAAAATTTCAGCCTAATTTGCATGTTAAAAAGTTTTTTGTACCGGAAACAGGTAAGTGGATTACCTTAATGGTTAGTGCAAATGGTATTCGTACCATAAATAAAAAGGGTATTATCATTGCTCTTAAAGAAGCTGCGGAAAAAGGCTATTATAAAGCATAATATAGATTGGACAAATAATAAAAAAGAGACTACCATTGTGGCAGTCTCTTTTTTTGTTATTTATTATAAGTTATAAATCAAGCCTCCGAGTGCTGGTACATACCTTAGAAGTTTTCTCTTAAGGTAGCTTCAATTTCTTCAGACAATCTGTTAAACACTTCCTCCTCGGTACCGTCAGCATTTATTTTACTGTACATGTCCTGTTTTTTATAATAAGATACAACAGGTTCAGTTTTGTTGTTATATTGCTCAAGACGATTTACAATTAGCTCAGTACTAACATCATATGTTCTCGCCTTGTCATTATCTTTACCCCTGTCACTAAGTCGTTTTATAGCTTTAAGAGTGCTAAGTTTAAGTTCAATCATGTTTGACACTTTCATATTTACTCTTTGCAGCAAACCATCAAGAATATATGCCTGAATTACCGTTCTAGGGAATCCCTTAAAAATAAAACCGTTGGCATTGGGGTTTTCTTTAATCTGATCTGCAATTAGCTTTATGGGTATCTCATCAGGTACAATTTTACCCAAGGTCATGTATGGCTCAGCTATTTTGCCAATTGCGGTATTATTAGCAATTTCTCTTCTAAGCAGTTTACCTGTTGAAATATAAACCAAATTGTGCTTTTTTGCCAGCAAGTTACCCTGCGTACCTTTTCCAACACCCGGTTTGCCTAATAGTACTATGTTGGTATATTCCTTACTCTTGTGTTTTTCAACATAATCTACAATATTGTCAAATATTTTATCAATCTCACCAACACCACTTAACTTATAGTATTTTTTTTGCTCTGAATAATACTTCGCAACGGGCTTTGTTTTATTTGTATATTCAGTTAGCCTTGTTTTTATCACATCTAAAGTGTCATCAGAGCGTTTTGAGGTTTTAGCTCTTAGTAACAACCTGTCAATGAGTTTGTTTTTAGGTACATCAAGGCTTATCATCATATCAAGTGAGGTGTTTAACTTGAGTAAAAGCCCATCAAGAATATAAGCTTGAACGACGGTTCGCGGAAAACCATCAAAAAGGATACCTCTGGCTCCTACGTTCTCGGTTATTTTCTTCTCAATTATCTCAACAACAAGTTCATCGGGTACCAACCCACCCGACTCAATAATACTTTTAGCTTTAAGTCCAAGATCAGAGTTTTCTGCGATTTCTGATCTAAGCATGTCGCCTGTAGAGATATATGTTAAGTTATACTTATCTAATAATTTTTTTGATTGTGTTCCTTTCCCCGCACCCGGGGGTCCAAATAAAGCAATGTTCAGCATATGGCTAATATTTTAATTTTATTCAACAATTTTGTAAATATCTCTAAGATTTCGTCCCTGATTATCGTAATCAAGTCCATATCCAACAATAAAATCATTTGGAATTTCAATTCCAACATAGTCAACTTTATATGATTTTTTAAAAGCTTTTGGCTTAAATAGCAGTGTTGCGATATGTACTTCAGCAGCTCCCATGCTATCAAGCTGTCCCAATACGTTCTCCATTGTGATGCCCGAATCAATAATATCTTCAACAATAATTATTGTACGTCCCTTAATATCTTCGTCGAAGCCAATTAATTGCCTCACTTTTTCGGTACTTTTAGTGCCAACATACGACGATAGTTTAACAAATGAGACTTCACACGACAACTCAATCTTTTTGAGTAAATCGCCGGCAAACATAAATGACCCATTTAGGATAACAAGGAATATCGGAGTCTTTCCTGATAAATCTTTGTTTATAGAATCAGCTAATTTGATGGTAGCTTTATCTATTTCATCAAAAACAATGAATGGTTCAAAATATTTATCATGTATTTTTATCTTATTCATACAAAATGGGTTATCACAATATGTTGAAGTTACAAGTTTACAAAGATATAATTAAAAATACAAAGTAGTACCCAAATTTATTATTTTTGTACTGTAATATTTTGTAATAAAAATCGGGTATCATGAAAGCAACTGTTAGTATAATTATGGGAAGTACATCTGATTTAAAGGTAATGGAAAAAGCTGCAGTATTTTTAAATGATATGGAAATTCCTTTTGAAATGAATGCACTTTCTGCACACAGAACGCCAAAAGAGGTAGAGCTTTTTGCGACAAATGCACAAAAAAAAGGAATTAAAGTTATTATAGCAGGGGCGGGGATGGCTGCACATTTACCAGGTGTAATAGCCTCAATGACAGTTGTTCCGGTAATAGGTGTTCCAATAAGCGCAACGTTAGATGGTATTGATGCGTTACTTGCAATTGTTCAAATGCCTCCGGGTATCCCAGTTGCTACCGTAGGCATTAATGGAGCCTTAAATGCCGGTATATTGGCAGCCCAAATGATTGCTGTTGGTGATGCTGTTATGATGGAAAAAATAATGCATTACAAGGATGCACTGAAACAAAAAATAGTTAAAGCTAATGAAGAGCTTAAACTAATTACTTATAAATACAAGGTGAACTA
>VAPK010001892.1_pt1 | contig 10104 bp, 9 predicted proteins | sample 3395031 | NCBI WGS metagenome assembly VAPK01 (sample SAMN08290443, study PRJNA428436) | hydrothermal vent metagenome | isolation source: Deep-sea hydrothermal vent chimney 1 | place: Pacific Ocean: Juan De Fuca Ridge
CCCTTTTGCGCGGAGTTGGTTGGCTTTCACGGGACGATCTCGCCACCCGGCGCGGCCACGCTGGTCCGGCCTACGAAACCCCGGACGCCCAATGTTTGGGGCGACAGCGGTTCGAATTCGGGCTTTACACCTACACGGGCACATGGGAACAAGCGCGGGTGTGGCGGGAGGCACATGCTTTTTCTGCTCCATTGATCGGTACTCGGTTGATCGAGGCTGGCCGTGGGAAACTCCCCTCTGAATGTAGCCTCCTCACCGTCGATTCTGCAGACATCGCGTTGAGCTGTGTGAAGCGGGCGGAAGACGGGACCGGAATCATCATCCGCGTCTACAACCCCACATCACATCCGACCGCCGGAGCGATTAGGCCCGCATGGAAAATCATCCGTGCGGAGAGCGTCGGGCTCGACGAGGCTGGTACGGAAGAGATCGCGATCTCTCCATCGGGGGTTCCCGTCGCACTGGCAAGCGGCGAGATCAAAACGATCAAGCTCACGTTGACATCGCAACCAACACCGTCGACCTAGTCCGGATCAGATTCCAGCCCCGTCGGTGATTGGCTCCAGCATCGCGTCCATCGGGCGCACGGTTACTGTCGATGCCGCGATAACCACTTCCCTGGGGCGGACATCACGGCGCACGACTGCGCCAGCACCGATCTTCGCCTGCCTGCCGATACGGATCGGTCCGAGCAAGACGGCGTTCGCTCCGATGATCACCCCGTCCTCGATCGTCGGATGGCGCTTCCCAGCGAACCGGGAAGTGGCCCCGATTACAACCCCGGAGTAGAGATGGACGTCGTCGCCAATTACCGCTGTCTCTCCAATCACGACCCCCATTCCGTGGTCGATCACCACCCGTCTCCCGATCCGCGCGCCGGGGTGAATCTCCACCCCGGTTCGCCGCCGGACGATGTGGGCGAGGAATCGGGCGAGCAGTTTGTAACCGTGGTTCCACAAGAAGTGGTTGATTCGATGCGCCCATAAGGCGTGCATACCTGGGTAGCAGAGCAGCACTTCGAGAAAACTGCGTGCTGCCGGATCTCGCTCCCGCACCGCAAGCACGTCTTCGCGAATTCGATCAAACATCGCCGGCCTCCCAAAGGTCCGTGGATAGGTAGCGCTCGCCGGTATCGGGGAGGATCACCACGATCGTCTTCCCACTACTTTCCGCGCGCGTGGCCACCTGGAGTGCCGCCCACATTGCCGCTCCGGCCGAGATCCCAGCAAAAATCCCTTCTTTACGAGCCAGCCGACGTGCGGTCTCCACTGCGTCAGCATCGGAAACAGCGATCACCTCATCGAGTAATTCCCGCTCTAGAACCTCGGGAATGAACCCGGCTCCGATCCCCTGAATCCTGTGCTTGCCGGTCTTTCCTACGCTCAGAAGCGGGGAGCCAGCCGGTTCTACCCCGACGATCCGCACCTCGGAATTGCGGGTTTTGAGGTACCGCCCAACGCCGGTGATCGTCCCGCCGGTCCCGATCCCGGCTACGAGGATATCGACCGCACCGGCCGTATCGTCCCAGATCTCCGGCCCAGTTGTCCGTTCATGAACGTGCGGATTTGCTGGATTGTCGAACTGAGCCGGCATGAACGCGCCTGGAGTTGCGGCCACAAGACGCCTTGCCTCCTCCACTGCCCCTTTCATCCCGAGCTCACCGGGGGTGAGGACGAGTTCCGCGCCGAGTGCCTGCAGGATCCGGCGGCGTTCGAGGCTCATCGTCTCCGGCATCGTCAGGACAAGCCGATATCCACGTACCGCGCATACGAACGCAAGGCCAATCCCGGTGTTTCCAGAGGTTGGCTCAATGACTACGTTTCCCGGTCGGAGAAGGCCGCGGTCTTCCGCATCTTTGATCATCGCCCAGGCGATGCGGTCCTTAACGCTTCCCAATGGATTGAATGATTCGAGCTTGGCGAGCAATCGAACGTCCCCCTCAACCATCCGATTAATCCGCACAAGCGGGGTTTTACCGATCAAATCTAAAATTGTATTTGCAATAGTCATATTCTCTCCTTGTTAGAAATACGAAACAACGCTATTTGACAATGCACTGCTGACGGGCTGAAAAAGTGCCGAAATGGTTAAATAGAAATGCGCGTATCTAGCGCGTACAGAACGAAGCGAAAGAGGCGAGTGGACAACAAACACGACCACCTGCAAAGCATCTGGTCAGATCGATCATCGTCATGTCACTCACCTCCTAAAGGTAGGTTAATAATTACACCATACATGATACTCCGGATTGCGTCAAGTGTCACTCCGCTATTGCTTGACAAGGAAAGTACTCGTGCTAATATATCAATATCGATATATCGATTTAGATATATCAAGCGAGTCCCCCGTCCTTACAGGAGGAAACCTATGCGCGCGAAAAAGACATTATTCGCTCTGATCGCAACAAATTTCTTAAGCGCAATGGGAATCACCATCGTCGTTCCGTTCATCGGGAACGTGCAAGCGATATTTGGAGTCAATCCGGCATATGGGATTTGGATTATCACGATGTTCATGCTCAGCTATTGCATGGGGATGGCACTCATTGGCCGGCTGAGCGACGCTGTAGGTCGACGGCCGGTGTACATCACTTCGATGGGAATCTTCACCGCTGGGTTGCTGCTCAGCGCAATTGCCCCGAGTTTCGAGTGGGTACTTGCCGGCCGGTTCCTGCAGGGGATCGGGGCGAGTGGGTCGCTTCCCATTGCTCAGACGATCGCCTATGAGCAGTTCGGCGACCGCAAGGGCCTGGTTATGGGGGGGATCAGTGCCGCGTTTGGGATCGGCGTTGTCGCAGCGATCAACTTAGGAGGGGGTATCTACTCTGCTCTGGGCTGGCGCGCGGTGTTCTTCATAACCTGTGGACTCGCGGCAGCCGGGTTTGCAATCTCGTTCCTCCTTCCTGAGACAGTACGGGTACGGCGACAGATGAGCCTCGACATCGGTGGAATCGCCTCGTTCGGCACGGCAACCGCCGCGTTTATGTTCCTGTTCAAGGGACTGGCGGAAGAACCGTTTGTATCCTGGGCAGTGCTGCCTTACTTCATCGCATTTGTAGCTGCCGTGATCGCCTTCACGATTATCGAGCGCCAGGCGGATGAACCGGCAATCGACCTGAAACTTTTCCACAATAAGGTTTTCTTTTTGGTGATCGTTACCTCTGTCCTCGGCGGGATCGGGATGTTCATCTTTCAGACTTTTCTCCCCAGCTTTGCCCAGGTTCTTCTCGGATACACGGTGGCGCAGGCAGCGTACTCGATTGATGTGATGGCCGCATTTATGATCCTCTCTGCCGGACTCACTGGCGCGGCAAGTGATCGATTCGGACCGGAAAAAGCTCTCGTATTCTCGCTCATCACGACCGCTATCGCGTTCTACCTGATAACTGCTCTTCCCAACCCAACGCTCGCCTACTACCTGGCAAGTGCTATCGCCGGATTGGGCCTGGGAAGCCTGATGACCCCGATCAATGTAATCGGGATGCGTGAAGGGGGGCTCGGCCGGGAGGGCGTTTCATCGGGGATTGTCAGTCTGGCGCGCACCACCGGTGGGATTATCGGACCGACCATCGCCGGGTTCATCCTGGCACGGACCGATTTCTCCTCATTGTTCGCTCTTACCAACATCCTGAACGCATACACTCACATCTACCGATTCGGATTTTGGGCCCTCTTTGTCGGAAGCGGGGCAGCAATAGTGCTACTGATATTGAAAATTAAAGGAGTTGATGCGGAATGAAAAAAGCCCTGATATTAGGACTGACTCTGACAGTTGGATTGGGCATGGCTGTCGTGGCAGCAAACACTGTTACACTGCAGGATATAGTAAGCGCCTCGGACGCACTACAGACGTTCCAGGCCACGATTTTCATGGCTCGCTACACCGGGAACCAGAAAGCAGAGATCGAGTTTCGTTTTGAGTTCGTTCCGCCAGCGAAGATGCGGATAGAATACATTTTTCCCAAGAACCTGGTTGGCCAGTTAGTAATCCTAAATGATGACCAGTTATATACTTTTCTGCCGGCGTTGAACCGCGCGGTACGAAAGACGGTCACTGAAAGTTCCGCTCATCCCGGTGAGGAGATGGGGTTCCTTTATCATTTTGTCAATCGTGATTTGGCTGCATTCACTAAGAGCCATACTGCTTCAACCATCACGGGACTATTCACCTTCACGTGGCAACACAACAAAGACAAGATTACCTATAAAGCATACAAACTGATGTTCACCGGTAAGGACAACAAGCAGGTTGTGTGGTGTGATGCCACCACCTTCGTCCCGATAGCGGTGGACATCTACGAAGGCAATAAGTTGACAATCGAGGTGCGCGTCATCGACTACGTGTACAATGGTAGTATCCCGGATAAGGAATTTGCTATTCCGGAATGACCAGGCATAAAGGCGTAACGATATGGAAGGGATTAGAAGAGGACAGCTCAAGTTCTACATCCTGAAACTGCTCTTGAATGAGCGTTATACCGGCTACGGCTTGATGAAGGCAATCAAAGAAGAGACCGGCTTCTGGAAACCATCGACCGGTTCACTTTACCCACTCCTCAGTGCAATGAAAGAACAAGGCCTAATCGCGGAGGTGGAAGAACCAAGTGGCAACAAGCGATGGGAGATCACCCCCAAGGGAAGGAAAGCATATACCGAAGCCACTGAAGCAAAACGCCAGCTGTTTCAAAACATCCGCGAATCGATGCTTGTATTTGCCAAAGCGTTCGGCCGTGAAGATCTGGAAGCGTTCGCCAAACAGTTCGGCCGGCTGGAACAACAGGAGAATTTGGCCGAATTAGCCCGTTTGTTCATGGAAATCCATAATGCACTCTGGTCTCTCCCACCGCTCTCCACCGCCGATAAACGTAAAGTCATGGCGATCCTAACGCGTACGCGCGATGCCCTGCTTGCATTACAGCGGGCTAAAGGCTCAAATTCGTATGACCAAAAGAACTGATGCTTGCATACGTACGATGAACCAGGCATGATCACCTATTAAGATGAAAAACAGGCTTGTCGCACGCATTCTGTACGAAATTGCTGACCTCCTTGAGATGGAGGGAGTGGCATTCAAGCCGCGCGCCTATCGCCGGGCAGCGCAGGCGGTGGAGTCGTGTCCTGTTCCAGTGGAGGACCTCGTGGCAACCGGCAAGTTGAACGAGCTCCCAGGAGTGGGAAAAGCAATCGCAGGTAAAATCGAAGAAATCGTAAAAACAGGCAAGCTTGCTTATCATGAAGAGCTGAAAAAGAAGCTCCCGATCGACCTTTTCTCCCTCACCAAGGTGGATGGGATCGGTCCCAAGACGGCGAAGCTTCTGTACGACGTGTTGGGAGTACGCACCCTGGATGACCTAGAACAGGCAGCGCGCTCCGGTCGCATCCAAAAGGTAAAAGGACTGGGGAAAAAGACAGAGGAGAGGATACTGCGCGGCCTGGCCGAGGCACGGCGTACCGAAGCGCGGATGCTTCTCGGGCACGCCTATCCTATTGCTGACGATCTGCAACGACGTCTGCGAAAGACTGGTCTGTTCACGCGGCTGGAGGTCGCCGGGTCGCTCCGGCGGGGGCGGGAAACGATCGGCGATCTTGATATCCTTGGGATTGCATCGGACCCGGAAAGGGCAGCGGAAGCATTCGTCTCCCTTTCCGATGTAGAGGAAGTACTCGCCCATGGGCCAAAGAAGTCATCGGTCCGGCTGTCGAGCGGGTTGCAAGTTGATCTGCGGATTGTCCCACAGGAATCGTTCGGTGCGGCCCTGCAGTACTTCACCGGCTCCAAAGCACACAACATCGCGTTGCGCAAACGCGCTGTCGCCCGTGAGTGGAAATTGAACGAATACGGACTGTTTGACGAAACAGGAAAGGTTCTGGCTGGAAGAACTGAAGAAGATATTTACACACGGCTTGGCCTTTTGTTCATCCCGCCGGAGTTGCGCGAGGACCAAGGCGAAATCGCCGCAGCGGAAGCGGGAACCCTCCCTAATCTTGTGGAACTCTCTGATATCCGTGGCGACTTACATGTGCATACCGACTGGTCCGATGGAAAGGCGCCTCTTGCGGTTATGGCCGCGGAAGCGCAAAAACGTGGGCTCTCCTACATTGCAGTCACTGACCACGCCAAATTCTCGGAGATGGTCCGCGGGCTCACCCCGGATGACATCCGTCGCCAGATTGATGAGATCGCCCGCCTAAATGAGGAATTGGATGGGTTTCGCATCTTTACCGGGATCGAAGCAAACATTCTGCCCGACGGTTCTCTCGACCTTCCAAACGAGATCCTACGCCAGCTCGACATCGTCGTCGCCTCCGTTCACTCTCATCTCCACCTTGATCGCACAGCGATGACAAACCGGTTGATCCGGGCGGTGGAAAACGAACATGTTTTCATCCTCGCTCATCCCACCGGTCGCAAGATCGGAGAACATCCGGCATACGATGCTGATTGGGACAAGGTATTCCGTCGCGCAGCGTCAGCCGGCACCGCAGTTGAGATAAACGCCAATCCGATCCGCCTTGACCTTAACGGAGAGCTCGCCCGTCGGGCTATCGAATTCGGAGTCCGTATCACTATTGATACCGATGCTCACGATCCCACCCACTTTGACTTTCTTAAGTTAGGAGTGATCACCGCCCGCCGCGGCTGGGTGGAGAAAAGCAATGTCATTAACACACTTTCGTCAGGTGAACTGCTCGTCCAGGCTCAAACGAAAAAGTAGCCGATGTCCGTTCCCTGATACCCAAAGATCTAACGCAAAGCAACCGATTGCAGTATAGTTGAGGGTGTTCCCCAACACAGAAGGTGGCGTATGGGATGACTAACGCACGATTGGAACGGGAGTTAGTAATCAATACTGAAAACCGCATTGAGCTCATTGGCGAGGTCTCCCGCCTATTCTACGACATGGGGGTGAATATTCTCGCCGTCAATTTCCGTGTTTGTGGAGACGAGGCCACACTGCGGTTGCTCACGAATGCTCAGACCTACGCTCGCGATGCCCTCAGACGAGCTGGGTTCTTCGTGGACGAACGTGAAGTGGTGGTGCTTGAGCTCCCGGAGAGGGTGGGATTTCTCGCTAAAGTGGCGAAAGCGTTAGCACGAGAAGGGATAAAAATCTACGACCTCTACGCCACAGTGTCGACAGGAAGCCGCACTGCCACAGTTGTACTCACTTGTTCACATAACTCCAAAGCCGTTCTTATGTTCCAAGGACGCTGAGTGCAGAACCACCAGCGCCTTGAACGCACCACATGACCTGGTAGAATCCTACCGATTTCAAATAGGGGAGATTACCATGCGGATTCTATTACTGGGAGCGGGGATGATGGGACGGGCGATTGCCTATGATCTCCTGCAGCACGAGGAAGTGACTGAACTTATTATCGCTGACCGGGAGCGGAGACGTGCGGAATCGCTCGTTGAATGGCTCAGGGACCACCGCGCTACTCCGCTCAAGCTAGATGTAAGCGCTCCTCGTGCGGTGCGCGAGGCGATGAAAGGCTGCCGGGTGGCGGTGAGCGCCGTCCCTTACTTCTTCAACCTCTCGCTCGCCCAAGTAGCAGTGGAAGCACAAGTGAGTTTTTGTGACCTTGGGGGAAATCCAGAGATTGTCTCCAAAGAGCTCGAACTCGATGAAAAAGCGAGGGCAGCCGAAGTCACGGTGATCCCGGACTGTGGACTCGCACCCGGCCTGGTAAACGTGCTCGCCGCCTCGGCAGTTGATGAACTGGGAGGTAGGGCAGACGAAGTGAGAATCCGCGTCGGTGGGCTCCCGCAGCGTCCGCGTCCCCCGCTCGATTACCAAATTGTTTTCTCCCCCTACGGGCTGATAAACGAGTACATGGAGGAAGCGACGATCCTGAGCAATGGAGAGCCCGAGACCGTTACCTCCCTCACCGGATTGGAGGAGATCTCCTTCCCGCCGCCATATGAACACCTGGAAGCGTTTCACACCGCAGGAGGGAGTTCGACTCTCCCGATGACCATGCGTAACCGGGTTAAAAATCTTGACTACAAGACGATTCGCTATCCCGGCCACCTTGCGAAGGTGAAAACGATCGCCGACCTCGGTTTTTTCGATCTTACCCCGCGAACCCTCGACGGCACGGAAGTCGTTCCCCGGGAGCTCGCGGTGCGGCTCTTTCAGGAAAAACTCTCGTTTGACGAGCCGGACGTGGTGCTACTGCGAGTGAGCGCACGTAATAACTCCCGTGAGGTGCGCTATGAGTTTATCGATCGGTACGACGAGCAAACGGGGTTATCGGCGATGATGCGCACGACCGGGTTTCCGATCGCGGAGATTGCTCACATGATCGGAATGGGGAAGATCGCTACCCATGGAGCACTGCCACAGGAGACGTGTGTTCCGCAGGAGGAGTTTATCGAACGCCTCATCTCTCGCGGCATCCGGATAGAAAGGACGGTATTACCGTGAACAAACAGGTAATCGGGTTCGATATGGACGGGGTGCTCCTCGACTCAGATGACTTTACCCCAGGTGGTTGGATCGTTGAAGCGTTCATGAAAACGCTACGCGATTTCGGGATCCCCGAGACAGAGGAAAACGCAAAGCGCCTTTACATTTCAAGTCTGCGCCGGGAAGGGGAAAAATTCTGTCAGGAGTTCGGAATTAAGGATATAGAGACGTTATGGGCACAACGGGAACGCAACTATCTTGCCGGCAAGCTCGCGGCGATCGAGTCGGGACGCGTAACTCTGTTCCCCGACGTTACCGCACTAGAGGAGCTAGGGCGCAGTTATCCCCTAGCGATCGTGAGCAACTCTCCGCAAGAGATCGTTGATCTGGTAGTCAAGAAGTTCTCCCTCAATCGTTTGTTTCACCTGTGGATCGGGAGAGGACACACTTGGAATGAGCTTGCTGTTGCCAAACCAGCTCCGGATCTGTTATTGCGCATGAAAGAGAAGCTTGGCGCCGACAGCGGCTACTACGTGGGGGATCAACCGGACGACGTGACTGCAGCCCGCGCCGCCGGGCTTGTTCCCGTCCTTATCGACAGAAGCGGGAATAACGGAGATATCCGAAGCCTGCATGAACTCTCCGCGTTCATCGCTCGGCATACGGCCGTCCCACAATAATATAACATTTCCATCAACGCCGTCCTTCCCTATAATAACGGCATGAAAAGTATCGAAGGAAAACTATCTTTACACCGATCTTCCGGTCTTCCAGGCAACGCGCTGCTTCCCGACTATGGTGGCTACTCGATCGTTGCCATTCCCGGAGTGATCCGAACTATATTCGGGGATCGGGTGAAGCGCGCTGGAGCCGTGTATGCTGCTGTAAAACATGCCATCCCAAACGGAATCAAAAAGGTAATTCTTCTTATACTCGACGGCCTCGGGTATGACCATCTTAAACGGCTCCTCGCTGAGCATCCTGATTTGTACCTGCACCGTCTGATCAACTCCGGAACGATGATTCCAATAACCTCGGTTTTTCCATCCACTACAGTGAGCGCTCTTACAAGCTACAGTACCGGGCTCACCCCACAGGAACACGGGATGATCGGGTATCGTCTGTATCTACAAGAGATATCTGCAATAACAAACATGGTCCGCCTTTCCATTCTTGGGAACGAAGAGGGAGATTCCGCTCTTAAAGCGGGAATCGATCACCAAACTTTTCTCAACTCTTCCACCCTGTACACACAGTTGAACCGACTCGGCGTGGAATCGCATATCCTGTTAGGAAAATACATCGCCAAAAGCGGGCTTTCCTCAATCATCTATAAAGGGGTTGGGAAAATCCACCCAGTGGTGAATTTTTCCGATATGCTCGTCTTCGCGCGGCGGTTGGTCCAAAAAGCAAGGGGAAATACTTTCCTAAGCCTATATTGGGGCGGGACCGATGCTATAGCCCACACTTACGGACCATGGACAGAGGAGTTCACCGCTGAACTACGGACACTCGATGCGGCAATCGGGCGCGAGATCATCGACCGAATTGACGAGACCTTACTTATAATCTCATCCGACCACGGATTTATTCCGATGCGGGAATCCGATTACTACGACATCTCCCACATTCCCGAATTTGAACACGGCCTTCTCCTCCCCCCCACAGGAGAACCACGCGCATCCTACCTC
>VAPK010661888.1_pt1 | contig 10103 bp, 7 predicted proteins | sample 3395031 | NCBI WGS metagenome assembly VAPK01 (sample SAMN08290443, study PRJNA428436) | hydrothermal vent metagenome | isolation source: Deep-sea hydrothermal vent chimney 1 | place: Pacific Ocean: Juan De Fuca Ridge
CATTAGCTTGCGATAGAGGGAACAAAAACCTCAACTACCTTTACGATCCCATGCACCCAGCGGTACTGGAACTTATAAAGAAAACAGTAGATTCAGCCCACAGCAATGGAATATGGTGTGGTGTGTGTGGAGAAATGGCTGCAGACCCTATCTCCCTGACGGTTTTATGCGGAATAGGAGTAGACGAGCTGAGCATGAGTCCCGCTTCTATCCCGAAAGCCAAAGAAACCATAAGAAACATAAGCTTCTCAGATGTCCAGGCGATAGCTCGCGAATGCCTCAGCAAAACCTCTCCAAAGGAGTGCAGGAAGCTAATCTCCGACTACCTTCTAATACCAAGGGGATGAAACAGGTTCAAAAATTATACCTTTTACGCTTTTTGTTACCGTTACACTTGTTTTTCAATATATTAATAAGAATATATCGGTTAAGCAATTTTCCTTCTACAACGGGTAAAAAAGGATGCAAACTTTGTAAGAAATACATTTCTGTTGACATTCCCCAAAAAAGCAGTATTAATCTTTAAGAGATATATTTGGTATTTCGTAACGGGGTGGTGTATTGTCATGTTTTTCAAACGTGGTATTTTTTGGTGCATTGGGTGTGTGCTTATTCTCTCAATCATCGGATTATGGGTGGCAAACATTCTCTTCTTTGATTCTACTCCGGATTTAAATTCACCAAATGCAACCGTAAAGGCCGGATTATGTGCATCATGCCACGCGATGAAGCCCATGGTTAGGTCTTTCTACCTAAGCATACATGGTGGAAATAACAAATATGGCTTTGCCGTGACAAGTTGTACGGATTGCCACCTACCACACAACAGCCTAACAGGTTTCCTTATAGCAAAAGGAATAAGAGGCTTAACAGATATATTCGCAAACATCGGGCTAACCAAAAAAGCCAATCTAAGAGAACATTACTATCACATGAAAGAGTTTGTATTTGACAGTGGGTGTATGCAGTGCCATTCCAACTTGAGAAACAATAATTCCCACATAAGCGCAGCTGCCAGATTCGCCCACCATTACTACTTTACTCACAGGAAGGAGCTCTCATGCGTCAGTTGTCATAACGATATGACCACACCAAACTTTGCCCATCCAGGGCTGCTGGATGAAGTATCAAGCAATAATAATTTTTAGAAAGGAGGGGTTGAGATGCGGAAGATTCCCTGGTTACTCGCAGCTTTGGCATTCTTTCTCATGGAAAGCATAGCCATGGGGAGTAACAGCTTGAGTAGCAACAAATACTTCGTGGAACTGAAAAAGTTTACTCCCTCTGGTGTCACAAATGCCCAGTGCCTTAGCTGCCACAAGGCAATGGACAAAGGCATCGTAGCGGATTGGCAACATTCCGTGCATGCAAAGGTAGGGGTTGGTTGTGTCCAGTGCCATGTGGTTCCAAAAAATTACCCCACAGCCATGAAAACACATCCGTTCAAGGGTGCCAATTGGTCGGTGGCAGTAGCTGTATCATCCGTGACGTGTGCCAAATGTCATGCCAAAGAGGTGAAGGAATTTCTCAATTCAGGACATGCGCGTGCCGCTGCTCAATGGCTGATGGAAAACGGAACCACCCACGGCAAAGCCATGACCAAATTAGCTATAAGGTATGAAGGTGCTGCTGGTGGCAAGGGGTTGTACTACGACTTCAACAAAAACTCAGAGCTCAAATACGCTGCTATGGAGAATGGATGTGTTCAGTGCCACGGTACAATCATAAAGCTTAATAAAAACGGAATCCCCACCCACCAAACATGGCCAAACGACGGCATAGCCTCGCTCTATCCGGATGGCGGCGTAGGAAACTGCCTCGCATGCCACTCAAGGCATAAGTTCTCGGCAGCGGAAGCAAGAAACCCCGCCTCATGTGAAAACTGCCACCTCGGACCAGATCACCCGGATAAAGAGATATTTGATAGCTCCGTACATGGTCATATATTTGCATCAAATCCTGAAGACTACAAATTCAACACACAAATGTTGAAACCCGGTGTAACACTCAGGGGACCAACATGCTACACATGCCATATGAGCGCTATAAACGGACTAACCGCCACACACAACGTCAGCCTGAGACTGAAATGGAACATGTGGGCTCCCAAGAGCTTCTTGAGAACCGGAGGATACGAGACAGCAGGATGGAGCTGGTGGGATAATATGAAAGTAATAAGAGGCAATCCAAAGGCTGGTAACCCCAACGGACCCTCCGCAGCAAGGGCACAAATGAAACAGGTATGTGCAACATGTCATGAGGTTACCTTTACCAATAACTTCTTCGCCAGGGTTGACGATGCCATCAAGCTCTATGACGAGTACTTCCACGCAGCAAACAAGATGCTTGTAGCTCTGAAATCCAAAGGACTCATCAAGAAAGATCTCTGGAGCGATCCATTCTTCAAACTCTACTACTACATGTGGCATCACGATGGTAGAAGAATGAGACAAGGCGCTGCCATGGGAAGCCCAGACTATGCTCACTGGCATGGCGTCTTCCAGGTTATGCAGGATATAAGGGAAATGAAAGATATTTACAACTACAGAATGAGAATGCTTAAGAAGCTCGGCAACCCCGAAAAGGTTCTCGCCGAAGAGCCACCAATGCCCGTCGTATCACACAACTAAATAGAAGCAAAAAACAGGCACTCCCTCTGGTGAAAAGGGTGGGGTGCCTTAACTTGGAGAAACGCTGTGAGAAAAATCTTCAAAGGCCTTTTCTCAATAGAAAGCGCTATTGTCTTGGGCATAATCTTCATACTGATACAAGCTAAGGCTACCTTCCTGCCTTCTGAAAACCTCGCGTGGGAAGAAATATACGGGAGGATTTGGTTTGACGCCGTAATGTGGCTGTTGGGAATAAACCTAGTCGGCGTAATGATACGGTACAAAACATACAGGAAATGGCCCGTTTTCATATTACACCTATCCCTTATCATCATGCTTATAGGTGCAGGAGCTACGCGCTACTTTGGATATCAGGGCATCATGCACATAAGACAAGGCCAATCAACATCCACCATTCTACTTGAAAATAAAGCAAATCCATCCGAGAGAAAAACGCTCAATCTCGGCTTTAAAATAAAACTGGACAGGTTCATCATGAACATGTACCCAGGCAGCAGACAGCCATCAAGTTACAAAAGCTATGTAGAGGTTATAGATCACAATACCCACTTCAAGTATTGCATACACATGAACCACATCCTCCAATACAGAGGGTACAGGTTCTATCAGATGAGCTACGATCCGGATGGCAAAGGAACCATACTAAGCGTAAGCCACGACGAAGCCGGGATGTGGATCTCGTATCTGGGATACTTCTTGCTGGGAATGGGATTCTTTGCAAGCATGTTCTACAAAAAAAGCAGATTCCGCATGACAGTTCGCGAGCTAAAGAAAAGTGGCTTATTCGTAGCTCCATTGTTTCTACTCTTCTCTATCAACGGACACACCATGACCCTTAAGGAATGGAGCATCAAATCGAAACAGGTAGCAAAAATATGGTCTGGCATAATGGTTGAATCAAACGGAAGAATAGAACCAATGGACACTCTGGATCTAAACTACATACATAAAATAACAAGAAAGTCGGGCATTATGGGTATGAATTACAACCAAATAATAGTGGGAATGATAGCCTATCCAAATAGATTCAAATCCATCCCCATGATATACATAGGACACCCCAAGATTGATAAAATGTTAGGCATAAAGGGTAAATATGCTTCATATAAAGAACTGTTTGGTTCAGATGGAACATATAAGCTCTCTTTCAGCACAACAATGGCTATGCGAACCCCACCAGACGAGCGCACAACACTGGACAGAGAACTGCTAAAACTAAGTGAGAGAGTATATGCAGCCTACATGATATACACTGCCTCTGCCTTTAGAATATTTCCCCCCATGAATTCGGCAGGCAAAAACAGTGTCTGGTACTCACCACCACAATTATTCTACAAAATGGGACATCCCACGGCCTTGATGTACTATGATACATTTAAAAGACTGGTGCATGGTCTGAAAACATGCAACACACAAGAGACAAAGAAAGAGGCTTCTCTTATACAACGCTTTCAGAGAACATATTCACCCAGTATAGTCCCATCAAGCACAAAGATAAAAATGGAGGTGTTGTACAACCACCTCAGTATATTCCCCCGACTCATACCCGTGTATCTGTTGATAGGCATACTTACCATCATATTAGGTTTTATTGAGATATTCTCACAGAAAAGGTTCCGTGGTTTGGAAAAAGCTATCATACTCATAGGAGCAATAGCCTTCCTGCTGCATACAGGCAACATGGGGCTAAGATGGTATATAGCCTCACATGCTCCGTGGTCTGACGCATATGAATCAATCGTATTCATAGCATGGGGTAGTGCATTTGCATCCCTATTCTTCTTTAGAAAGTCCATGCTTGCGCTTGGGTCTGGTTTATTCATGGCAGGTGTATTTATGTTCGTCGCTCACCTAAACAATATAGACCCCCAGATTACCAACGTCGTCCCCGTTCTAAAATCCTACTGGCTGGTATTCCATGTGGCCTTTTCTATATCCAGTTACGGATTTTTGGGTGTAGGTGCTATGCTTGCATTCCTAAATCTCATACTACTCGCCGTAAGAGACAAAACCAACGTAGACAGCCAAATACACCAAATAGCGAATATAATATTCTTATCTCTATACATAGGTCTCGCTCTATTAACCATAGGAACATTCCTCGGTGCAGTTTGGGCAAATCAATCTTGGGGAAGCTACTGGAGCTGGGATCCCAAGGAAACATGGAGCCTCATAATGATAATAGTTTACGCCATAGTAATACACACAAGGTTTATACCCTCTCTCAAGGACGACTACACATTTTCACTGCTTTCGTTTCTATCCATATACTCCATGATAATGACATACTTCGGTGTAAACTTCTATATAGCGCAAGGCTTACACTCATACGGCCAAGCTGAAGGTGCTCTTGGCTCCGCAGCCGGCATGTTTGGGATACTTGACGCTATATTAAGTTTAAATACAGACAAATTCATATGGGCTATATCCATAACACCAATATGGGTATGGATTTCATGCACTATAGTTTTGTTTATAATATGGCTTGGGTATAAGAACAATAAAAAAGCTATTGCAAAAAATCGGGCTGCGGGTTAAAAAATTAAAGAAGAGACTTTGAGGAGGTGTAGTATGGTGGGAAAATTTAAAATCGGATGGTTGGTAGCAGGGATACTGGCTCTGTCCGTGAGCCTGGCAGCGGCAGACCAGCATCCCATTCCCTACAGCTCTATTAAGAAGCTTCCACCGCAACAACAGCAGTGTAGAGTATGTCACAAGCAGGTAACACCCAAAATCTACAAGGAATGGTGGCATTCCAAACATGGCATAGCAAACGTGAGATGCTTCCAGTGCCATGGAACGTTCAATGATTTTCATAAAATACCGCCTATGACAAAGTGTATGGCCTGTCACATGAATGAATATCAAACGATGATAAAGAAAGCTCCCCATGACAAGTGCTGGAGCTGTCATATCCCGCACACGTTTGAGTTCCACGGAAACGGAGTGAAAAACATAAAAACCCCAAAAGACTTTGGAATTAACTATTAAGGAGGGGTAGCCATGGGAATAACAAGAAGAGACTTTATAAAGAATAGTGTAGCCCTGACAGCGGCCTCACTGGCTGGCATCAGCTTAAAGATAGATGGCAAAAAAATAGGCATAAACACTGCTGAAGCCAAAGGGCTGTCTAATATAGCTGAAGAAGTCAAAAAATCCCCTGCCTACAAGGTTGAAGGTGGATACACATGGGTTAGGGGGGTTTGTAGATTTTGTGGGACCGGATGCAAAGTATGGCTCGGATTAAAGGACGGCAAACCTGCCATTATAAGCGGAGTTAGGAATTCATCAATCAACTCTGGCTTCCTGTGCATGAAGGGTATGCTGTTCTACAAGCTCTTTAGACACCCTGACAGGCTAACACAGCCGCTGTATAGAAAAAGCAAGAATGAACCGTTCAAACCTGTCTCTTGGGAGAAAGCCTTTGATATCATAGCAGATGAAATGATCAAACACATGAAGAAAGGCGGAAAAGGGCCCATGGGCTGGACATCTGTGGCTTACTATGGCTCTGGCCAGGCCCTAACCGAGGAAACCTACCTGTTCCAAAAGCTCTATAGGTGCCTTGGCACAAACCAGGTTGAAGGCAACCCTAGACTATGCATGGCTTCAGCCGTGGGTGGGTATCTCACTTCATACGGCACAGACGAACCAGCCGGTGGATATGCAGACTTTGATAAGGCACAGACTGTGTTCATCATAGGGTCAAACACCGCAGAGTGCCATCCGATCCTCTACCGCCGCATCATGAAAAACAAACTCTCAAACCCAAATGGCTATATGGTGATTAACGTCGACCCACGAGTATCACCAACATCAGAGATAGCCGACATACACATGCAGTTTAAACCCGGAACAGACCTCGCACTGCTGAACGCCATTGCCCACGTAATTGTCAAGGAGAAACTGTACAACAAGGAATTCGTCAGCAAGTACACATCCTTCCACATTTATACAAAAGGGAAGGACAAAGTGCCTATAATAGGCCATAAAGTCTCATTTGAAGAATACGAAAGATTTCTCGAAAAATACACACCAGAGTACGCTGTGAATCTATGTGGAGGCAATATAACCACAGAAATGATAAGAAAGGTCGCAAAGAGGTTCGCTTCCACAAGAACGGTTTCTATATGGACCATGGGATTGAACCAGAGAACCAGGGGCGTTTGGGCCAATAACCTTGTAACAAACCTACATCTGCTTACAGGCAACATAGGGAAAAACGGTGCAGACGCGCTATCTCTCACGGGCCAACCCAATGCCTGTGGTGGCGTTCGTGAGGGCGGCGGACTTTGCCATATACTCCCAGGGCACAGATTTGTAAAAAGCGCAGCAGATAGACATCAGCTTGAACGCATATGGGGTGTACCTGAGGGCACGATCCCGGCAACTCCAGGATATCACACCGTAAAGATGTTCTCTGCCATATCATATACAGAAGAAGACAGGAAGAGATTCCCTGGACTAAAACCAATAAAATTCATCTGGGTTGAGGAATCCTCCCCCTTACAGTCGCTCCCCAACGTAAGAAGGTTTAGAGAAGGATTCTCTATAGACGACGTATTCGTAGTATGCACGGATATATTCCCAACAAGAACAACAGAGTGGGCAAACGTTATACTACCCGCAGCTTTCCACTTTGAAAAAACAGGCGTATACGGGTGCACAGAAAGACGATCTCAATTGACCCCCGTTGCTGTAAAAGCACCCGGGAAAGCAATGCCAGAGCTATGGCAGGTCGTAACCTTTGCACAGATCCTCTCCAAAAAACTTGAAAAGGAGAGTGATCCTGAGCTCAAAAAATGCGCCAAAAACGTATTGCAAAGCGTTGCTCCGTTCATAAAAACAGCCAAAGAAGACCCATGGTGGAAACTTGCAAAAGAAGTATGGCATGAATACGCCCAAGAAGTTACAAAGGATAGAGACAGCACTCTGGCTGGGGCTACATATGAAGTACTCCTTGAGAGGCCAGACGGCGTGCAGTGGCCAGCCCCAACAGTGGCAATAGCAAAGAAAGGTGGAACACTAAGAAGATTCGTTGTAGGAAAAGATCCTTTGGCTACAGAACTCGCCAAAAAGTATCCACACAAGTTTGCCGGTTGGGAAATTATCGACTACGGCCATTTCCACAAGGACCACAGATTCTGGACGTGGCTAAGACCATATAAGGGTCCAGCAGAGCCACCGGATGCCGAATACCCATTCTACCTCTCCACAGGCAGAGTCATAGACCAGTGGCACACAAGCTCAATGACAGGACGCATACCAGAGCTTGCAAACGATTTTCCCTTTGCCTGGGTTGAGGTCAATCCCAAAGATGCCCAGAGATTAGAGCTCTCCGCGGGAGACCTGCTGCTTATAGAAACAAGACGAGGTAAAAACATCATCCCAGCCAGAATCTCTGTTGACGAGGGACCAATAGAAGGTATGGTATTTGTGTACTGGTATGATCAAGACAAGAGAAGAATGATAAACTTCTGCACAATTGACGCCTTTGATCCCGGCTCCAAACAGCCCGAATTCAAGATATGTGCATGCCGCGTTAAGAAGTACTCCCCCGCAAAGCCTCTGAGCCAGTTCCTTGTCAAACTGGAAAAGGTAAGTGGGGGGTACAGACACAACTCCAACCTAATAAAGAGCGAAAGGGATCCAGAATAAATGCAGGGGAGGGTAACCCCTCCCCTAAAGAAGATTACAGAAAGGAAACAAAATGCCTATTGTTGGATGCGTAGTTACCATAAAACCTCATAAGGCTGAGGCCGTAGAGAGCGAGATAAGAAACATGAAAGGTGTGGATGTCTATGGTGGAGAAGTCAAGGACAACCTCTACCTCTCGGTGGTGGTGCTTGAAGCCGAAAGATACCATCAGCTTGAAAAGATAGAAGACAACATAAAGGCCATAGATGGGGTATTGGATTTATCTGTAGCAGAAGCATACTTCCTGGACGAGTTTGAAAAAATAGAAAATGGAGAAATAATCCCTGAAAACCCATTCCACGGCCTAAAGAGGGAGGAAAAGAAGGCAGAGAGGTTATTCTTCGGTGAAGAACAAGAAGAATAAAAAATCAAGACCAACCTCCAGAAGAGAATTCATAAAGGTCACATTAGAAGCCTTCATGGGGGGATTGCTTCTATCTGCATGCAAACTTTCTGATATAGACGACCCAAAAACAATGATCAAAACACCCATAACCACAAACATTCTTAGACCACCAGGAGCTGTCCCGGAAGAGCATTTCGCCCAAAGATGCATAAGGTGCGGTAGATGTGGGGAGGTATGCCCCTATCACTCCATAAAGTACTTTGATGTTGAAACCGGTGGAGTGTTCTCCGGAACCCCTTACATAGACGTGTTAGAAAAGCCCTGCTACCTATGTATGAAGTGCGTCTACGTGTGCCCCACAGGATCACTAGTACCCTGTGAAAAAGAAGATGTGAGAATGGGAGTGGCTGTAATCAACAGACAGATATGTGTAACATGGCAACAGGAAAAAACAGGGCTCATGTGCAAAACATGTTTCACAGCGTGTCCCTTTTCAGGTACTGCAATTAAAATAGACCATGACTTCAAACCATACATAATAGAGGAAAACTGCACTGGCTGTGGCATATGTGCGTACTCCTGCATAGCCAACACGTACCCACCAAACAAGGGAAAAAAGGCTATATCCATTGTGCCTATAAAATGGAGAAAGATAAAAAAGGTCAAATTAGAAAAGGTAAAAAGGGGATAATAAAAGTGACCACAACGCTCTTTTCTCACAAGCTCAGCAAAAACATAAGTAAGGTAGAAAATTGGAGATTCGGGATCCTCTTTACATCCTTCGCAATAGTTGTGCTCAACCCGTTCATTAACTACAAGTGGGGAATACACTTTATACAGGGGTGGTTCCAGTCTCTAGGCATAGGAAATCTATGGGTAGTATCACCCCTTGAAGGATTGGAATCTATACTTACAGCAAAATTTCTATACATGGCATCGCTCATCGGCATGCTCCTCCCACTAATGCTAGCGTTTTTGATGGGAAGGGTATTTTGCAGTTGGTTATGTCCTATTACGTTTATATCCAATCTAACAGACAGAATACTGGGGATTTTCTCAAAGAAACTGAGATATAGAAGAGACTTAATAAGATTACCAAAATCAACACTCTGGTTCGCACTACTAACAGAACTCCTCGTCACTATGATACTGGGATACCCTATGTTCGTGTGGTGGTCCCCACCTGGACTTGTCGGAAGAGAGGCAATGTTCTATGCTTTCTACAGCATTGTCACGGTAGAAATATGGATAGTTATAACGATAGCTATTATCAACCTCGCAACAAGAAGGTTCTTCTGTAGGTACCTATGTCCCTTAGGTGCCCTCTTAGCATTAGTAGGCAAAAAGAGGCAGCTCCTCATAAAATATTACCCAGATAAGTGCATCAGATGCAGACTATGCGACTCAAGGTGCCCCATGGGCATAAAACC
>VAPK010994409.1_pt1 | contig 10103 bp, 14 predicted proteins | sample 3395031 | NCBI WGS metagenome assembly VAPK01 (sample SAMN08290443, study PRJNA428436) | hydrothermal vent metagenome | isolation source: Deep-sea hydrothermal vent chimney 1 | place: Pacific Ocean: Juan De Fuca Ridge
AAAGTATCTAAAACATCTTTAACAATAACACTGATTTCTGTACTTGTTGAATATGTCTTAGAAACGTGAATATGATTAAGCTGCTCAGCATATCCAACACATAAAATATCACGCGTTTCTTTTTTTACATCTACCCGACGGATATTGTTTCTTATATATCCTTGATACCATAAATCAAATGAATCTGTCGAATCGTTGCGCTTATAAACCTTCACATTAAAATCCGGAGCGATGTTTCGCGGGAACGTCCGGCGCATCGGAATTGAGAAACGGCACGAACCACATCCCCCAATCGCGGAGTAATCCCATGAAAGATTGTCAACCACACTATCTAAGTATTCCAGCCGGTTAAAGCTTCGGTTGCTCACCAAAACGCGAAACATTAAATAAACCTCTCAAAATAATCAATCTCAATCGTGCAATCGCTCCCTGTATATTTCAGCTGATTAGTTCCCGGCAAAAGTTTCAAAAAATCTCCATTCGAAAAATTGGCTAAATCAGAAACCCCATTATTTTTGATTGTCTCCTGAATGGTATCCATAATAAGCGTATCTCCGGCCGTAATTGTGCCAGTGTAGGAAAATACATGCCCATTGGTTAAATTTTTAAGCGTTACAGATGTGACGTCGGTTCCTCCGGCAATAATCCGGATGATGGGGCTTATAATTGAATTGCCGTTGTTTGTGATGGAGAATGAAGTTGGGGAAGCTGTAATAGTTTGCTTGTTTCGGAAACAATTAAAAAACCACGCCTTTGGATCCTCATCTAAAACAAAACGTAAATCAAACTTTGTATAAGTAGACGCGCGAATGATATCATGATTAAATCCGCTTAAATATCCTTTGTAGACACGATCTTCGTAATAATATAATTCCTTAGGACCATCAAACAAAACCTTTTTTAATAGGTCTAGTTGCGTTCTATGAGCCTCTTCTGTCGCGCCATAGACTCCCCCTGCCAAAATAAGATTTTTTCCAATTAATTTGGCATTTAAAACTTTTTTTCCAGGGCGATTGGAGGTTTCTTTACTGCCAATGGACATGGTATGATTTTCCCGCCATCGTCCAATATTGATATTATTCGTTGATAAATCCGTAAAAAGAACCTCTCCTTCGCAAAAAATAGCCCCATCAAAATAAGCGGCGCCGGCAACTGCCACAACACAGCGCGCCTGAATCTTTGTTGCTGACTCATCGCAATCACGCTCTATCTCAAGCCATTCCCACGAACCGCCGCCGGAATGATAAGGGGATGAGGACGTGCCTACGCCGTCATTAATCTGCAGGCGTGCTTGATTGGCTGTGGTGGCATAAACCCAAGCGCCAAGCTTAAACTTACGCCCTTTCCACATTTGCGGTGGTAACATGCGGTCAAATTCGGTGTTAATGTCTCGATATATGTATGTGTCACCGGTTGTTCCGAAGGTAAGTTTTACGCTATACGTCCCCTCTTTAATGATAGTGCTTTCCTGCGCGACTGATCCATCTCCGGTCAAAATAAATCCGGTAGGTGCCGCGCTTGCCCCGTCAACCCAATCTTCAAACTGCCCGAAATCTAAAAGAAAATTAGGTGGGCTGATTTTAATAGCTAAACTCATACGTTAGACCTCGCCCTCAATAATGCCGAATCCAAATCATAAGCCACCTTCTCCCCTAAATCCCGGTCGTCGTCTTCATTGGGCCCACGCTCAACGATGATGGTTATTGAATCGATATAAACACCACCTGAAGAGCCTTTTTCTCCAGGAGATAAAGGAACCACCTGAGCGCCTTTAGAAAGGTTTAATATTTCCGGACCGCGCTCCCCAACTAATACGGATCCGGATTTAATAATATTTCCACCTTTTTCAGCCCCCGGAATTTTAGACAATGTTCGAGATATAGCATGCGTTGCCGTAATTCCTGCAGAGGCAGGGATAGAATTCGACCCTAAAGTAGCCAAAGAAACAGCCGCGGCCGCTGGAGCCCAAGCCGCTGCAACAGCCGCGGCTGAAACAACAGCTGCTGCAACCTCCCCCTTTAAGAAAATTTTTGATAAAAGAAAATTAATGCCTTTCTGAACTCCAAAATCAATAAGAACCTTAAGCATCTGCTTCCCTAAAGTCGCAAAAGCTTTTTTTGCATTTAAGGTTCCATCGACCATTTGACCAAATATATTGGATATTCCAGAAGCAAAAGTATCTCTCGCTTTCCCTGCAATAGACCAAAGGCTTTTATGTGCTTTTTTCTGTACATCAAGCTTGAAATTAAGTTTTTCAACTTCTTGTTGATTTGCAATTAATTGTTGTGCCGATTTCTCTTGATTCCATGCCTTCCACATCATTCTTAACTGCTCAATTTTATTAGTTTCTTTAATAAGATAATCATCTATTTCTCGTTGTTGAGAACTAGATTCGTTACCTGAATCTTCATTTCCAGATCCGCTTGAATTATTAATAGCGTCTTTTTTTGCTTTGACCAAAAGAACAAATTCTTCTCGACGCTCTTTCTCTTTAGTGATTAAATCTTCCAACACTCCTTTTTGCCTAATCATCATTTCTGTTTGACGATTAAATTCTTTATTAAAAAAACGCTTATTAGCAAATAAAGCAGAATTTCTTTGTTCTATTTTTTCTGTAACTTTAGAATATGCCGCTTCTAATGTTTGTAGCTTCGTTAACTGTAGATCCGTACCTGTTGCAAAATCGACATATTGTTTTGTTAAAATCAATAATCTCTCAAATACAGGCAATAAGTTATCACCAATATTTTTTGAAAGAACCGCGATATTGTTCTTCATCAACTGAATCTTTGATGCTGTTGTTTCAAATCGTTTTGCCGCTTCTATTTGTAATGCAGTGCCTCTTTCCATTTCGTCATTGGATAATGCCAATGCTTTTTCTAATTTTCCACCTGCACCTGCTAACGATAAAAATGCTCGCTGTGTTCTTGCCTCGGAGAATCCAAGCTCCTCTAATTTTTGTGCCGCCTTATCTCCTGCCGCCTCTAATTCATTAACAAAATCTACTAATGCCTTACTCCCTGTTTTTCCTTGTTTTGACAACTCCAATAAAACTTTGTTAACCGCTGTGCCGCCTGCCTCCGCTTGTATCCCAACAGATGCAAATGCGGCACTGACACCAAAAATATCAGCCGTGGTAAGTTTTGACAATTTCCCCATAGCCGCTATTCGTTGTGCGAAAGTTAATATTTCATCTTCCTGGACTTCAAAATTATTTCCAAGCTCAACAACTGCTGACCCCATCTTTTCAATATTGCCTATAGGCTCACCGATAATTGACGCGATCCTCGCGAAACTGATCGCAGCTGATTCTTGTGTTAGATTTGTGCTGACAACTATTTTTGCAATTGATTCTGTAAATTTCGTTAAATTCTTAACCCCCTTAACTCCAAGCTGACCAGCAATCTCTTGAATACTCGCTAATTTTGTTGCCGCAACAGGAATCCTCCTTGACATATCAATAAGAGCCTTGCTTAGTTGATTAAATTCTTTTTCTGTCGCATTAACTGTTTTCTTTACTCCAGCAAAGGCACTTTCAAACTCAATTGAGGGCGCCATAAACTCACTAAAAAAGGATAAAGCCTGTTTAAATAAATATACCTTGGCTGCCAAGGCAACAAAATCAACCGTCATTGATTTTGTGAATTTCTTCATTCTCCCCTGTGCTTTCATAATTTTCTTTGACATTTGATCTTGTAATGTCAATTTAACAGCAATTTGTTTTTCAGTCATTTTTAAGACTCCGTTATTTCTTTGTTAACCTCTGCAATGGCATGATCTAACACATTAAAGACTTCGATCAATTTAGCTGATTGATCCAGCCATGTTCCGGGGTTTGGTAAAAATCCTTTTTTAAACATATTGTGCGCACGAATGTATTTATAACTATTTGATGATACTACTGTGACAGGACATCTTTTCCATTTGCCTGAAACCGTAGAATCCTCAACACATCCGCGCCACTGCTTTTCAATATCTGTACATTTCTGACAATCAAGACCTAGCGTCGGAAGTCTGATCGCCAATGTTAGTTTTTTGCTTCAGCTTCTCCTAAAGTATTAAGTCGCTCAATTTCTTCCACGATCTCATCACGGATGCCTGCAGGAATACTAAAAAGCAAATCTTCCCGAATAACGTTACAACTTTTTCCATTACGAAGTTTGGGAATCGTGTCAAACTTCATTTCTTTTTTTGTCTCCGGATTGATCAAGCCGGAAATATTTTTAATCCCAAACCTCAGCAACTCAATCTTGCTACGATTAAGTTTAAGCGTTGTTTTCGCCATCTTTGTTTCTGATCCTGAACCCGCGTGAAACTCTGTCACCTCATCCATAATATCAGCCCACAAATCCGCATTAATAAAACCTAAATGAAAAACAGTAGGATTTTCTGATTCCCTGTCACACTTCGGAATATACTCAATTATTTTATTAATATTTATCGCTGTAATACCCATATTTTCACCTCTCCAGTAATTTAATTTTTATAAATATATTACGTACACGTTAACGTAATTTCATCATTGCCCGCGTCTGTTGCTTTACCCAACGCGATAGGGATGTTTAAAACAAGCGTTCCGTCGCCATCCTCGATCTGAATGTTTGTATAGTTAAGATTGAGGGCAATGGTTAATTTATTTCCTGTTGTACTACCAATAACAATGCTTGCCGCAACTTGGGTGTTTGCCTTCCATTTTGCCAAAAAGTCATAGGTTGCTTTTGATTCAGCTTCGATGATAAGGTTTCCTGTTGGCTTACGTTTGCCTAACATAAATCCGGCAACTCCAGTGGCTGCTTTCATGTCCGTACGTTTGATAATAGGTTGCCCCATATCAATATTAAATTCACGGAGTAAAAACGTTGTGACAGAATCTAACGAAAATGTAATTCCCATAGACTGTGGTTGAGAATTAAAGTTGGATCCAAACTGAGGCGTCACAATCGAAGAGTCCGCGTCCGCTTGATAAACTCCTTGCATATCTGAAGAGAAAATAACCGGTTCTCCAAGTTTCCCGGCAATTTTCAAATTTCCAACACTTCCGGCCACCTTATAAAGCAAACCATCAACATAAATATACTCAAACCCTGTCTTAAGGCTTGACGAAGCCGGAGTATAGACAACACTTGTACTGGCATTGATTGTTTCCAAAAACCCGCAAGCCTCTAATAAATCACCAATACGTGGAGGGGTATCAACGGCCCCGCCACCATAAAAAGGCGTTGAAATAGAAAACTTTGTTGAATGCTCTCCAATCAATGGAGACAATCCACTTAAACCATCCAAAGGATTGACCCTTTCAATGATATTAGCATCATACTCTGGAACAACCGGCTCCATGATCGCAATGGCATTGGCTGATGCTGTTGGTGTTGGATCAACCCCCTCTGTGGCCTCTTCTTTAAGTAATACAACATTTCTATCCGGTAGTTTCTTCCCCATGGTATAAACCTCCTCAATTAATTAAAAATTTAAAAGTTCGTTTTTGGATCACCTGTTAAATGTTTATAAACAACCTCAAGCGTAACTAAAGCCTGAGAATAAGACTGTCCCTCTGATACAGGGAACGGATCAACCGTTGAAACAACCGTGTTGTCAGCTAACCCGCTGCGCTGATAATCTGCCATAACCGCTTTTTCGATATCATTGGCAAAACTAGTCATAAGCTGATCAGTTGAGCCTGGATATTTTGTTTTGTCATGAACAAAACCTAACTCAAGAACAACGCTCAACTTACAACGTGTCACAAGCGACGGCATATATTCTTTCTGCTCACTCCCCGTGTAAATCAAAATAAAAGGCAAGACTGCTTTATCATTTCCATGCTGCTCCCAACGCTGAACAGATTCAATATTATTATCATAACCATTACTCATCTTTATCCGCTTCAAAACCTCTTCAATGTCCGCGATAACCCTCTCTTTAACACTCGTATTCCCTGTTTGATTGGCCATTACAATGACTCCAATGTCCGGTCTAATGCTTTATTAATACGGTTAATTCTAAAATTTTCTAAATCATCCCATACGTCAAAAAACCCTAACCTTGATTTTAATTGAACTTTATCTTTCAAAACAAAAACAGGGATAATATCTTTATCTCCCTTTAATCGCCTAAACAAAATTTCCTTGCCTAATTTTGTTTTAATTTCAAAGAAACCCTTAACACTGCCCAAATTACCTCTATTAAAACGTTTTTTTATGCGACCCTTTTTCGTAAAGAATTTTTCATTTTTACTTTTAGCAGCTGGGATAGGTATCGCTAATCTCTGACCGTCTAATGCTTTATCTGGTCCTCCTTTTTGATGTTTGATTGCGACCGGCGATTCAGACCAAATCTTCATACCCATATCTTTAATATCCTGTGTAACAAATGAAGTCCTTCTAAATGTTTTAAAAAGTTTTATCGAATACTCCTGAATACCTGGCGATCCTTTTAATCTCTCCGAACGGATTTTTTTTAAAAATTTCCTGCCAATATTATCCAGCGCGTCGCCCATCTGAATCTTGGTCTTACGAGGAAACAACCGTGCCATTTTATCAAATCTCTTTGTATCAACTTCTACACTTACAACCTTACTCACAATAAAATCTCCTATTTAACACAACGTAACGTCCATGTTGTATCATCATTCTTAACAATCTCAGCAACCCGCCAAACGATCGCCGCTTGTCCAACAAATTCCGGAACTTTAACCGTATCTTGCCCTGTTTCTCCTGTATTGATGGACGTCATCCCATTAGTCGCATGATTCGCAATTAATATCTCAATCTCTTTTCCTGCAAAATCGCCTCCTTCTTGTCCATGATCCAATCTTCCGCGTTCAACAATAGCTTTAATAGTTTTTTCTGTGCTGGACTTATCCACATACGTAATCGACTCGCCAAATTCATTAACGTTTAAAATCGTATTAGCCATGTCCACCGCTTGTATAGTTTTAAAAGTCATAATTTATTAATCTGATTTATTATTTTTTTTAATATGATTCCTTTGTCGCGGTCAAGGGTTTAGAAAAGCTAGACATCTTTATTCTTGGCCTTTCCATAATTCCCGCCGAGAACATTAATAATATCGTATAATTTTTGAACAATTTTATCATCAGACTTATTTTTTGTCTGTGTTGCTATGACAGAAAATAATCCCAGCGCCGCGAAACCTATTTGAATATAGTCCATGTCATTCTCCCTTTTCGCCTGAAATCGTTAACTTCCATCCTCTTGAATCTTTAGGACATTGATAATCACAAAATCCTTGATAAGTACATTTCGGATTAGAACTTGTGCCTGATATTTTATAATCGCAATAACTGCCGTTGCATGTTTTATTTCTCATTCCCATCAAACTCTAAATACTCCCCGTTATGATCTCCGATTGATTTAACTGCCTGAGCAAACATTAAATTTTCAAGACCCTCTTCCGGCAGGGCTTTCAATTTTTGTTTTACCCATTTTAAAAAATCTTCTTGGAATCTTTCTCTAGTAATTATCATTTCAGCCCCACCTTAATCGCAATATACCCGACGACAACAGCTATAACAGCTCGATATACAAAATTCACAATGCTATCCCTTTTGCTTTTTTGCCGCTGGATCCATAACTCATGATATTCAACCTTTGCCACAACCCCAATCTGACCGTTGCCGTTAAGAATTTTCTTAATATCTTTTACGTCGGTTTTGATTTCCTGAAGATCGGTCATTTTTGTCTATCTCCTCGCCCCTATCACCCCAAGCCCCAGGGCAGTCACAATTTTGCTTAATAAAGAGTCCGACTTACTGCTATATTTATATTCCTCGTCGCCTTTTTTGTAACTCATATCAATTGATTTGGAAGAATGAAATTCAACGCGGTTTGTTAATACTGTTATTGATGGATCTTTGAGCCCTTTAATTGATGCACAGCCTGTTAATACAAATAATGCACTTAATAGTAGATATTTCATTCTAAATCCTTTCTTCTTTTTAGGGATACTAATTCCCAGCATGATATTTTATCCTTTGGAGCTCCAGGTATTCTTCCTCTAAAAAATTCACAATCATTAAAATCATTAAGAAAAGCATCGTTTCTTTCTGGATCAAGAAAAATCCATTTTCTATCTTTTTCAATCCACATAACCTTTACAATTTTTGTTTGCGAATCCATGATCCCTCCATTCTATAGTCCTTTATTTAACTTAATTTGACTAATTATTTCAGATTTGGATATCCTCATACTGGAGGTAACTTTTTTATTGTACAACTTTAAAAAGGCTATGAATTTATCTTTATCACTCGACTCAAAAGTTTCTATTCTAGTTCTCTCTATACTTTTTTGAGCTGCAGTATTCGCTATTGCCAAGTCAATCTTTTCTTGTGCTGTAAGTTCGACAAGTTTTCCAGACACTATTTTTAAATACTTTCTTGAATTTGTTTTTAATAATTTCTTAGCCTCGTTATACTTAGCCATATCTTTATCGCTGAAATAAAGACACCCTGCTTTTGGATTCCCAGATAAACTAAAAAATGTTATTTTTCCTGATCCATCATGACAAACAGGAATACCCGCGAATGCTTGAGATGTTGTTAATAGTAAAATTATGAATATTAGTTTTTTCATCTGGCTCCTCCTGAAATTTTTATTGGTGGTCCGTCACTATTAACAGTCGCTCCCGTTATCGTCTGTGACAGATTACTTGAGCTTATATCCATAAACGCTGAATCAGTGCATAGTATCAATCCATTTGTAATTGAGCATGGTTTAAAATATTCCTCAGCAATTTCTACGTCTGTCAATTTCCGGTTCCAAGCTCTGCACCAAGCTATTTGTGCATTAAAATAAGTAGTCGAACTTACTTGACTGCCAATAGTAAATTTCATACTAGCGGTGTTATTAGCTCCGGCAACATGAACAACTTGAGTTGTAGTGACCGGAGATCCATTCCAAAAAAATTGACCTGTGCCAGAAGACCCCGCATAACCAAAGGCTATTGTATACCATTGCCCAGAAGAAAATCCTTGAGTTGTGTCACTTAATGTATAAGAAAAAGCACCTTTACTATCACTAACCCAATTATTATTGCCTCCTTCCCAGCCAATTCTGAATGCCCTAGCACTGTCCCCAGAAACATTAGCTCGTACAATCAACTCTTGGTTTGTGGCATCCGTATCACTAAAATCAGGATTAAACGAGCACATCACTGTATATTGGGAAGCTGTTGCAAGAGTGTTGGTATAAGCAATATCATCATTTATTCCGTCAAAATCGTAACTCGCTCCACCAAAACAAATAGAACAAGATAATAAAAATATTATTAAACTATGAACGAGGTATTTCAACACTGGCTCCTATCAGGCTTGCATCGCCCACTAAAGTATCGCTTGCATTATTAGCATCTCGACAAAACACTCCATGAACATTATCATTTGCAGTCCATCCTAAATTTGCTAATGTTTCTGTCCATGAGGTTATGGTAATTAAATTAATGGTGCCTTGGACTGCATCCGCGGCTGCTGCTTCTGTGATCAAAGAAGAATCCCATGACTCACCTTCTGTATCTCCTCCGGTATGCCTAAAATCCCACATAATATTTCCAGAAGTAGCTGTTCCTGAGTACCAGAATATTCTGAAGGTGATCGTGGAACCACTTGTTACATCACTGGGAACTTTAAATTCCACCGCGCGACATTCGTCTACAGAATCATCATACAATCCAACTAAACGATCCACATTTGTCCCAGTATCTTTACTGATTGGAGCAATGGAATCTCCAGCTTCCAACGGAAGCATATCTCCAGCTGACCAATATAGTTCTTTCACCGAATTTGTATCTGTACCACTCCCTCCATCTCCTTGCAAAGCCCACGTATTCGTGGATTCACAAAGATAAAATCTCTGCCCACTCGTTGCATCTGTATCCATATATTGCTGACCTACTACGCACGTTACTGGGAGAGTAGTTGAGTGTGGTATTTCTATAGATGCCACACCAAAATCATAAGCCCCCGTTCCAATATCTCCAGTATTGGATAAAAAAGAATCATCGACATTACAAACACCCCCCGAACAAGTGAGATTAGTTCCTCCAGATCCATTAATCTCCTGCTGGACAAAAGATGTCGTTGCAATTGC
>VAPK010348828.1_pt1 | contig 10101 bp, 8 predicted proteins | sample 3395031 | NCBI WGS metagenome assembly VAPK01 (sample SAMN08290443, study PRJNA428436) | hydrothermal vent metagenome | isolation source: Deep-sea hydrothermal vent chimney 1 | place: Pacific Ocean: Juan De Fuca Ridge
AGCTGAATGTTATGATATCTACAACGAAAGAAGCGAAATCCAACATTAAGGGCATAATCGCTCAACACCAACCTACACCTTGAAATCATTTTAAAAATGCAACAAAAAAATCTTATTTTTTATGATATAAGTTCAGGAGTAAGGCACTAATAGCGTAAAATTAAGGTAGTTTGACCAAGAAGTCAATGCCGGAAATGAAATTCTGTCGTTCGGGGGCATTCGTAAAGGATTTCTTTGACCGTGGCGCCGGCGTTTCGCCGGCACCGTTGTGGCAGGATTAACCGGTTTTGTTAAAAAAGATGTTGCTCATCACCTGTGAGTTTTCTATCTTATGTCTGTCTGGAAACGAGAAGAAATCTCTATTCCGCCACAGGCCGGAGATGGTCATGCCATGACCGGCGAAACGATGCAGACAGGTTATGATTAACGAACAGTTACTTGAAGTTTATCAGCGTCTCCATGACCATTTCGGGCCGCAGCGCTGGTGGCCCGGGGAGACACCTTTCGAGGTGATGGTCGGGGCGGTGCTGACCCAGAATACCAACTGGCAGAATGTCGAAAAGGCCATCGACAATCTTAAGGGCGCCGGGGTGTTGTCCCTGGAGGCAATGTTCGCTTTGCCGGCCGGTTTATTGGCCGAATATATCAGGCCGGCCGGTTATTATAATATCAAGGCCGGCCGCCTGCGCAATCTGTTGTTGTTTATCAATAACAACCATGACTGCGACCTGGATTCATTTTTTGCTCAAGCCCCGCCGACCCTGCGGGAAGAACTGCTGTCGGTGAAGGGCATCGGCCCGGAAACGGCTGACTCTATCGTTCTCTATGCCGCCGGTCAGCCGGTGTTTGTGGTAGACGCCTACACTCATCGTATCCTCAGTCGTCATAATATTATCGATGAAGAGTACGGCTATTATGAAATTCAGGAACTCTTCATGGATAATCTCGAGGAAGATGCGGTCCTGTTTAACGAATATCATGCCCTGCTGGTTCGGGCCGGCAAGGAATACTGTAAAAAATCAAAACCCCGCTGCGGGCAGTGTCCGCTCAACGGGCTTTGATCGCTGGCCGTCATTCAGCTTTCCTGTTTTCAAGTTCCTGGCCATGCCAGAGGAATTTCCGGCAGATACCGCGGATCATGCAGGCCTCTTTTTTCTTGATCCTTACCCGGCTTAGAAACTGCCGTATATTACGCATCCAGAGTGTCCGGTTATAATCGCCGAGATAGGTGGTCGTGGTCAGGATCTGCTCGATATGTGCGTACATGCCTTCGAGTTCATAGGAGTTGGCATAATCGGACTGCGGCAGGGGAGTTGTCCGGGTAGAGTTGACCGCCATGGCCAGCTCGTAACAGTGGATGGCCACGGCCTGGGCCAGGTTGAGTGATGAGAAGTCAGCGGTTGGAATGGTGGAGGAGAGCTGGCAATAATCCAGGTCATGGTTGGTCAGGCCGGTGTTCTCCGGGCCGAACATGAGGGCGATGCGTTGGCCGGCGGGCAGGGCGGCAACTTCGCCCATGACCTCCCTGGGAGTCTGTTCAAGAACACGGCGCCGCCCCCGGCGGGCGGTCGTGCCCACCACAAAATGAAAGGGCGCGACCGCGTCGCCCGTGTGCCGATGCAGTTCCATCTCGTGAATGAGACGGGCCGCCTGGTGGGTCGCCATCTTCAGCATCCGTTCCTGGTCCGGTTTTTGCTCTGCAACAACGATGAGCCTGGAGATCCCGAAGTTGAGGGCGATCCGCGCAGCGGCACCGATATTTTCCGGGTAGCGTGGTCCGACCAGGATGATTGCCGATAGGTCCAGCCGCCCGGGGCGCCCGCTTTCAGCAATCATGATTTCAATCGATGAAAGGATAAACGGATCCGGTCAGTTGGCGGCCGATTCCTGCATTTCAAGCGCTTTTTGCCGTCCCTTTTCGAATTCTCCGCTACTCGCGCCGGTGGAGGTCTTCAGGCGTTTAAAAAACGGGATAATTCCCCGCTCGGCGTTTTTCATTTCATCTTCCGCTTCTTTTAATGTTATCTGCCAGGCCGGGGCAAAACCGGGTACTTTTTCAAACATAATGTCGAGGGCAGCCTGGTAAACATTCGATTGACGGATTTCCTGCCGTCCAGGTTTCTGGTTGAGGACCTGTACCATGTTGCGCAGGTTGTCACGCTCCTGTTTGATTTTCTCCAGTTCCTGCTTGCGCCGCTCGTTTTCCGCCGAGTCGATCTCAAGCTTGGTGTGCAGATGTTCACGCAGTTTTTTCACATTGTTCGACAGCTCCCGGATTCTGAACAGTGAACGTATCCAGAAAAAGAGACAGATCACCAATCCGACCGCCAGTCCTCTGATAAAGGGACTTGACAGAATATTTATGTACCAGCTTGTGTTTTCCATAATATACCTCTCTCAACAAAAAATCCGGATAGGGCTGAAAAAGTGAGATCTTTTTCTCGCAGTGAGCCGTCTTGGCCACCTCGCTCCCGGCGCAGATGGAAGCAGGTATTTTTTTTTCGCAGACCATTACCGACCATTATGTTGGTGCGTAAAAATAATTCGGCCATCCTGCATCTCATCTTCAGGCGGTTTGTGGCCGACTGTGCGCCTCCTTAGTGTCTTACTCCTGGATTCCTGTCATAAAAAACAGGTAAGCGTAGACTCCGAGATTTTTTTGCTGCATTGTTAAAATGATTTCAAGGTGTAGGTTGATGTTGAGCGATTATGCCAACTTAATGTTGGGTTTCGCTTTTTTCGTTGTAGATATCATAAAGTTCAGCTTATCCCATAATTAAGCGAAACCCAACAATGATGGCCTCGTAAAAAGCCCGAATCCAGGCTGCACCGTCATTCCCTCGCAGGCGGGAATCCATTAATATCCACGAACTATGGATCCCCGCTTACGCGAGGATGACGAATGAAATAACTTTTTACTAGTCCAACAACAATGACAGACTCGTACAAACTCTGAATTTTCATCACACCGTCATTCCCTCGCAGGCGGGAATCCATTAATATTAACGAACAATGGATCCCCGCCTACGCGAGGATGACGAATAAAATAACTTTTTACTAGTCCATCAAAAATGGAGAGGCAAAACGCTCAACACCAACCTACAACGGGTTGCGGAATCACCAGCTTTAGGCACATTATTTAAAATAGACTGGTTCGTCAAGGGAAAGAAGATGCCGCCGGAGATTAGGATGTCGGTAGTCTGTGAAGAATTTTTGCGAATAAGCCGCTGGCAAGATAAATGGCGCCGGCCACGATTATTATCGTGGCGCCGGTCGGCAGATTAGGCTTGTAGCTGAGAGCCAGGCCGCCGACGGTACTGGCCATGCAGAGCAGTGTGGCCAACAGCATCATGGCCGGCAGCCGGGTGGTCAGTCGTCCGGCGGCGGCGGCGGGCAGGGCCAGCAGGGCGACAACCAGAATAATACCAACAACCTGGACCAGCAAAACGACGGTCAGGGCGACCAGGCACAGAAACAGGGTATTGAAAAGTCCGACGTGGATGCCGGAAATCCGGGCGAATTCTTCATCAAAACTGATGGCGACCAGCCGATGATAAAAGAGAAATAATGATACGAGCAGGACAAGGTCAAGCAGGCCCATCAGCATAATATCCACCGGTGAGACCATTAGGATGTCGCCAAAGAGATAACTCATCAGGTCTTCGCTGTATCCGGGCGTTTTACTGATGAAGATGATGCCGATCGCCATGCCGGTCGCCCAGACCGCGCTTAAGACGGTATCCTGGCGCATGGTGGAGCGGTGCTGCATATAGGCGATGAAAAGGGCGGCCAGGAGGGCGGCGACGACCGCCCCCATGAGCGGCGTTAGGAAGGTCAGCCCCTGTTCCTTGTTCAGGTAATCGGCCAGGCCCATGCCGCCCAGGGTGCAATGGGCGATGGCCCCGGCAATATAGGTGGTCCGGCGGACCGTGACATAGCTGCCGATGATGCCGCAGGCAATGGAGGCCATAATGCCGGCAATCAAGGCGTATTGCAGGAAATTGAACTGCTGCAGATCGGTCAGGAATTCGAACACGAATGACCCTCCCGGGAACAGCGGTGATCGTGACGGATGAGCGCCATGTCATTGCCATATAAGTCTGTAATGTTCCGTCCGTCCAGGGCGCTTGTCGGATGGACGTTGACCTGGTGGTTGACGCAGACCACGCTGGTGATATGGCGGTTGACAAAGCCGATATCGTGGGAGGCAACGAGAATGGTCATTTTTTTATTGAGCTGGTCGAGGATTTCGTAAAGCTTGGCACCGGCGGAGCTGTCTACATTGGCAGTCGGTTCATCAAAGAGCAGCATGTCCGGCGAGGTAGCCAGGGCGCGGGCAATAAGTACCCTCTGGCGCTGGCCTCCGGACAACTCCGCAAAACTTTTGTTTTTAAAGTCAGCCAGGTTAACCCCGGCCAGGGCGTTTTCCGCGGCCCGAAGCAGTTTCCTGGGAAAAGGGCCGAAGCCCGCCCGTCCCGCCAGCCCCATGAGCACGACATCAAGGACCGAGATTGGAAATTGGGGATCAAACTGCATGTGCTGGGGGACATAGCCCAGCCGGTTCGATACCTGACGGGGCGGTTTGCCAAACACGCTGATTCGGCCCCGGTCAGGTTCCAGAAGCCCGAGGATGAGACGTAACAGGGTTGTTTTGCCGCCGCCGTTGGGGCCGACAATGCCGATCATCTCCCGATTATGAATGGTTAGATTTACGTCTTCCAGGATCAGTTCGGCATGGTAAGAAAAAGTCACATGTTCCAGGATTATGACGGGGGGCTCGGTTGCAGCAAGAGTCATGAGGCGTTGTTCATTGTTAAAGTATCCTGAATCCGTGACGGCTTTTTGCTTTAATTAATGATTTTGCTTTTCAACCAGGGAGAAAGTAAGCCGTTTGGCAAGCATGTCAACCCGATCCAGCCGGACCCGCAGCAGGTCGCCCATCCGATGGGTTGTGCCGGTATGTTCGCCGACGAGCCGGTGTCCGCGGGCATCGTGGACATAGTAGTCATCGCGCATCTCCTGGACCGGCACGGCACCGCTGATAAAGGTCTCCAGGAGTTCGACAAACAGGCCGAAAGAGGTGACTCCGGAAATAATGGCCTCGAATTCATCACCGATCCGGTCTTTGAGGAAGAGGGCGCCGAGCCGGGACCGGGCGTTTCTTTCGACATCAATCGCAAGCCGTTCGCGCTTTGACAGATGCAGGGCCGCATCCGGCAGGACGGTCTTGTCGGGCAAGATCGGCGGTTTCTCGGCATTTTTGCCGGCCTTGGTCAGGAAATTCAGCAAGACCCTGTGCGCCACCAAGTCGGGGTAGCGGCGGATCGGCGAGGTGAAGTGGAGGTAAAATTCCGCGGCCAGGCCGAAATGTCCCAGGTTTTCCGGTGAGTAGCGGGCCTGTTGCATGGTGCGCAGCATGAGGTTGTTGACCACGTATTGGACCGGTGAGCCGTTGGCCTCTTCGATCACCCGGGCAAACCAGGCCGGGGAAATTTCAGTCTTCGGCAGTTGCAGACCAATGACGGCAGCCGTCTCGGTAAAAAGATCGACTTTGAGCGGGTCGGGCCGTTCATGGATGCGATAGAGTACGTCTTGATGCACGTTGGCCAGCGTCTCCGCCACGGCCTCATTGGCCGCGAGCATGCATTCTTCAATGAGCTGGTGGGCCTGGTTCCGTTCCGCCCGGGCAATGGTATCGACCCTGTCGTCTTTCAGCCGTATCTCAGCTTCCGGAATATTAAAACCGATGGAACCGCGTTGTTGCCGGCGTTGTTGCAACTGCTGCGCCAGTTTTCCCGCAGCCTGCAGCATGGGCAGCAGGTCACGGTGGCTTTTCTGCATGTCCGGATCACTGTCGTAGAGGATCTGCCGCACCGCGGTATAGGTAAATCGCCGGTGGCTCCTGATCATGCTTTTACAGTACCGCTGGCCGGTGCGGTGTCCCTTTTCGTCGAATTCCAGGATCGCGGTAAAGGCTGGCCGGTCCTGATCCGGCACCAGGCTGCAGAGATCATTGGACAGACGTTCCGGCAGCATGGGGATGACCAGGTCGGGCAGATAGGTGCTGGTGCCGCGCCGGTAGGCCTCAATGTCGATAGCCGAGTCCGTCCTGACATAGTGGCTGACATCGGCGATGGAGACATGGAGGCGGAATCCCGTTTCGGTCTGTTCAACGGCAATGGCATCGTCAAAGTCCTTGGCCGTTTCCCCGTCAATGGTGACATGCGGGATATGGCGCAGGTCGGTCCGCTCCGTATCGCACTCAACCAGGGGGCTAAGCCGGCGGACTTCCTGCTCGACATTCTCAGGAAAGCCCCTGGGTAGCTCAAACTGTTCGAGGGTCATCCGGAACTGTACTGCCACGGAAAACGGGTCACCCAGGATTTCAATGATTTTGCCTTCAGGGGGCCGGCTGGCGCTGCCATAATCAATGATCTCCAGCAGTACCGCCGTATTGCCGGGGGCATTGAGGCTGTTATCCCTGTGAACATGGACGGTATACGGCAGCCGGTCATTATCAGGAGTGACGTAGCCGGTTTTGCCGCCGGCCGTGTAGATGCCGCATAACCTGGAGATGCCCCGTTTGATGATTTTGACGACCCGGGCTTCGGGACGCCCTCTGCTGCTCCCGATCATGCGGATAAGGATCCGGTCGCCGTGGCTGGCACCGTTTAAATTGAACGTGGCAATAAAGGGATCCTTGTCTTTTTTGTCCGCCCCATCAACAAGGGCAAAACCGAACCCCTTGCCGGTCAGGTCAAGAGTGGCTTGAATCAGGCCTCCGCCGTCGGCCGGCCGGTATTTTTTATGCTGCCTGGTTACCTTGCCTGTTTTTTCCAGGTCCGCCAGAATTTCCATGACCGTTTTTTTATCATGTCCGGGCAGATCAAGCCCGGCCAGGATCATGTCCGTGGTCACCGGTTCCTGCCTGCCGGCCAGGAATTCAAGAATTCTGTCAACGAGGAGGTTTTGCGTTTGACTATGTCCCGGCGTTGATTTTCGATGCTGTTTGGTCCTGGACTGTCCGGAATAATGGCGGGGTGTGCGTTTTCTTGTCATAAAAAGCTCATTTTTTTGTCATAAAAAATTTATGATGGTCTCGTAAAAAGTCATTTTATTTGTCATCCTCGCGTAGGCGGGGCTCCGTAATCCGTTAATATTGCTGGATTCCCGCCTGCGCGGGAATGACGTTGCAACCTGGATTCAGGCTTTTTACGAGGCCATCAACTTATATTATATAATGGTTGCCCTGAGCGACGGAATTTATTCCACCGGCACCGGCAACCGGAAGGACGTTTTGTCTGGAACGGATTTTACTTTGTTCCCCGGAGTACATCTGCTACTGTTATGCAGTAAATATCGGTTGTCTTTAATCAGGTTCGCTGTATTTTACACTATTTACAGGGTAAAGAAAGGAAAACGGTTTTGTCTGTTGAATTAAAGCGCATGCAGTCCAGGGAATTTGATCTCAACGAATATCGCCAGATGATGGAGAACCTCATTGGTTCGGGGCCTGAAACCAGGGTCTTCTGGGAGGCTCTGGATTTTTCCTGTAAGGCGCACGGCCGCCAGTGGCGCCGTTCCGGGGATCCTTATATCATCCATCCCTGCAATGTCGCCCGGATTCTGGCAGAAGAGCTTGATGTCCTTAATCCCGAGATTCTCGCGGCGGCCCTGTTGCACGATACGGTTGAGGATGTGGAAGACGTGACCGTGGACCTGATACGGCGCAAATTCGGCAGCAACGTCGAAGCTATTGTCGAGGGCTGCACCAAGGTCACCCACTACTCCGGGGATAAACAGAACTTTAAAAAACTTGTCCATCGGAAGATTTTCACCGGGGCGGCGTCGAAGCCCGAGGTCATGATCGTCAAGCTTGCCGACCGGCTGCATAACCTGCGCACCCTGTCTTCAATGCCGCGCGACAAACGGCAGCGGGTCGCGGATGAAACCCTGGATATCTATGCGCCGCTGGCGACCATGCTTGGCCTTTTCGGCCTGAAAAGGGAGATGTACAGCCTGGCCTTGGCGTATAAATTCCCCCGCCAGGGCACGAAGCTGCAACTCCATATCAATGCCTTGCGCCAGGACCGCAGCGTGCTGAAGATTGTCGACCTGGTACAGGCGGCCCTCAAGAAAGACCGGATCAAGGGCAAGGCGGCCCTGCGGACCAAGGGACTCTGGGGCTATTATGATGTCAAAAATCGTATTTTGATCAAAGAGATAGAAAGCCCGCAGGAGATATTGATTATTGCCGGTGACAGGAGTTCATGTTACCAGGCCCTTGGCACCTTGAACCGTATTTTTCCGCCCCTTCCCAGAACAATTCGTGATTTTATAGCCAATCCCAAACCTTCCGGTTACCAGGGGCTGCATGCCAGGGCCAACATTGAAGGCCAGAAATATCTGTTCAAGATCCGGACCGAGGAAATGGCTCGCCGCGCCCAGCGTGGACTGGTTCACAATTGGAACGTCGACAGCAAAAAACGCGGCGCTTTTGTCCGGGGAGTCCAGGAGATTTTCGATATTCTCGGCAGCGATTCATCCGTGTCCTACCGGGACATGATCGCCGCCAGCGGCCGCAAGGAGATTTACACCTATACTCCGCATGGTGACCTGATCTGCCTGCCCGTCAACTCCATCGTCCTGGACTTTGCCTTCAGTGTTCATACTGCTATCGGTCATAGCTGTTTGGCCGCCATGATCGGTAGGCGCAGGGCCGCACCCGATCAGGTACTCCGCGATGGAGACGTAGTGAAGATTATCCGGCAGGACGAACCGGTCTGCTTCGATCCCGACATTCAGAAACTCTGCCAGACTGCCCGGGCCCGGTCTGAACTTGCCAAGGCCTTCAGGGTCAGGCGGCAGGCGGTGGCCGGGGAGATAGGCCGTTCCGTTCTGCTGCAGGAAATGCGGCGATATGGTTTGCCGTTTGACGTGATTTTCCAAGAGGGAATGAACGATATCCTGGTTTATTTTGACATCGAATCCCTGGAAGATCTGTATCTCCAGGTCGGCGAGGGCAGGGTGAGGTTGCGTGAGCTCATCTATGAAATCCGCACCGGCTTGTATGCGGATCATGATACGTTGCAGCTACCCACCGGTATCTTTAACCGGATCGAACTGGCAACAGTTGATCCCGCCGTTGTGAAGTCGTCTGCCTGCTGTAAGCCGACCCCCCTGGATAAGGGGATTTTCGGCCTGCTCAGTAATCGAGGTCTTTCCCTGCATCGAAGAGATTGTTTCCGCCTGCAGAAAATCAAGTTTCAGCGCGAGGACGCAGTGGATGTTCGCTGGAAACTCAGGGAAACCCTGGTGGTGAAACCACAGAAGGTTATTATTTTCGCCGCCAGCAGACAGCGTCTTTTGTTGTTGCTGTCCGTGGCCCCCGAGGAAATGAAGATCAGCGATATTGTTGCCTTGACCGACAGACCGGCCACCGGTCCGGCCTGGGAGATTAACTTCACGGTAATGAACCTGTTTGCCTTGAGAAAGATCTTTAAGCATCTGGATCGTTCCGGGCTGTCGTACGAGTTTGATCTTGAGCAGTAATGATGGAGTCGTAAAAAGTTATTTTATTTGTCATCCTCGCGTAGGCGAGGATCCATAATCCGTTAATATTACTGGATTCCCGCCTGTGCGGGAATGACGGTGCAGCCTGGATTCAGGCTTTTTACGAGGCCATCAGTAATGATTGTTATTTTTTTGACGGGAGAGGACGATGTTGACAAAAAAACGTATGCAGAGAGAAGCGGCGGTCGTGGAAATGATGATCGGCAAGTACTGCCGGGCGCAGCATCATCCCGAAGGCAAACTTTGCCCGGAATGCGGAGAACTCCTTGACTATACGCGGAAACGACTGGCCAAATGTCCGTGGCAGGAAAACAAGACCTCTTGTGGTCGATGCCCCGTCCATTGCTACAAGCCGGAAATGCGGCGGAGAATCAGGCAGGTCATGCGCTATGCGGGGCCACGAATGCTGCTGACTAATCCTATTGTCTCGGCCCGGCATTTCCTTGACGGCCGGCGGAAAAAACCGCTTGCCTGTCCCCGGAATAAATAGCCCGGGCCGCAGAGTGCCCCGGACCCGGGCTGCCGGGA
>VAPK010552897.1_pt1 | contig 10100 bp, 10 predicted proteins | sample 3395031 | NCBI WGS metagenome assembly VAPK01 (sample SAMN08290443, study PRJNA428436) | hydrothermal vent metagenome | isolation source: Deep-sea hydrothermal vent chimney 1 | place: Pacific Ocean: Juan De Fuca Ridge
ATGCCCATAGAAGAACGCCTGTACAGGCATCGTTGCGTCGAAGCCTGGGCGATGGCGGTGCCGTGGACCGGCTTTCCATTAAAAGCTCTGCTCAACAAGGTGGAGCCAAAGTCCAAAGCAACTTACGTCCGCATGACCACGTTCTACAAACCGTTCAGCGCCCAGGGGCAACTGGCTTTCTGGGAACCCTGGCCTTACATGGAAGGATTGACCATTCAAGAGGCCATGAACGATCTGGCTTTCATGGCCGTCGGCATCTACGGTCACCCTTTGCCGAAACAACACGGCGCGCCACTCAGACTAGTGGTTCCGTGGAAATACGGATTCAAAAGCATCAAATCGGTGGTTCGGATCGAGCTGATCGATTATCGACCCGCGACCTTCTGGAACACCCTGCAAGGGTTGGAATACGATTTCACCGCCAACGTCAATCCGAAAGTTCCACATCCGCGCTGGTCCCAGGCTAAGGAAAAAATGATCGGCACGGGAGAGATCCGTCCCACCCTGCCTTTTAACGGTTACGGCAAACAGGTCGCCCACCTTTATGCATGAAACAATTTTTGGGAGTGCGGATATTGCGCCTCGAAAAATACAACCTGGACTATGAATCCAACCCTTTATTTGTAATAAGTTGGCGATTTTCAGGACCCAAACATATCAATTTTAAAGACTTTCTTTAATGTTTTGCTTTTTTGAAATAAGTCTAATAACATGAATTTTCAATTCATTGACGGAGCCAATGCATCATGAAAAAAGCCACTTTCGGCGCAGGTTGTTTCTGGGGTGTGGAACTGGCCTTCAGCCAGAATTTTGGTGTCACCCAAACTGCCGTTGGATACTGCGGCGGCAGTATGCCCGATCCGACTTATGAAATGGTTTGCACCGGGCAATCGGGCCACGCCGAGGTCGTTGAAGTCGAATACGATCCATCCAAAATAAAATATGACGCGCTACTCGAACTGTTCTGGTCCATTCACGATCCGACCACTCTCAATCGGCAAGGGCCGGACATCGGCACGCAATACCGCTCGGCCATCTATTTCCACGACGCCCTACAGGAAGCGGCCGCCCGGACATCGATGGAAAAACTTCAGCAGTCCGGCAGGTTCCCAGGTGGCATCGTGACCGAGGTCACCGCCGCTCCCAAGTTTTATCGGGCCGAGGACTACCACCAAAAATATCTGGAAAAACGCGGCATGAAAAATTGTCACTGATCCTCAACTCAATTGAATTAAAAAAATGCGCCGCGCTCATAAAACTCTAAAAATCAAGTATGGGGCCACGTTTGCGGAAGTCAAACAGGCTTATAAAAAGCAGGCAATGGAATGGCATCCCGACCGCTTTCCCGCTGACGACGAAGAACTGCAAAAAACGGCCACGCAAAATTTCCATAAAATCACCGAAGCTTACAAACGGCTGGAAACCTGGCACGCCAATAAAGACGAGGGAAAATACGACACAAACCAGCCCGACTACGCCTCTCCCGCCGGCGACCGGGGGGCGTCTGACGAAGCCTGGGTCGACGACATCACACGCGACCTGCCGCAGTTCATCACCCGCACCTGGAGAAACGGCGACAAATACGAGGGCATGGCCATCAGCGAAAGAATGCACGGCCAGGGAATCTTCACCTATGCCAACGGCAGTGTTTACACCGGCCAATTCAAATACGGCAGTATGGAAGGACTGGGCAAGTTCACCTTTTCCAACGGCGATGTTTACAGCGGCGGGTTCCGGGACAACCAATTCTTCGGTCGAGGCAAAATGGATTTTGCCAGCGGCGACCGCTATACGGGCACTTTTGCCAATGACCAATACCACGGCCAAGGCGTGTTCGTCACCGCCCAGGGCGAAGTGCATGCCGGGATATGGGAGTACGGCTCCCTGATGTCCGAACCCGAACCGCCTTTCAATTTTCGGTTTTGATTGCAAGCACTGGTGAACAAAGAAAAGAGATAAGTCCTTCCTGGGGAGAAAAGCGAACCCTTTTTCACAGCAGAGGGCGCAAAGAACGCAGAGAAAACCCTGAAAATAAAATACCCAAATCCCCTTTCCCTTACGCTAAACACCAACATGCCCGAATGGACTCTCTATATGATCCGCACCAAAAACGGCGCGCTCTACACCGGAATCACCCAGGACGTTGATCGCCGATTCACCGAACATTCGGACGGAGGCAGGAAAGGCGCAAAATATCTCAAAGGCCGTGGACCGCTGAAACTGGTGTTCCAGAAAAAAATCGGCACCCGATCAGAAGCCTCAAAAGCCGAAGCCGCAATCAAGAAGATGTCGAAGCCGGAGAAGGAAGAGATGGTTAAGGGAGGGGTACAGTTTAATCAGATAATTTAAACTAATTCGTAATCAGTAGGTCCGCGGTTCAATTCCGTCCGCTGGCTCCAGTTTTACAATGGTTTGCGATATTTATCGCAAACTATTTTTTATTTTATAGACATAATGTAGACAGGTAAGATCAAACAAATAACAAGATATTAGCTGGTATTTTTAAGTAATTTAATTGTCCTAAGCAGACGTCTAGTTAATTTAACAAAAAAAGTTGAATGACTTCTATCGCCACCCAAAGTGGACATGCGACACCAGAAACAGGCGCTCGATTCCCCTTGGGGCTACCATATTTTAAGGCACTTACGTAATAGAGGCGGTCCAGTTTATTGGATTTTACATAGGCTTGTAGGGCAGAAAACTCGTAACGCACAGCGCGAGCGCCCATTCTAACAAAAGGTATCCTAGCTCCCGCCCAACGGTCACGTTCGAGAAAAGCTTCACTCATGCCTAGGTATTTTGCCGCTTGTTTAGTGGTTAGTAGTATGTTTTCCATGACTGGTTTCCTAATAGAGGTTAATATTTAGGAACCAGTTTTAATTATTTTGAGTAAATGCGAAAGATCCGCTGCATGCAAAAACATATGTCTGCATGCAGAAGCAATTTTTGAAAGGGAAAATTGAAGGCGGGAGATTTCTAAATCTTAAATTGTATTAATCGACATCCGATCTGACAGACAGTGTCAAACGTTCTCGGGTTCTGAACGATCGCTTTTGGCTAAGTAAAGTTTTCTTACCTTTTTACCTCAAACGTTACACTTTTCGATGACGGCAAACATTTACAGGGCTTCATGCAATTACCGGTTTCACTGTGTTTTTTTGGCGCTCCAAGGCACGTAACCTTCGGGCTTCTTTTTTACTTACTATGGCTTTTGTCTTTTTTTCTGCAACTGGTTCTCCCTCCCAACCCACTTTCTCCAAAAAATCCTCGTACCCGCCACGAAAATATTCAGCCCTCCCCTGATGAAAAATTATCAGATTTTGCGCCAGAGTTTTAAGAATGAGTTCAGAGTGAGTAACTATTACTATGGCACCATCATAATCATTCAACTCTTCGATCAAGGATTCAATCGACTCAACATCCAGGTGATGGGTCGGTTCGTCCAAAAGCAATAAGTTGGTGGGGTGGGAAATTATTTTCCCCAGTAGGAGACGGCTTCTTTCTCCACCAGACAGCACGCTCACCTTCTTTTTACTCAATTCCCCGCCAAACATCATGACTCCGCATATACTGTGGGCGGCTTGCAGGGAAAGGTTGGGGTTGGAGTTGAGGACTTCATCCAGCACTCGATTTTTCGGATTGAGCCTGTCGATATTGGTCTGGCCAAAATGCCCTATGCTGGTGGATGGATGTTTGCTGATGGTACCGGCGGTTGGCGTCAGCTCCTCAGCTAGACAATTTAACAATGTAGACTTGCCTTTGCCGTTGGCCCCGATAATTCCGATACGGTCTCTCCTGCCAATGGAAAACGAAACATCTGAGAAAATATTATTCTGGGATTTGCCGCCATAGAAGAAAGAAAGGTTCTCAATATTCATGAGGGTTTTCCCCGGACAGGCGAGATAGTTGAATTTAAACCCCAAATTTCTTTCGGTTTCCAGCTTTTCCATGGTGCCCATTTTTTCCATCATTTTCATCCGCGATTGTGCCATGGCGGCTTTGGATGCTTTGGCTCGAAACCGGTCTATCAGAGATTGCATCTCTTTTTTCTTGCTCTCCATGTTCCTTCGAGTCAACTCGTAGCTCTCTTCTTCCTGGATAATTTGCTCATAAAATTTAATGGTACCGCCCCGGACTTTTCTTGCCTGTTTCCGGTGCAGACCCAGGGTATGGGTGGTGACACCATCCATGAAATCGCGGTCATGTGTGATGAGAAGCATTTCCCCTGGCCATTTAATGAGATACTCCTTGAGCCAGCGTAGGGAAAGGATGTCCAGATAGTTGGTTGGCTCATCCAAAAGAAGCATATTAGGGTTGGCCAACAACGCTTTGCAAAGGTTTATCCTGATCTGAAACCCCCCACTGAAAGTCGTAGGATCTTTTTGAAAGTCCTGTTCGCTAAAACCCAGTCCCGAAAGGATGATCTCGGCCTTGTAATGATCCCATTGCTTTTCAAGGGGCAGGGCTTGAATACATTCCATGAGAACAGTGGGTTGGGTGAAGCGAATGATCTGCTCCAGAGCATCGATGCGGTACCCTTTTGGGAAGGAAATATCCCCCGAGTCCGGTTTCTCCTGTCCCAAAATCATTTTGAACAGGGTTGATTTTCCCGTGCCGTTTTTACCCACCAATCCGACGCGTTCGCCTTTGTTTATAAGGAAGGAGACCTCTTCAAACAGACTTTGGGCTCCAAATGACTTTTCAAGATTATTAGCTATGATCATTGTCGATTTTGGGGATACGAAAAGACTTATAAATAAGGGTATAAGTCTTAATTTAGGAAATTGAGAACGAAGGCCTAATGGAGGAAACCTGCACTATCTTTCGAGCTGTTTTTATTCAGTATAACAGAGTTGTATGTCTTCAAACAAACCTGGACTAAGGTTGGAATTTAGCTAAAGATATATTTATAAGAAAACCAACTTTACATCTTCTTAGTAAGCCCAGTTTTTACTCTTCATGCGAATGTCCGCTTTGAGTTGTGACTTCAACCGGTCGACGCAACACATGCGCTAAACCTCTCTGCCGGTGTTTCAAATTCTATGAGGCAGTCTAAAACTTCACCCCACTAAAAATCAAGTAAAACTTTATTTTATAGGTAGTTATAAAACATCTTCAAACTTCTTCAAAAACCTTAAAACAGTGCTAAAATCGATTCGCAATCAGTAGGTCCTTGGTTCGACCCCGAGACGGCCTGCCAATTATATCAATGGGTTATGAGAATCATCTCATAACCCATTTTCGTCAAGTAGGCACTATGTAGGCATACTATTTAAAACTGGGAATCAACTTTAAGTCTCTGGAACACAAGGAATAGTGTCATATTTTAAATTTTTCAATCGGCGAATATTATAAGCATCAAACTCAACCCTACAATGGGCAATTTCATTGTAATGGCCGCTAATTTCTGTTTTGAAGGTCAGATCAAGTATTGTAACAACCTCTAATTTTTTTATAAAATCGTTCCAATTTAAAAAAATTTTATCATTATCACAATTCCGCATACCTTGAGCACAAAAATGCCTTCGGGGGCTAAAAAACGTTTCGTGGCTAATGGCGCTTTTCCCGTTTATTATAACCGGGGATGTTGCGGTATGTTTTTCTTCTAAAATATTTTCCATTTTCTTCCCATAAACAAACGGGCCAAACCAAAGCCAACCCAGTTCATAATCTTTCCCTGAAATCGAAAATTCAACGGATTCCTTCATTAATACCCCGTTATAATTTAACCCTCCACTATTTATATATGTCATCCCTGCTGAAATAGTGACGACTTCAGTTAAATTTCCAGGTGGCTTTATCCCATGAAATACCACCTCCTTAGGGGGGAAGAATTTAATGTCAGGCCCCTGGAACCAAAGGTATAATGGGTAAATAAAGGAGAACAAGGAAATAACAATTGCCACCCAAGCCACTAAATTTTCTCGCACTTGATAAAATATTGCCATTGCCCAGAACCTCAATTTTTATATTTTTTGAGAAACTTGAGGATGATTAGCTCGGGGTTTTTGGGTTTTCCCAAATTGGCACTAAAGTGCGGTATCACTAGTCCGATCCAAAAAAAAATTCCTATTCCTTCTCACAAACAGCGCAATCCCTTAGGCAACGGCATCCTATTTAGAAAACTGTCGGATATAAGACACGATCTGCCACACCTGTTCATCTTTGAGGTTTTGGTACGCCTTCATTTCGGTGCCTTCCGACCCATTCTTGATGACCCAATACAATTGCCCGTCTGGAATGTCTTTCATCATTTCCTTGCATGAAAAGTCTCTCGGTTTCAGCATCATTTTGAGCGCCGTCATGCCTTTCGAGTTGCCGTTGATGCCGTGGCAGGGATAACAACCAAAGGGCTTGGCGTCCCCCATATAAAGTTTTCTACCGGCTGTTAGGTTCTGGCGTGTGGGTTTAAGCGGATTGGCTTTAAGATAAATTTTGGCAGGCGCGGGAGCGGTCGCCCTGTTTTGAACGCAATCGCTTGCCTGGGCGGGATGTTCCGTTGAGAACAAAAAAGCAATCAGGACCGCTACTGCAAAAAAAATAACTCGGCTTAAAAAATTCACACGCATGTCTCCTCAATAAATGGTTAAACCATTTATGTTCTCAAATGATTTTTCAAAAGTCCAAATTAAAAATCGTCGCACTCTTGATCCGGGAACTGTCGTCAAACAAATTGCCCCGCATACAAAATATCGCATTTTCACCGCCCCCCATTTTTTGCAGGGAGATATCCACCATGTCAACATTTTCCCTGAATTTATCAAGATCCTGAATATCGTTCACCAACGGATTCACCCGGTAAACTTCTGGAAGGAGAACAACCCCTTCGCCCTTTGACAGGCCCTTTTTACTGGCCAGAGATTTCATCGACGCGAAGGACACCGCCCTGGCGCCCCGGTCGTTAAGGTGGTGAAACAGAACCAATTGCAGGTCATCCTCCCCAACTCCGGGCAGGTTGAGTTGCTGGTTGGCGCAGGCGAATTGGGTTTTTTTGCAGGTAATTCTGATCCCCTCTCCATCGACCCGTCTCTCACATGTTTTGTCAAAATTGCCAAAGTACTCAGGAATCGCAAGCGCCTGGTGGCTCAAATGGATCAAGGGCTGGAGTTCCACCTCGCGTTTTAAAATATGCACGGCTGATGGCCTGACGCCCCGGTTTTCAAAAGACGCTACGTGTTTAAACTTGTCCAGGGGAAGTAGTTCGACCCGTTTGCTTGACGGATACACCCTCTGAAACTTGATTTTGGCCTCGCCGGAGTTGGGCGTTAAATAATATATATTCTCTATTTTATGATTGTTGTGGATGTTGGAATTTTTTTCCCGAATCAATTCTCCGAGATAAAATCCCGCCTTGGTGTCGTACAGGGTAGAAATTATTAAATCATTGGGCCCTGTGTTTTCCTGCAAGTAAGTTTTGGCCAATTCAAAAGGGTTGCCTGAATCGGGATCGAAGTTTTTATATTTTCCCGTGGTGAACAAGAAAAAATAGCAAGAAATGATTCCCGCCATGATCAGGTAGCCGTATTTTCCGCCAACCGTTGCGGGAAAAAACTTGGCCAAAACCCATTCGCACAGAGTTTTCAATCCGTAAGCTTGAAACAATAGCAAAAAAGGCATCAAATAAATGGACGACCGCAAGGGAATCCATGTTCCCAATGAAATATAAAACAGTGCGTTCAGTAAAAAGAGCGCAAGGAAAACGAATACTGTCCAGTGTTTCTTTTTCAAAAAACACCACACGCCGATCAGGAGACTCGCTAGCGATATCAGCCAAATGACTGCGGGATAGGCGTAAAGCAACGAGGTGGAATCGTCCAGGTAACGATAGCCCATGAACGCGGAAAATAAACCTGGAATCGCCAGTAAATTCGATTCTGATATCTGCACCTTAAATAAATTGGGCATGATGGCGCGGTCCACATAAAACATGACGAACGCGAAAAAAGCCGCCGCCGTAACGGAATAAATCAGCAAGGACTTGATGTTGATTTTTTGAAAATGGGAAAGTCTAACGCGAAGCGGAGAAAAATTCCCCAGGATCGTCAAAACCCAGATGCCTGCGAGGAGGATCGAAAAAAACATAGGGGCGGCCAAATTGGCGATATAACAGGCGGCAAACGACAACAGAAGCAAGACCCAGGTTAAAACCCGATCTCCTGATTCCAATAGGCTATGAATGCACAAGTAGCAACAGACCACAAAGAAGAAATAAGCGGGGTACGCTCTCAATTCATGAGAATAATGTAAAAAGAAAGGATTGAGAAAAAGTAACGTAGCAGCGAGGATCGCCGTGGTGGCGGAGCCGGTCACTCTTTTAACAAAAACATGCAAAATTCCGGCGCTCATAATCGCAAACACAATGACCGGAAACCGCAAACCGATTCCATTGTTCCCAAAAATCCACAACGATATTTTTGCGAGATAGATGGTCAGGGTGTGATTGGGATTCAAGGAATTAAAGATGAACCGGTAGCGGAAGGATTTATTGGTGTAATGAAACCAGAACCCTCCTTCATCCACATGCAGAGGCATTAGGTAGGAGTAATAAAATAAGGACAGAAAGCCGCCGCCAATGGCAATGAATACGGCGCAATAAAAAATCCTTTTTGGGTGATTTGGCCTTACATCCATGAACTCCTCTCAGGTGCACTTGTTTTCATAATTGATTTTGACGACAACCCACTTTGCCGATACAGCGGACAAGATGTCTTTTCAAAAGGACAAACCAAACCACTCCGTTTGCTTGCACAATCCCCACAAATGGCGAGTTTACAACAAGAAAGAAAAACTGTCCGGGTTATAACATATTTACAAAAAATATAACCTGTAAGGACAATGTGGGCTCAAAAGGAAAAAAGTGAATGCCTATCTTCCAACCTTTCCATACTGATTAAAATTATTTTTATCGTCCTGCTATTTTCATTTTTTAGCGGTTATTCAATCCTTTGCTCGCCTGTTCACACAGGCTGTTTGTAATCAACTTTCGGGGCAAAACGTCACCGATTGAATCGGGATGTCGCCCAAGTCACCGTGGGTTGTGATATTTGTCCTCCCCACAAATACAAAGTTTGACTATGCTAAACGAGGTTCCAGAAATATCTTAACAGTCATGGTTTTCATCTCATATTTTTGAACATTGAACCAAACCCAACCGGGTCGTCTCAATGTCAGCTCAGTTTTTTTGAACGACACGGATGTCATATCAATTTTTAGTAATCTGAAAGGGGAGACATATTATGCCCGCTAAAAAGGTTCTCATCCTCTGGGTGATACCGATTGTATTGTTCATGACCTCCTCTGCCCTGGCAGACAGCAAATGGTACACAGGAATCAAAGGTGGGGCGAACTTCCAACTGGATCAGGAAAGTAAGGGTCCAAACCGGGAACTTGATCTCGATTTTGACACAGGGGGGTTTGTCTCTGGACAGCTCGGCTATAAATTCCGTGCCAATCAATTGGGACGTTTCCGCGTCGAAGCCGAAGTGTCTTATCGTGAAAACAACGTGGACAATATTGAGTTCAATGGGGTGGACCGAATTGGAACCGGTGACCAGGACGTACTGGCGGGCCTGATGAATTTATTCTTTGATTTTAACGGGGTCTCAAAAAATATCAAACCCTTTGTGGGCGCGGGATTCGGCATCGCCACCCTCAATGCGGACATTGCATATTCGCCGGGGGCCTTCATCGATGATGACGACACAACGTGGGCTTACCAGGCGATTATAGGTGCAGAATTCAATTTAACGGAAAAATTCTCTATTGTTGGCGATGCCCGCTATTTTGCTTTGGATGACCCTGAATTGACGCGTTTTGGCGGTCCGGCTCCTGCGGCCTTTGTCGATCTCAGTTCCGAATATGAAAGTTTTACGACATCCATCGGGTTTCGATATAAGTTCTAGTCAGCCCCTCATTCACTCGACTTGAAAACGAAAGTATCATCGCTTCCTCACAAACATTTCAATCAGGTTGCCGAGAAAGCCGCCGATGGCGCCGCCGGTTCCGGCGGCCATGATCAATATGTCCCGGTCACCAGATAAATAGCCCAAATAGGCTCCAAATAGAACCCCAACGCAAATGACCATGAGATAAAGTCTGCC
>VAPK011016423.1_pt1 | contig 10098 bp, 12 predicted proteins | sample 3395031 | NCBI WGS metagenome assembly VAPK01 (sample SAMN08290443, study PRJNA428436) | hydrothermal vent metagenome | isolation source: Deep-sea hydrothermal vent chimney 1 | place: Pacific Ocean: Juan De Fuca Ridge
CTATCGTTATTATTGGTGCAGGTTGGGCAGGCCTTGCCGCTGCAGTAAAACTCACTGAACAGGGACATAAAGTCACCATGTTCGAATCTGCAAAACAAGCAGGTGGACGAGCACGCGCAGTTAGTTTTGATAAGTTAGTAGTTGATAACGGCCAACATCTTTTAATTGGTGCATACACCGAATGTCTTGATTTAATGAAAACGGTCGGTATTAATACCGAAATTTCACTAAAACGTTTACCGTTATTGCTGACTGTTGTAGATAAAATAAAACTTGTTTTACAAGCACCACCATTACCCGCGCCACTACATTTGATTTACGCTTTAATGACTGCAAAAGGATTGAAATTTAATGATCGTATTGCCGCAATTAAATTTGGCTCATACCTTAAAAAAAACAACTACCAACTAAGAGAAGATATTTCTGTCGAAGACTTATTCCAACTCACCCAACAAACAGATATATTAATCCGACAATTATGGGAACCCTTGTGTCTTTCGACCATGAACACCCCGATTAAAGATGCCTCGGCAAACATCTTTATGAATGTATTTAAAGATGCATTCACCAATAAAAGAAAAGATGCAGACTTATTGTTACCTGTTACAGATTTATCATCTCTTTTTCCTGATGCAGCAATAAGATACCTGGAAAATCACGGCGCAAAAGTTCATTTAAAATCTCGCATTGAAAAAATCAATATAAACAATGATAAAGTAGAATCTGTAACGGCTAATATTGATGGTGAAATACAAAAAGTAAAAGCTTCTAACGTCATTATTGCAACGGCGCCGCAAAACCTGAATAAACTCATCACTGAACATTCCGCACTAGCCCCTGTCAGTAAAAATATAGAACAGTTTAATTACGAACCTATTGTTACCGTCTATTTGCAATACCCCGAAGAAACACAACTTACTCAGGCAATGATAGGTATGAGCAGCACATTAAGTCAGTGGGTTTTTGATCGCGGAAATTTCTGCCAGCAAGCCGGACTAATCAGTGTTGTAATCAGCTGTAATGGTAAACATATGTTGATGGATGATGATACACTTACACAAACTGTTCATAATGAAATTGCTCCACTCCTTACAAACAAACCTGCAATAATGAAATCATTTGTTATACGTGAAAAAAGAGCAACCTTTGCATCCACAGTCAACATCAATGATATTCGTCCAGACAATACAACGGATGTAAAAGGTTTATACCTTGCGGGTGACTATACTGACACTCACTATCCAGCAACATTAGAAGGCACAGTTCGCAGTGGACTGGCTGCGGCTAATTTAATTATATAAAAGATAAAAACACCATGAATGAATTAATCACAATCCCAACTGAATTCAAACCTCAAGCCAACTGTCTTAAAGACAAAATCATTCTTGTTACCGGTACAGGTGATGGCATTGGTGCTGTTGCAGCTAAAACATATGCCAAATATGGAGCAACGGTTATTTTGTTAAGTAAGACTGAAAAGAAAATTATTGCTATTAACGATGAAATCGTTGATGCAGGCTATCCACAACCCGCTATTATCACTTTAAACCTTGAAAAGGCTAGCGCAGATGACTATGCAGGATTAGCGCATACCATTGAAAATGAATTTGGACATCTGGATGGCTTATTGCATAACGCAGCTATGTTTGAAGGCTTAAGTCCCATCTCTCAGTTTGATAACACTTTATGGGAGCGAATCGTTAAGGTTAATTTACACGCCCCCTTCCTGTTATCACAAGCCATGATTCCTTTATTAAATAAATCTCAATCAGCGTCCATGGTCTTTACAAGTTCAAGTGTTGCACATCAAGGTCGTGCTTACTGGGGTGCGTATGGTGTGACAAAAGCGGCCGCAGACAATTTGATGGAAATTCTTGCTGATGAACTCGAGCTGAAAACACCTATCAGGGTTAACAGCATTGATCCTGGCAGAGTAAGAACGCGTATGCGAGCCCTGGTATATCCAGGTGAAAACCCAATGACGGTACCTGCCGCTGAAGAAATTATGGATTCTTATTTATATTTGATGAATGATGAAAGTAAAGATGTGAATGGGAAAATTATTACCTGCAAAAAAAGCTAACGTCTTGCTCAGCACTGATTAAAGGGGTATGTTTTTGTGAATGCAAAATAGGTACAGCTTTAAATTGTTCGCTGGAGCTATTTTTTATGCACTCTTTACCAGGGCACATAAAGACTCTGCCTCTTGATCACTACCGGATAGCCAGCTCAGAGCCTCTTCAAGTTCTTTAAATATTTTAACAGATTCACGATGGTCTTCAGCGAACATTCTGTAAGCATTTGCCATTGCATATATCACATCTGAATCTTTTGGTACAAGTAGAGCTAATTTACTCCCGGGCTTATTTGTTTCACTTTCTGCACTATCCGATATTATTTGTGTAGATAATGATTTCACGCTCGTTATTTCTCTACAATCTGCAAGTTCCTTAAGGTTAGATATCCCATCAGTTTCTTTATTCGTGTCGATTATATATTGCATAAGAATTTTTCCATTAATATCACCAGAAACCTTAGTCAACAAAAAATTGTTATCTTTAAAATAATGTCGAGATAATCCCATATCACATTCCTACTAATTGTTTTGCATAACGCTATGTTTATGGCAATTCAAAGTGGTACTTTTTTGCGAATGCAAAACAAGTGCCTCTTTGAATTGTCTGCTGGAGCTCTATTTGTTAAGCGAGTTTTCATTATTACATTAATTTTCTATCTGACATAAACAAAACCCGTTCCCAAAAGGATCTGCACAGAACGCAACAGCCCCCCAATCACCTGATTCAGAACCTTCATGCACTCCTCCAAATTCTTGTATTAAAGATACTACTTTATCGATTTCAGAAACATTAAAATCCAGGTGAACCGGTGTCCAATGCCGATCATAATTACGTGAAGAAGTTCCAGTAATAAGTGGATTTGATTCGGGCTCTTTTTTTAGTAAAAATATATTCACATTATCAGCACTTAATTTCGTTGTATCAGATCCTACTCGAAGCTCGGTGCAATCTAATGCCTTTGTATAAAACAAGATAGCTTTTTCCATATCTGAAACATCGATGCTTATTGATACTTCGGCCATTATTGTTTTCTCCTAACAACTTTTAATATAATATTGAATTTGCAGTCATTTAGCATTATCACAGAATCTACTGCAATATTACCGGGTTCAGAACCTACAGCCTACTCTTTGTTCTTCAACATCGACTTCAAATCCGCAAACGGATTATGTGTGGCTGTGTTTCCTTTAGACTCTGAAATAGAACTGTTCCCCATATGCGCTTCTAACTGTCGTTGATGTTCATTGTCATGGCAATACATACACAACAATTCCCAGTTACTGCCATCAGATGGATTATTGTCATGATCATGATCACGGTGATGCACCGTCAACTCACTTAAATTTTTATGATTAAACTCGCGACTACAACGACCACAAATATGTGGGTACATCTTTAGCGCTTGTTCACGATAACCTTTATCACGCTCTTCACTGGCACGCCTCGCATCAGCAACTACCTTGTCCAGTTTGTCTTTATCCATTTTTGCCATTATGATCTCCTGTTCCTGAGTATAAATAAAAGTTATGAACCTCTGACCACACAGAAACATGCGAAACGAAACTCACCATCATTTTTGTTGGATCTGTCATGTTATTCCTTGATCCAACCTACATAGCTGCCAAAGCCGGGTAAAGATTAATGATACTGGCTTTGTATTTTCCAGCCACACATAAGCATACTGCCCATACTCAACTGCAATTTTATCAGCATCCGTCTTATTTAGACCGATAATAAAAAAACTCTCTTCTGCTTGCCATAATTGTTCAGACAAATCATCTCCCTGTCCGAGCGCATCAAAGATAGTATGCATTTTAAATTTTGATTTTAATTTTGTATTTCTTGCCTGATTTTCCTGTAATGATAATAGTTCACTTCGGGGATTCCAGGCCGTTACTATTACCGCAGATGATTCTTTCTCATTCTCAAGTAATTTATTTATAACCGCTGGTACAGGTTCACCAACCTGAATATCGTATTTATCCTGATCAATAAATACTGAGTATGTCGTTTCCAGGTAGTGTTTTTCTAATTCATCTTTCGGCATTAATTCCACCAGACAGCAAAACCACGTTTACGAAGGTGCTCACCTAGTAAAGCTTCTTTATATTCCGCTTCTTTTCGAGTTGCAATGGGGTTGTATTTCTCAAAAAGTTTATAACGAAGGCAAATACCATATTTTTTCGCATAGCGGTTGGCTTTAATGCCTGCTTTGTGTTGATCAAACCGATCATCAGGGGATTTGGCTGTTTGACCAACATAAACACAGGGATAGTCTTCAATATAGTCAGGATTACTGTCTCGAATTTTTTTTATATTCAGAACATCTTTATCTAAATCGATAACATAAATACTATAGACGTTTTTCTTTCTGCCCATTTGAATTATTCAGTACTAATTTTATTCACTATTGACATTATTATGCGCTTTAATACAAAAAATAATGAAAAATGAATTCCAGTTATCGTAACCATCGAGATCATCAATATTATTCAAATCTGTTTCATTATTTAAATATTCAACAGTCCTGGCAATATGTTCATCATTAATACCATTTAATTTAATGACATCAATAGTTGCCTGGGAGGGAAACCATTCTTTTAATAGTTTAGACATGCTTCGTGATCTATTATTAGTTTACATTTCAGCATTATGATAAACGTTTTGCACGTCATCATTGTCGTTTAACATGTCCATGAATTTTTCAAACAACTCAATATCTTCACCGCTAATCTTTGTAGTCACTTGCGGAATAAAGGTAATGGTATCTGCTTCAAACTCAATTTCATCACCCAATAAAGCCGTTAATGCAGTTCTTGTTTTGTTATATTCAGTATGTGGTGCAAACACTGTAATCGTGCCATCTTCCAGTTCAACGTCAGTCACATCAACATCTGCTTCTAACATTGCTTCTAAAATCGCATCTTCATCATCGCCTTTAAAAGCAAAAACAGAAAGATGATCAAACATATGTGCAACGGTCCCTTGCGTTCCAATTTTAGCATTACACTTATTGAAACATAAACGAACATCATTAAAGGTACGAGTGCCATTATCTGTCAGGCAGTCTACAATCACATTAAAACCACCAGAACCAAAACCTTCGTAGCGTGCCGGGACAAAATCTTCACCTGCGCCGCCTTCGGCCTTTTTAATGGCTTTCTCAATAACATGTGCTGGCACCTGATCTTTTTTAGCGTTATCAATGATACGGCGTAAAGACAAATTGCCATTTGGATCAGTACCACCATTTTTTGCTATTACATAAATTTCACGGCCATATTTTGAATACACCTTCGCTTTTGCGTCAGATGTTTTCGCCATTGATTCTTTACGATTTTGATATGCTCTGCCCATTATTCTTTCTCTATATTATGTAAATAATTTATATATGCTTTGTTCCCTCCCCTTCAAGGGGAGGGCCAGGGTGGGGTGATAAATTATACTCCCTCACCCTAACCCTCTCCCAACGGGAGAGAGAATTAAATATCCTGATTAAATAGTTATTGTGATTAATTTAAACCATCAATAATGGCATTTAATGTAGTACTTGAACGCATAACCTGTGAAACAAGTTCTTTATCAGGACGATAGTAACCACCGAAGTCCACTGACTTACCTTGTGCGCTATTTAACTCGTCAATAATCTTTGATTCATTTTTAGTAAGCTGTTCAGCAACCGGGGTGAAAATAGTTTTTAATTCACTATCCTCATCCTGTTCAGCCAGTGCTTGTGCCCAGTACATCGCCAGGTAAAAATGACTGCCGCGTGTATCTAACTCTCCAACCTTACGTGAAGGTGACTTGTTATTATTTAAAAACTGGCTATTGGCTTTGTCTAGAGCTGCTGCCAATACTTTGGCTTTTTCACTTTTTGTTTTTTGTGCTAAATCTTCTAACGAAACTGCCAGTGCTAAAAACTCACCCAGTGAATCCCAACGCAAATGATTTTCGCTTAATACTTGCTCTACATGTTTCGGTGCAGAACCACCGGCACCTGTTTCAAACAAACCACCACCTGCAAGCAAAGGCACAATGGATAACATTTTGGCACTGGTGCCCAGCTCTAAAATAGGGAATAAATCCGTTAAGTAATCACGCAATACATTTCCACTAACAGAAATTGTATTCTCTCCTGCTTTCACGCGATCTAAAGTATATAGCGTTGCATCAAACGGCGACATGATTCGAATATCTAATCCATTAGTATCATGATCTTTAAGATAGGTTTCTACTTTAGTAATTAACAGGGCATCATGGGCACGCTTTTCATCTAACCAGAAAATAGCCGGTTGTCCTGTTAAACGCGCACGATTAACGGCAAGTTTAACCCAGTCCTGAACAGGTAAATCTTTAGTCTGGCACATGCGCCAGATATCACCTTTTTCAACACTGTGTTCGAGTAAAGTTGTACCCGCAGCATCGGTTACACGTACTGTGCCGTTAGCCGGAATTTCAAATGTCTTATCATGAGAGCCATACTCTTCAGCTTTTTGCGCCATCAAACCTACGTTACTGACGTTCCCCATGGTGGTAACATCAAAGGCACCGTGTTCAATACAAAAATCAATCGTTGCCTGATAAATACCAGCATAGTTACGATCTGGAATCATTGCCTTGGTATCATGCAACTTGCCATCCTTGCCCCACATCTTGCCGGATGAACGAATCGCTGCCGGCATGGAGGCATCAATAATGACATCACTTGGTACGTGTAAATTTGTAATACCTTTATCAGAATTGACCATCGCTAATTCAGGGCGAATTTGGTAAACCGCTTCAATATCTGCTTCGATCTCTTTACGCTCGGCTTCAGGCAACTCACTTATCTTTGTATAGACATCACCCAAACCATTACGTGTATCAACACCCAGCTTTTCAAAAGTTGCTGCATGTTTTTCGAATACATCGTTGTAATACACATTAACAGCGTGACCAAAGATAATCGGATCAGACACCTTCATCATGGTCGCTTTCATATGTAATGACAGTAATACACCTTCGTCTTTCGCATCCTGCATCGCAGCTTCAAAAAAATCACATAACGCGTTAACACTCATCACTGAAGCATCAATCACTTCACCGGCTAAAACAGCTGTTTTCTCTTTAAGCACCTGGTTTTCGCCATCATCACCAAGCAATTCAATTTTGACATCACCCGCAGTTCCAATCACCACAGATTTTTCACTCGAGTAAAAGTCACCGTCCGGCATCGAAGCCACATGGGACTTAGAATCACTCGACCAGGCACCCATTGAATGCGGGTGTTTTTGTGCATATTCTTTGACCGGGCCCGCCACACGGCGATCTGAATTACCTTCACGTAAAACAGGATTTACCGCACTCCCCAACACCCTGGCATAACGTGCCTTGACGCTCTTTTCATCATCGGTTACAGGATCTTCAGGGAAATCAGGAATATCATATCCTAAGGACTGTAATTCTTTAATCGCAGCCTTCAACTGAGGCTGGGAGGCACTGATATTGGGGAGTTTAATGATGTTTGCATCAGGTGTTTTCGCCAGTTCGCCCAATTCAGCAAGCGCATCATCCTGTTTCTGATCATCCGTCAGATTATCCGGAAAATTAGCCAAAATTCGTGAAGCCAGCGAGATATCCCGGGTTTCTACATCAATATCCGCTGCCCTGGTGAAGGCCTGAACAATCGGTAAAAAGGAAAAAGTGGCTAAAGCGGGTGCTTCATCCGTTTCGGTGTAGATAATCCTGGAAGTGGGCATTCTAAAACTCTCAAATAAGGTGGGGCATTCCCACAAGATTGCCTATTATATTTCAGATCGAGCGCAGGTTCACGCCCTACTCACACTCATTTGATCCTGTTTAAACATTACTCAGGCAGGTTGAATAAATATCTGGCTAATTTCACTTGGCGCTAAAAACCGCAATGGTGGCCCCCAGTAACCGGTGCCACGGCTGACAAAAATTTGCCGATCCGGTGCATGTTCATACAAGCCCGCAAGGTAAGGTTGCGCGGCCATTACTAACAAACCAAAGGGGAAAATCTGCCCACCATGGGTATGCCCACTTAACATTAAGTCGCAACGATAATCATCCATCTCCATGATCATCCTGGGTTGATGCGCTAATACAATACAGGCTTTATTTTGATCAACACCTGAATATGCCGCATCAGGATCCGGGGGATAAAAATTCGCACGTTTTCCCGCCACATCGTTCATTCCCACGAGATTAAACTGTTTCTTACCTTCACCGATCACCACATGCTCATTCAATAAAGGAATAATCCCCAACGATTTTATATACTCAACAGCCTCACCCACGCCATGGAAATATTCATGATTACCTAGTATAAAATAAGTGGGAGCATTTAAATCTATTAATGGATAAAGATCATACTCAATCTGACTAATAGCTAAATCGATTAAATCACCGGTTATCACAACCATATCCGGTTTTAATGCATTTGTTTGTTTAACCAGCTCTTCTATAAAATCACGTTTAATCGTTCTGCCAACATGCACATCGGTTAGCTGAACGAGATTAAATTTCTCGAACGGAAAGTCTTTAACCTTAACCATAACCCGGTTAAGTTGCGGAAATTGAATGCCCTGACTAAAGCCTCTAAATAAGTAAGCAAAAGCAGCAATCAACATGGTCACATCAAACAACAGTTTTAATGTTTTGCGCCGGGAATGATCAATCGGTACTCGTTTTGACACTGTAATCGTAAGGTCGTAAAAAACAGCCACCACAAACAACATAAAAGTGAAGCCAATAAAACTACTGCTAATGAAATACAAAGCAGGAGAGTCAGGAATAATGTTGGTCATTATATCAACAATAAAAAATATATCACCAAGGACAAGAATCACAGGAATGGTTACTAAATAACCTTTTTTATCGTATGAAAGTAAACGTAAAAAACGCCGCCAGGTATAGACATTCATTAATGTCATAACAAGCAGAAAAATGGAGGCAAAAATGAGGAATTGCATAAAGAGCAGTATAGCTGTCGCTATAGTGTTTTATCTACAATAAAAACATGTAGTTTATAAGTAATTAATCTATTGCTATAGATATCCATTCCTTTGTTCCATTACTTTAGAGTAAACTATGGTATGAATTTACTATAGCCACAATTTAATATCAATCCAGAGAAGGTTTTCATCATGATACATCGCAGCAAATTATTAGTAGTATTACTTGTTTGTTTATTTTCCGGCCTGCTCAATGCAGAGACTACACAACAAACCAACCCAAACAGAATCCAGGGCAAGGTAACCGAGATTTTGAATGCAGCTGGTTATACCTATGCCAAGGTTAATACCGGTCAAAAAATTGTCTGGGCCGCAGCACCTACTACCCCACTTAAAGTTGGCGACATGGTCACATTTACTACAGAAATGCCAATGAAAAACTTTCGCAGCAAAGCTCTCGATCGTAACTTCGCCATACTTTATTTTGTAAACCAGTTTACAAATGGTAAAGATACTCCAGCAGCACCAGCCGCAAAAAAAGTTTCACCCCACGCAAATATTGTACAAAAATCGGTAACCAAACCGATAAAAGGAATTAAAAAAGTTAAAGGCGGCCAAACGATCAAAGAAATTTATGCTAATAAAAACAAACTAAATGGTAAAACTATACGAGTACGCGGAAAGGTCACCAAATACACCCCCTCAATTATGAAAAAAAACTGGTTACATATCCAGGACAGTAGCACCCTGCAAGACCTCACAATTACGAGCAAAAGCACAGTTGCTATAAATGATATTGTTATCATCGAAGGCAAACTTGGTCTGGATAAGGATTTTGGTTACGGTTATATTTATCCTGTTATTGTGCAAGATGCCAGGATTACGAAACAGTAATCGTTAGCTCAAGCACAGCATTAATAATCGGGACATAAACAAGTCTGACTTGATAAAATAAGTTGGTACCGGACTGGTTTATAAATAATCATTTTTTATAATAAAAATTATGATCGCAACGTTTATTCAATTTTTTGTTAATCGCCATCTACTGACCAATATGCTTTTTA
>VAPK010550266.1_pt1 | contig 10097 bp, 10 predicted proteins | sample 3395031 | NCBI WGS metagenome assembly VAPK01 (sample SAMN08290443, study PRJNA428436) | hydrothermal vent metagenome | isolation source: Deep-sea hydrothermal vent chimney 1 | place: Pacific Ocean: Juan De Fuca Ridge
GACACTAACGCAGCAATTACGCGTTAATATTGCCACCCGAGGGGCAAAAAGATAAAGCATCATCTACTGTCTTGGAAATGGTAACCTAAATTCACACCAACATGGAAAATAAAATTCATAGTATAATCCTTCCGAAAATAAGTTCGGGAGGTGGAGATGATGAGATATTTATATTTAATATTAACACAAATAAGCAGATAGCCGGCCATAATGTATTGAAAGGAACCTTAAGCAGAGTGCTCAAAAGGAAACACTTCAGATATAAATCTATGCAGTTGAAGGAGTTGGAGGCCAACACGTTTGCATTGCTTGGCGATAATGACAAATTGAGAGAATTTGTAAAGCAGACAAAAAAGATCTTTCACAGATACTCAAGAGATCAGTATGCTCTCGCATTGGATGTTTTCTCATCTGCAAAAAACCCCAAAACCTTTCAGAGGGCACTGGATTACTGCATAGAAAATAAAACATTCGGCATGAAGACATTGTATGACGCATATAAACGTTCAGGCGGTGAATGCAAAGAGAAAGATCAAGCGCAGAAAAAGAGAATAATAACCGGCAGATTCAAACAGATAAATATTCAGGCAGTTAAGGTTACTGCACGTAATATAGGCTGCTACGAAGCCCTTACGAAAAAAGGCAAGGGACTATTAAAACGAAATCATATAGAAATGTTCTTAATCATCTGCAGGTTTTAGAATTGAAGGGAATATCTGATAATTTAGATGAGCTGATAACAGAGGCGGAAACTCAAAAACAATCATATCTCGCATTAAGGCTTATTTGCAGCAAGCATTGATACGAGAACCAAACAGTATTACCTATCGGCAATGCTGTTTTCCACTCTTTGTTAACCTGCTGCATAATTGTTTTGGTATTTATCAGAAAATATGCTTTTACTTAGATAATGAGCTATAAAGAAAAGGAGGCTTTTTCAACAGGCTCTGAAGACTTGACCCCGGGAACTGCTACTTACACAAAATTTAGGGCGATATCATTCCATCTTAAGTCTCATAAGATACATCTCTTCGCCATCAACAATCTTAATGTTGACACTGTTGCATTGCTTACATATATAGCGTATCTTTTGGGGTTTACTTATCAAACCGCATTCATTGCATTGTATAATTAACTGTTGTATATTTATCACCAATTCGGCATCATTGCAGATTGTTTTTTCTTTGAATGCGTCAAACGCAATTTTCAATAAATCAGGCTCTACACCGCTAAGCACGCCTATTTTAACAATAACTTTATCAATTTTAACCGCTTTATAAACCGCGGCATTCTCTTCGCAAAGCTCTATTAGCGATTGAACTATAGAATATTCATGCAAATCAGCAAATCCTCGGCAGAAGTTCGCCCTTGGGCAGCTCTAAAAACCTGCTTGTGCCCCATTCAGATCTTAAGATTACCTTTCCCTGATGTTCGGCAACGGCATTGCCTATAATTGCCGCATCTTTACAAAATTCAAATCTTTTTAATATATCAATACAATGGTGCACATCAGCATCTTTTACGGCTATTATAAATGTTCCTTCATTGGCAAAATCATACGGTTCAAAACCCAGCAATTCGCACACTCCGTTTACCTCAGCGCTGACAGGAACACTTTTTTCATTAATCACGATACCAATATCGCTCGCATCAGCCCATTCATTTAGTACGGCAGCCAGACCTCCGCGCGTTGCATCCCGCAGGGCATTGATCGTTATACCGGACTCCGCAAGTGCGCTAACAGCAGGCCAAAGATTGGCGCAATCACTTTTCAGCGTACTTTTCAGATCGATTCCTTCTCTTTCCATCAGAATAGCCGCACCGTGCCGTCCAATATCACCCGAAACGATAATTGTATTTCCGGGTTCGATATTATGGCAGGAGATCCCATGTTTAATAATTTTTCCTATACCTGCCGTATTTATAAAGATATTATCCAGCGATCCTTTCGGCACAACCTTTGTGTCTCCGCAAACTATCTTTGCTCCGCTGAAAAGAGTTTCTTCTGCCATACTTTTTACAATTGCCTCTAGTTTATCAAATTCAAACCCTTCCTCTATGATAAAAGCGGTGCTTAGAAAAAGCGGCTTAGCGCCCATCATTGCAAGGTCATTAATAGTGCCGACTATTGATAATTTGCCTATATTTCCGCCATTAAAAAAAATTGGCGTCACAGTAAAGCTGTCTGTTGTAAAAACAATATCCGAGTCAACATGCAGAACTGCAGCATCTTCCGCTTTTGTTAAAATATCATTTGAAAATTGCCTGTAAAAAATATCGTGAATCAGATCGTTGGTTTCTTTGCCTCCTCCTCCATGACTTAGCTGAATCTTCTGCATTCACACTCCTCGATATCTATAATATGCATTGCATGCTCCTTCACTGCTGACCATGCAGCTTCCCACCGGGGTATTTGGAACGCACGTATTTCCAAACACTCTGCAATCGGTAGGCTCTTTTATCCCCCTTAAAATCTCACCGCAAATGCAAAGCTTATCATCCTCCACAGGTTTATTAGGCAAAATATCGGCAAACAGTTTTTCCGCATCCAAATAGCTGTATTTATCCCTCAGCTGCAATGCACTTCCCGGAATATTGCCTATTCCACGCCATCTAAAATTTTTGCGGAGCTGCATATATTTGTTTATCAACTCTTGCGCTTTAAGATTTCCTTCTTTTGCAACAGCCCTTGAATATTGAATTTCTACGTCAAATTGCTTTTTATTCTTTTGACCAATGATCATTAATACTGACTGCATAATATCAATAGGTTCGAATCCGCTGATTACTATGGGTGTCTTGTATTTACGAGCCAATGACATAAATATTTTTGATCCCGTGATAATACTTACATGACCGGGAGCAATAAAAGCGTTTACTTTTGATTCGCTATCCATAACGGCTCTCATTGGAGGCACAACGATTACGTGATTAATATGAAAATACAGATTCTTAACATTTTGTTTGATAGTCTGCTCAATAATAACCGATGTCATAGGTGTTGTAGTTTCAAAACCGATAGCAAAAAATATAACTTTTTTGTCGGGATTTTCTTCAGCTATTTTTATTGCATCTAATGGTGAATATAATGCCCTTATATCATGGCCGTTTGCCCGTTCGTTTGCCAAAGAACTTTTTGAGCCCGGAACTCGTATCATGTCTCCCAATGTTAACAAAATAACATTATTCATCTTTGCAAGCGCTATTGCCTGATCGATACGCTCTTTAGGCATAATACAAACCGGGCAGCCCGGGCCATGAACAAACTTAATATTATCCGGCAGCAGTTCAGAAAGTCCGTATTTCATAATTACATGTGTATGCCCGCCGCACACTTCCATAATATAAAGCGGTTTTTCAAGCTGTTCGGCTTCATCCGCAATAGCTGCAGATAATGCCTTTATGGCATCGGGATTACGAAATTCGTAAAAAAGATCTTTGAGTTTCAGATTCATTTATAGAGCCTTATCTGCATGGCTGCCTTCTTCGGTTTCTTCTTCGGTTTCCATTATTTCTATCATTTTTCTATATATTTTAAGGCTTTCAAGTGCATCTTCTTTATCAATCTTGCTCATAGCAAAGCCGACATGTATTAGAATATAATCGCCGATATTGACCGTTTCGGTTATCAAGTCCAAACTTACCTTGCGTTTAATTCCCATTGTATCAACCGTTGCAGCATTGTTTTCATCAATTTCAATAACCTCCGACGGTATGGAAAGACACATCATCAGCTCCTTAATTTCCGTTTAAAGTTTATCCAATCGATTACATTTTTTATGGTTGCCGGATCTTTTACGGATAGTTCCAGAATATCAACGTTCGGCTTAATATGTCTTGCCTCATCTTTTACCCTTTTGATATCGTAATCAAAGTAGGGCAAAAGATCGGTTTTCGTAATCAGTATCAGATCAGCCTTACTGAACATTACCGGATATTTTTCAATCTTGTCTTCGCCTTCAGGCACGGATATCAAAACAAAATTCAGATGAGCGCCGACATCATAACTGGCAGGGCAAACCAAATTACCTACGTTCTCTATAAAACAGACATCTATTTTATTCAGCGGCATGTCTGATATTCCTCTGCTTACCATAAATGCATCAAGATGACATGCAGAACCTGTCTGTATTTGAAAAGCGGGTATGCCTTTAGCTTCTATACGTTTAGCGTCATTATTCGTTTCAAGATCTCCTTCAATTACTCCAAACTTAAAATCTGCCGCATCGGCCATAGATTCCAGCATAGCTGTCTTGCCGCTGCCAGGGCTGCTCATAAGGTTAATAGCCAGGACATTATTCTCATTAAAACGAGCTCGGTTATGATCTGCCTGATGATCATTTTTATCCAATATTTTGGTAATAATCTCAATTGTTTTTGTATCGTTCAGTTGTGGATTATCATGAAGATGCTCATGGTGATGATGGTGATTATGCTCCTCTGTCTCCGTTATACTGCAGCCGCAATCTTTACACATAATTTTCCTCCTTTAATTCGTTTGCAAACAATCAGACTCTCATTGTATAGTGTCATAAAGCTATATCAAAAGTTCGTTTTTGATGTCTTGAATATGATAAATAGCCCGCCATATCTGCCCCATCGAAATACCTCCATCGTTAATAGGCGTATTTTTCTGTATATAATATCTGCGATGAATGTTGTCCAATTGATACGTTACAGACTCGAGCAATGTTCTGTTTTGAAACACACCTCCGCCTAAAACAACGGGAAGATGGATATTTTTGCAAAACGTTAAAATAATATCCGTTAATGTATTAATGAACATCGAAGCGATCATCGTCCTGATCGCTTTTTTATCTCTACTGCTTTGGTGTAAGTTTATAATTTGGTCAATCATAGGCAGTAATGATACGATGCCATTTTTAATCTCATAGCTGAATCGTTTTTTTATTTCAGGGTTTGCCCAAGCTTCCATTTCAAGTCCGCTTTGACCCTCATAGCTTGTTTGTTGAACAAAACCGCCTAGACTGGCGACTGCATCAAAAATACGGCCGACCGAGGAGCTGTATGGTGAATTAAGCCCCTTTTGCCACATGCTGTAAAACGCAGCAATCTCTTTTTTATCAAACGCTTCAATAGTTGGGAGAGATAATGATAAAATCTCTTCCACACTACTATATTTTTCAAAAAGCATGGAAAGAGCAACTCGCCTCGGTTCTTTTACTGCTTTTTCACCGCCTAAAAGTCTTATGGGATAAAAGTAACCTGTCCGATTAAATTGTTTGGTGTCTGCAATCATCATCTCACCGCCCCAAATCGTTTCATCATCTCCATATCCTGTTCCATCCCAGGCAAATCCAAGCACATTTTCCTTTATATTGTATTCAGCCATGCAGGCCAATAGATGTGCATAATGATGCTGAACCTTCACAATTTCAATCGGCTTATTATCTTTAGCATTATGATTTACGGCAAAATTTAATGCCCATTTTGTCGTTTCATATTCAGGATGCTTATCGCAAACAATAACGTCAGGTTCAAAATCATAAAATCGTTCAAAAGTGTTGACGGTTCTCTTGAAATATTCAAATGCTTCAATGCTGTTCAAATCTCCAATATGAGGAGATATAATAATCTTATCATCAAACGCAAGCGCGATGGTATTTTTCTGGCGGGCTCCAACCGCTAAAATCTTTTTCGCCGTTTTAAACGGAATTTTAAATGATTTAGGAGCATAGCCTCTTGACATTCTAAGAATTTCATGGCTCCTGCCGGCTCTCTGTACGACACTATCGTCGCAGGCGTTCACAATCTTGCGATTATAATCCAGCACACCATCAACCACATGACCGAGCCTCTCAAAAATTTCGCCGGCGGAACAAATGATAGGCTCACCCCCGACATTGGCACTTGTTGCAACAAGAGGCCTGCTTATATGATCGAAAATCAGATAATGCAACGGAGTATATGGCAGAAAAGCACCGATACGATCAATGTCGGGAGCAACAATTTCAGGAATCTGCTGCGATTCTTTTGTTTCGTCAAAACAACGTTTATAAACCAAGGCAATCGGCCGCTCTTTTGACAAAATCAGATTTATATCATACAGATCCAACTTAGCAGCCTTGCCGATTGATTCTAAATTAGGAAACATAACCGCAAACGGCTTTTTCGGCCTGTTTTTCCGCTTTCTTAAGCGTTTAACCGCTTCAGCATTAGTTGCATCACACATAAGATGAAAACCGCCTAATCCTTTTACCGCAACAATTTTGCCTTTTTTCAGAAGAACCGCCGTCAGATTGACGGCATCAATTTGCGTTGCCGATACTGCCTGATTATTATCCAAAAATGATAATATCGGTCCGCAGTCAAAACAGCTTATCGGCTGAGCATGATAACGTCTCTTGATAGGAGTGTCATACTCTTTTTTACATTCAGGACATATTTTAAAGAGATTCATTGATGTGTTAGGTCTATCATACGGCAAGGTTTCTATAATGGTATAGCGGGGACCGCAATTTGTGCAGTTGATAAAAAAATAGTTATAACGTCGATCTTTCGGGTCTCTCATCTCTTTCAGGCAGCGGCTGCATACGGCAATATCAGGAGAGATTACAGCCGTTTTCGGAGCATGGCTATCAGAATCGACAATAAAAAACCCGGACCTGTCAAGAGCATTATCAAATCTTGTTTCTATGGAATCAATTCTTGCCAGCGGCGGCTTTTTTCCCTGCAGATCAGCCATAAAATTTTCAAACAGATCCTTTCTTATATCAATATCTATCAAAACTCCGTCTGAACGATTTTGCACGACTCCTTTGGCATTGTAGCGGCTTGCCAATCGATAGACAAAAGGCCGAAAACCGACTCCCTGCACAATACCGCAAACTTTTAATACGGCTCTCATTTTCATTTGGATCATATCAGTATAACTACTTTGCTGCCTCAAAGGTGTTGATGAATAACGGTCTGTTTTCAAATCAATTGTTCTGAAATTTCCCCGCGGGTTACCAGTCGTTGCGCATGCGGCAAATTGTATGATCGAATGATCGCACCTAATGATTTTTTGTTTCTCTTGTGCCTTGCTTTAAAATCTGCCTTTTTTAGTTCATTAATAGCTGTTCCGACAAATGCATCAAAATGACTTTTGAGTTTATCGGTTAAGTCGATTCCTACACTTTTTGTATCTTCAGGCACAATGCCTATTATATTAACTTCAGCCATTGTTTCTGTCAGCGAACAAATCTCAAGCATTTCAACTACCTCTACTTCATGAGCTGTACGACGATAATGACCCATTCCCATTAACGCTTTTGACGGCATACTGTAAATACTGCCCGGTTCATCATCGGCGGAAATGGTATCGAGAATAAACACCTTGCTGTAGCTCTGAAAATAATTAATAAGCTTGTAGCCGATTGTTCCCCCATCTATAACATCAATAGACGGGGAGAATAAAAAGTTCTCAGCAATATATTTCGCGGCATAAACACCCACACCTTCATCTTTCAACAAAATATTGCCTACTCCTATAAGTATTGCCTCAGGCATCACTGCTATCTGTTTTGGCAAATTTTGAACCGCCGAATGAGATTGCTATGTCTCCTTCCTGCCAAAAGATAGTACGCCACACCTGATAATAGATATGAAATAATACCCAGGCAATAATCCACCACATTCCGATATGATGTGCAATCCTAACACCCATATTGCCGCCAAAGACATACAATGTCCAGTCTGTTGCCATGTGCAGCAGCGACGGCCACCATCCTCCTACCGAACTTATGCCGGATTCAAGACCCTGAACATAAAGCTGAAATCCGCTAAAAAGCATAAACAGCAGCAGCAAATGCAGTATAGTAAAATAAACCGTGTTAAAGCTGTCGGCATGACTTGAATCAAATCTTTTGCGTCTGTTAAAAGTGACAAGATTCAAAAACACTTCGACAAATTCCTTGATATTGGCGCGGTTAGGAATCAATTTTTTGTAAGGTTTATCAAATTTACTGAAAAAGTAAAGATATGCTATTATAATAAATGTTACATCAAGCAGTATCGCACCTATAAAATGAGCCCATCTGTTCCACGCCATTACATATTTATGAGCTGCCGAAACCGCGATAAATGTTTGATAATATGGGTGAGCTATATAGAGTCCGGTAATTACTGCAACAACAATGGCAAAAAAGTTTACCCAATGGATAAGGCGCATCGCCACTGTCATCCTTTTAACCTTTTTATATGTTGATTTTATCATATCATCTCCTCACACCGTACAGGCAGTGTTAACTTTATAGCTCCCCAACTCTTTTCCATTGGTATCTATAAGATGAACGGCGCAGGCAAGGCATGGATCAAAGCTATGAATAGTGCGAAGAATCTCAAGTGGTTGGTTTGGATCGGCAACTTTAATACCTATAAGCGCAGATTCGTATGCCCCTTTTCTCCCTTTGTAATCTCTCGGAGCCGCATTCCATGTTGTAGGAACAACCATCTGATAATTTTCAACCTTCCCGTCTTTTATCTTTACCCAGTGTCCTAAAGCACCGCGAGGCGCTTCTTCAAGCCCATATCCTACGGCGTCCTTACTTGCACTGGCAAAGTCAAACTTAGTCCATGTGCTCAAATCCCCCGAAGCCGTATTTGCAGCAAGCTGATTAATCCATTCAAACATTACATCGGCAACAATTTCCGTTTCAATTGCCCTTGCAGCTACCCGCCCAAGCGAACTAAAGAGTACCTTAGCCGGAAGTCCTGATCTTTTAAGGAAATTATTTACATATTTAACAATACGCTTGTCTTTCTTGGCATATCCTACTACCAAGCGTGCCAGCGGTCCTACTTCGACCCGGTCGTCACCATATATCGGCGACTTAATCCAGCTGTATTTTCCTTTTGTTTTCAGATACGCAACACCGTCACTCTTTTTTTCAAGTCCGGTATAATCAGGTATGGTTACGCCTTCAAACGGATGCAGCCGTTTATCTCCCTTATACCAGGAATGTGTTACATCTTCAGTTATCTTTTTTTGGTCAAGATCATATGTTTTTGTTAAATCACCGTTTAAAACTATTCCGCTCGGGAAAAGCAGTTTGGAATGATAAAATCCGGTATCATCTAAGCGGAAACTTCCGTAAACCATATAGTTTTTTAGACCTGCTCCTGTTCCGTTTAAGCCTTCATCAGCATACATTGTTCCTGCCATGTAAATATCAGGGAGGTAGGCATTTTTGATAAATTTTCTAACATTCCTCAACAAACTCTTGAACAGAGCGATTCTTGCCGGATTTTCTATATCCTGAACGCATGTTACTCCTCCAACCACGATTGATTGCGGATGAGGATTCTTTCCGCCGAATATTGCCATCATTTTTGCTGCATCTCTCTGAAGATCAAGCACATCAAAATAGTGAGACAGGGCAATAAGATTTTGTTCGGGAGTCAATTTATAATCCTTATTTCCCCAGTATCCATTGGCAAGTATTCCAAGGCGACCTTGTTTTGCAAATTTAGTCAACCGTTCCTGCAGTTTTTTGTAAACTAATTCACCGGTATTCCATGTGCCTGTTCCTGCAACTTCTGCCCATTTGTTCGCTTCCTGAGCTGCTTTCTTTGGGTCTCCTTTCAATGCGCTTATAGCATCCACCCAATCCAAGCCGGCTAAATTATAAAAATGAACCGGATGATCATGGACGGTCAGTGCTCCCTGTATGAGATTGCGCACCAATCTTGCATTTTTTGGAATATTAATGTCAAAGGCATTTTCCATAGCCTCAATACTTCTAAGATAATGCGTGCCGGTGCATACGCCGCAGACACGCATTGCCAAAAGACCGCAGTCACGCGGATCACGTCCCTGCAGTATTGTTTCGATTCCACGAAACATTGTGGATGAGCTGTATGCATCGACAATAGTATTGTTATCATCTATAATGGCTTCTATACGCAGATGCCCTTCAATTCTTGTAATTGTGTCTATAACTATATGCTTACTCATCTTTATCCCTCTCTTTCTCTTCTTCTTTAGATTTAGATTTTTTACCTATTATCGCACTTACTGCTGCATGAGTAGCTATACCGACTCCGGCAACACCTAAGAGTCCCAAACCAAATTCATCAACCGAACTTTCAACTCC
>VAPK010439113.1_pt1 | contig 10095 bp, 9 predicted proteins | sample 3395031 | NCBI WGS metagenome assembly VAPK01 (sample SAMN08290443, study PRJNA428436) | hydrothermal vent metagenome | isolation source: Deep-sea hydrothermal vent chimney 1 | place: Pacific Ocean: Juan De Fuca Ridge
ACGCGCAAAAATCAGCTGCTGTTTAAATTATTAGCATGTTGAGCGGCTGCGCGGGACGGGACATTTCCTCTTTCCAGCGGAGGGAGTCTCAACGGGACAGCCACTATTTTTGTATATTTTATTTTTGAATATTTTGAGGAATTCGTATAAATGAGCTTTTTTATTAATGATGCACTGGCTGAAGGCGCACCTGCCGCACAGGGTAGTGACCCGATGTCTTCTCTTATTTTCTTTGGTGGCATGATTGTTATTTTTTATTTCCTGCTGATTCGTCCGCAACAGAAAAAAGCCAAAGAGCACCGCAACATGGTTACCGCGCTGAGTAAGGGCGATGAAGTTGTAACCGGCGGTGGCCTGTTGGGCAAGATCACCGAGGTGGGAGAAGAATATATCACCGTTGAAATTGGTGACAAGGTGGCGGTTAAAATGCAGAAACATGCTATTACCACGGTTCTGCCGAAAGGCACGATCAAAGCCGCCTCGAAATAAGCGCTTTACCCTTTCTATTTAAACTTTTGTAAAAATAATAACCGCATGTCCAGTTACGGTGACGTAGCTGGATGATGCGCTGGATGATGGCAACATGTTGAATCAATACCCGGCCTGGAAATATATACTTATTCTATTAGTCGTTTGTGTAGGTGCGATTTATTCGCTTCCGAACCTGTATGGTTCTGATCCTGCTCTGCAAATTTCGGCAACGCGCACCACCACGGTTGATTCAGGTACGGAAGCGCAAATCCGCAGTCTACTAGACAAAAACAAGGTTCCATATCGTCGGACACTGCTCGATGATATGGGATTATTAATTCGATTTTCCAGCGTAGAGGAGCAACTCAAGGCCAGTGATGTGGTGCGTAATCTTCTTGGCGAAGATTACATTGTGGCTTTGAATCTGGCACCGGCTTCACCCACCTGGTTGAGTTCTATAAATGCCCTGCCCATGTATCTGGGTCTGGATTTGCGCGGGGGCTTGCATTTCCTGATGGAAGTGGATACCGAGACCGTGATTCGTCAGGCCTATGAACGCTACGGTAATGATTTTAGAGCTTTGTTACGAGGCAAAAAAATTCGCTATCTTTCTATCGCTCAACAGGGTGAAGTCTTAAGGCTGAAGTTCCGTACGGCTGAATTACGTGATCAGGCAAAAAATGCCATTCGGGGACAGACACGGGATCTGGTGCTAACTGAAAGCGGTACGGAAGGTGCCTATTTTGTCATCGCCAAAATGACAGAAAAAGCCCGTCTGGAATTAAATAAAAATGCGGTACAGCAAAATGTCACCACCCTGCGTAATCGCGTCAATGAACTTGGTGTTGCTGAGCCGGTTATTCAACAACAGGGCGAATCACGGATAGTGGTGCAGTTGCCAGGCATTCAGGATAGTGCGCGTGCCAAGAAGATTTTGAGCGCAACCGCGACGCTGGAATTCAGACTGGTTGATGTGGATCATCCAGTTGCCGACGCACTGGACGGACGAATACCTGCGGGCTCACGTCTTTATCGTGAACGCAATGGTAACCCGGTGTTACTGAAAAAACGTGTAATTATTACCGGTGACCGGATTACCCATGCCAGTTCGGGTTTTGACAATGATTCGGGTAGCCCAATGGTGAGCGTCAATCTCGATGGTGCGGGCGCACACAGTATGGCCCGCGCCACTAAAGCTAATTTAAAAAAACCGATGGCCGTGGTTTTCATCGAACATAAATCTATTGTGCGCAAGATCGATGGCAAGGATGTGGTTAAAACCCGTAAAGTTGAAGAAGTCATCAATATCGCGACGATTCAGGGCGTATTCAGTAATCGCTTCCAGATCACCGGGCTGGACGGGGCGAATGAATCACAGATGCTGGCCTTATTATTACGTGCCGGTGCACTGGCCGCACCGATTCGTATTATCGAAGAACGTACCATCGGCCCGAGTCTGGGTCAGGATAATATCGATCAGGGCACGCGCTCAGTGGTCATTGGTATGATGTTCGTGGTGGTCTTTATGGGCATCTGGTATCGCGGCTTTGGCATGGTGGCCAATATTGCCCTGATGATGAACCTGGTGCTCATCGTGGCTGTATTGTCATTATTACAGGCTACGCTGACTCTGCCGGGTATTGCCGGTATCGTGTTGACTGTGGGTATGGCGGTGGATGCTAATGTACTTATTTTCGAACGAATTCGAGAAGAATTACGCCTCGGAAACACGCCGCAGTCAAGTATACAGGCCGGTTATGAAAAGGCACTGTCAACCATTGCAGATGCCAACATCACCACCCTGATTGCAGCTATTGTCTTATATGTCTTTGGCACTGGCCCGATTAAAGGCTTTGCGATTACGCTTTCGATTGGCATTGTGACTTCAATGTTCACCGCGATCATGGGTACACGGGCAATCATTAATTTGATTGTCAGTGGTCGGCGCATTAAAAAACTTTCAATCTGATTTTAATCCACTATTTGGCGGACAGGATTCATGCAGTTTTTCAAACAAGAACCTCGTTTTGATTTTATGGGTGGTCGCAAGATTGCGATTGCTATTTCTACTTTGCTGGTCATTATTTCTCTCGGTGCTTTGATAAGCAAAGGCCTGAATTTCGGCCTTGATTTCACTGGTGGTACTCTGATTGAAGTCGGTTACCCGAAAGCCGTGGATCTGCCACCATTGCGCACCGCTCTGGATGAAGCGGGATTTAAAGATGCCGTGGTACAGCACTTCGGGACAGCAAAGGATGTACTGGTCCGGATTGCACCCCGAGAAGGGCAGAATGCGAATTCTCTGGGTGACGATGTTTTAAAAGTGCTGAATAGTATCAGCGATGATGAAATTAAAATGCGACGGCAGGAATTTGTCGGCCCACAGGTGGGTGACGAGTTGCGCGATGATGGTGGTCTGGCGATGTTGATCGCACTGGGCTTCATTTTAGTTTACGTGATGGCACGTTTTGAATATCGTTTTGCTTTGGGTTCTATCACGGCGTTACTGCATGATGTCATTATTACCCTGGGTTGTTTTGCCATGTTTCAGTGGGATTTTGATCTCACCGTACTTGCAGCGGTATTGGCGGTGATTGGTTATTCACTGAATGATACCATCGTGGTCTTTGATCGTATTCGTGAAAACTTCCGCAAGCTGCGTAAGGACACTCCTGAACAGGTAATCAATCGTTCTCTTAATCAGACCATTTCTCGAACAATGATGACTTCGGTCACGACTTTGATGGTGGTGGCTGCGATGTTCGTCTTCGGCGGGGAACTGATTCACTCCTTCTCTCTGGCCTTAATGATCGGTATTTTTGTTGGTACTTATTCTTCTATCTATGTTGCCAGCAGCATGGCGCTGGCTTTGAAAGTCACCAGTGTCAGTTTGATCCCGGTGAAAAAAGAAGGGGAAGATACCGAACAGCAGATAATGCCCTGAATATTTGTAAACCTGTGCGGCTGAAGACGCATTGAAGAGAGACATTATCGGCATGCAGAAAGAGTCAGCTTCACGATTTTCAATTAACTGGTTTTTCTGGAGCGGCCTGTTTGCATCTGGTACGCTGTTCTCTATCTGGTGGGAATGGCAAAGTGATGTCTCCCACTCAATTGGTTGGTTCATTGCTATCAGCCTCTGGTCAGCCGTGTGTGCTATCGGTTATTCATTGATTGATTGGATTTCAAAAAAATAACATGTCGCTTTTGGTGCTGAGTTATCTCTCTTGGTTCTGGAATCTATCTCTTTCGGAGTAGTCAGGACGGGCATGTAAACTGACATACATCAGTATTTGCATTCTCTAATATGTGTTTATATTAGGTGTTGGTAATATTTGTGAAATAAATATTAACTGGCAAACCCGTAACCTTCCGTTGATGGGGTAGAGAACATGATTCATGATGATGACAGGACAATTGTTTCTGCACAGTCGGCAAGTTGTCGCGCAGACTTCCAATTGCTTGCCCAGTTGTTTTATCTTGATGCGCCTTCACACACTTCCTATGTTTCTCATTTTTGCCCCTGGTTGAAAGACCCACCTTCCCGTTGTTGAGATTATATTGCTTTTAGTACAGCTGAAAAATTCAGCTGGAGAACGATTTTAATATGCATTATTGGGGAGTGCGAGTATGTATAAACACTTGTTGGCAAAACTACTTATTGCCATAGTTTGTTTTTACGGATTCGGTAATTATAGTTATGCTGGGGATGAGCTTAGCTGTGTTCTGTGCCATAAATTTCGTGGTTTAAGTCGTATTGATAAAGACGGAACCTTTCGTTTGTTTTATATCAATCAGGAGCTGTTTGATAGTGGCCCTCATCGTCGGAACAAGTGTAAGGATTGCCATACCGACATTAATAAAATTCCTCACGATCCTGCCAAAAAAGTAGACTGTACGCAGGAATGCCATATGTTAGAGCCTTCTTCTGGGACAGAAAAATTCTCACATAAACCAATCGCAAAAATACTCAGTAACAGTGTTCATAGTCCGATTGATAAAGATGGCAATGAAAAAGAATTTAAGGAAGACTATCCAGGTTGTAAAGATTGTCATGATCAACCGTTTTATCGTCCCTTTTCAATTTACAAAGGTGAGTTAACAGCGGGGGTTTCCAAACGTGGAATCAGTCGCTGTAAGAGTTGCCACACCAAAGGTGATTTTGCCAAAGACTTTTATGAACATGTTACTACGCGGCTGCGAAAATCTCGTTTCCCTATGGAAACGATCGAAGCCTGTGCAAAATGTCATCAGGATAAAGGTTTCATGGAACGCCATGATCTTGATGATGTGGTGACATCATATAAAGATACTTTCCACGGTAAGATGATTGCGCTGGGTTCTGAAAGAACACCGGATTGCATGGACTGCCATGTGGTTGAAGGTGAAAATACGCATCTGATTGAATCAAAGGAAGTGCCGACATCAGCAGTATATAAAACCAATATACAGGCTACCTGCCGAACAGAAGAATGCCATAGTAAGGCCTCTGCACAACTGGCGAGTTTCCAGACGCATGTTACTTATGATCGTGAAAAATATCCCATGCAATTTTATATGCTGGTTGGTTTTAAAGCATTGATGGCGCTGGTTCTGTATTTCTTCCTGTTGCTGATTTTCCTTGAATTATTGCGGCGTTTATTCCCGGCATTTAGTTTTGTCAGGGATAAGAAGAATAATTCTCAGGATATAAAAACAGATTCGAATGAGGTGTAATTATGTCTAAGTATGATCCAATCGTATATCAGGATGGCAAACGCTTGTTTTATCGTTTTTCTGCTCATCAGCGTGTGCAGCATGTGGTCTTGTTTTCCTGTGTTATTACTCTTGCGCTAACAGGCTTTCCGCTGCGTCATGCAGAGGAAAGCTGGGCCAAACCGTTGTATGCCTTTCTTGGTGGCCCGGAAATGGCACCACTTATTCACCGTACTGCGGGGAGTATATTGCTGGCCTTGTTTGTCTATCACACGATTTACTGGATGTTGCTATTTTACAAAAATCACATTGGTAAATTAAAACGTGAAAATCGGGTTACGGTGATGAATGTCATTAAGGAATTTTTTTCCCAGGAAATGGTGCCGAATAAAAAAGATCTAATGGATATTATTGATATCTGGAAGTATCTTTTGTACTTCAGAAAACATCCACCAAGACATGAGAGAATGTCCTGGCGTGAAAAATTTGATTATTTTGCGCCTTACTGGGGTATTCCCATCCTCGGGCCAGCGGGTGCAGCACTTTGGTGGCGAGATGAGTTTTCTCATATATTACCCGGTATCGTTCTGAACGCTGCCTATATTATGCATACTGATGAGGCATTGTTAGCCGTCCTGTTTTTATTCTTTGTGCATTGGTATAACGTTCATTATGCACCTGAAAAATTTCCGGCTGCGACTGTTTGGCTGACAGGTTATTTGACTGAAGATGAAATGATTCATGAGCATTATGCTCAGTATGTCCGCGTTATGATTGAGCAGGGCTTAGAAGATAAAATCAAGCCTCAGCACTTTGGCGGGGAGGAATACGAATGGTAAAGTTTATTAAGAAAGTTGTTTTTAAAGCATACGTTATTTTCCTGATGTTTTTTACTGTCTGGTATGGCTATTTTATGTACCCTTTGATTTTCGGTTTTGAAGGTAAGGAAAGTGCTGAAGCATCCTTAAAGGAGTTGGGGAAAGCTGGCACGGATAAAGAAAGGATGTTCGTTAAATTGATTGCCGAAAAGGAAAAGACCAAAAAGACGGATTTAGGTTATCGGGTGATTGATCAGCCTTATATTGAAGGTCGCTTTCATAATATCGGTATTTCGGTAGAACCTGATAATGGCAGTATCTGTGTTCGTTGTCATGGAAATGTGCCGCATGATCATTCCAAAGAAGTTCGCAGCTTTTTAAATATGCATGCCTTTTATCTTGGTTGTGAATCCTGCCATATTCAGCCGGAAAAAAATGCTCCCAAGTGGGATTTTCGCTGGTACAAAAAAGCTAACGGCGAGGCCACGGAAAATCCTCTCGCGCTTAAGGAGATTGAAGATTCTTATAAAACAGCGGAGAGCATGAGAAAATATCCCATGTATGGCAATTATGGGGCAAAAATTTCTCCGGGAAAAATTGAAAATGGTAAGTTTTCCTTCCTGCATAATAAAGATGATATGGCTTTTGTGAAACGTTATATCGCCGAGCAGGATAGTCTCGGGCCCGAGCAGAAGTCACAGATGAAACGCGTTATTCATGATTCTGTTGCTAAAAAACCGTTGCAGTGTGATAGCTGCCATCAGGCAAAAGCCCCCTATTTACCCTTTGCGGAACTAGGCTATCCTCCAAGACGTGTTGAGGAGCTGACGGAAACCTCGATTGTGGGGATGATTCGGAAATATAAAGAATTTTATATTCCCAATTTCCTTACCCCCGGTGGAATCAAGGAGTAGGAAGTGTGGTGATTACTCAACGGCTGTTATAAACTTGCTGCCGTATACCGTTGAGTAATCTATCCATAAATATGGATAGTTAAAATAGACTTATAAAAAAAGGGAAATGATATGAAAAAAATTATCACAATAAGCCTTGCCCTGAGCATGCTTATTCTTGGTGCCTGTGCCATAGTTAAAACAGACGACATTAAAATTAGTGCTGACGTTGATCCAAAGGCTAACTTTAGTGGTTATAAAACATACACATGGTTAGGCTCCGCGTCGATCCTGAATGATCCTGATGGTCGTTGGGAGCCACCTAGCTTCGATGCTGACACTGAGATCAAATTTCTGATTGACCGTGAACTGCGTAAACGGGGAATGAGTGAAAGTAGTGTCCAGCCAGATATGATTATTGCCTTTGCTCTGGGCGTTGACATGGATTCTCTGCAGTTGAAAATTGATAAAGCAAGCAAGATGGAAACACTTGAAAGTGTACCGAAAGGGGCTTTAGTGATCGCTGCCGTTGATACTAGCACCGGTTTTGTTATCTGGGTTTCAGATGCCGAAGCAAATGTACAGAGCGGAATTTCAAACGATGAGATAAAGAAACGCCTGGACTACGCCGTGACTAAAATGATTGCGAAAATGCCTAAATAAACCCGTGCTGAAGGCATGTTTTTTAGGTACTGAGATATGCTTAAAAAATGTGCCTTCGATCTTGTATCCATGGCTTGAATAGGGTATCTTTCCTGCCGTATTAACGACAGGCGCGTAGCTCAGTTGGTTAGAGCACCACCTTGACATGGTGGGGGTCGGTGATTCGAGTTCACTCGTGCCTACCAAATTATGGTAATAAAATCAGCCGCTTATTGCGGCTTTTTTTATGTTAGGTATATGGGAAAGTACCTATTATAAATATCATGCGTGGTAATTGGATATGCTGATTGGTGGCATCGGACAGTCCAGAGTGTCGGCGATGGCACGAAACAGTTCCGCTTCGGTAGCTGAAAAGTTTTGATCAGAACAAATGCAAATTACACAGGCTTTGAGCAGCTGGGGCTTAAGTAGCGGGGAGAGCTGGTTGAGCTGTTTGAGTGCCTGATTAAGTGCGGGTAAACTGATTTCAGTGATCGCTAACAACTGTACCTTGATATTACCCAGTTCTTTTCCTGCTGCCCGCATGACTTTTGCTTCATCGATCTTTTTTTCTTTTCCGACATAAATCAACATTGACAGTAGTAGACTACTCGCAGCGGCGACCTGCTGTAATGATTGGTATTTAATTTTTTGTGCAGGAATTTTAACGAACACAGCATCGAGATGCTGAAACAGAATTTTTTGCAGTGACCATTCAAATAAATTGATACTTTGGTCAAATGCCACCAGCTTGCGAACGTTAGTTTTAAATCTTTGATATTGTGGTGCTGATAGTTGGCGCAGGGCAGACAGACTTATATCAATTAAGGGAAGACGGTGAGACTTATCAATCCGGCTTGTTTCATGGATAAGTTTATTCAGTACTTCAAATACACCATCATCCGATTCAGTCTGCAGATAATCTAATTGTTTCTGACGTAGTTGTTTTTTATCATCGAGTAATAAAAAATAAATTGCCGCACGCGCGCCATGAGGTTCGTGGATGGTTTCGCGTAGCTGTGCGGGAATATTTTGCAGTAAGCTTTGAGCCTGTTGCAGTAATTCAGGATTAACCTGACCTGCCTGTGCTATTTGATTATTTATCTGATTAGCACTGACGATACCACTGAGCATATTTGCTGTCGCATTTTGTGCCGACGTTTTTTTTGATGAGGAAGCCGATTTCATTATGGGAGGTTCGGTACTGGCCACATTGAAATTACCGTCCCAATCAGGATCGAGCCGTTTAATGCGTTTTTCCAGTGGCGGATGGGTGGCAAACATAGATGAAAAAAATCCGCTGAAACCCTGAGCAAACAATGCATGGCTGATTTGTGCCCCGGCTGGATTTTCAATGCCTGAACCTGCTGCACTGCCACCGATACGCTTCAGTGCATTGGCAATACCCATATTATTGCGAGTGAACTGCACGGCTGACGCATCGGCCAGGTATTCACGCTGGCGGCTAATTGCTGCTTTAATCCAGTTGCCAAAGAAGGTGCCGGTAAACCCGATTACCACCAGTCCCAGTCCAAGGCCGAGAATAGCCCCGCCTCCATTACTGCGTGAGCTGCGCGAGTAACGACCGTATGAGGATGAACGTAATAGGAAATAGCCAATCAGACCAATGATCAAAATGCCATGCAGGATTCCCATTAAGCGAATATTGAGCCGCATATCGCCATTGAGAATATGGCTGAATTCATGCGCGATTACCCCCTGCAACTGAGCACGGTTGAGCTGCTGAATACAACCCCGGGTGACACCGATAACCGCATCGCTTGGACTAAAGCCGGCGGCAAAGGCATTGATGCCGTCTTCATCAAGCAGATAGACTGGGGGTACCGGCGTACCGGAGGCAATCGCCATTTCCTCGACGATGTTGAGTATTTTTTGTTTATCAAGATCGCCGCTGCCATCGATGATGCGTTGTCCTCCCAGCATTTCAGCCACAGCATCACCGCCTTTACTGAGACTGCTGATTTTATAAAGACTGCCGAGTAAAACCACCGCAACAACGAGTGCACCGATACTGAGGAACATCTGCCAGTTAAACTTTAGCGGGGCAGCTGCCGTGTTGATGTTCTGACTGTCAATGTAGCTGAATATGAACATCACGAGCAGGTTGGTCAACACCACCAGACTAATAACCGCCAGTGAAAAAAAGACTACCAGCAGCATTGTCTGCTTGCGGGCTTGAGCCTGAGATTGGAAAAAATTCATTCGGGTTAATTAGTGGTTTAAAAAGAGACGTTGGGAGCGGCCTGGATTTCAGCACTGTCCTCGAACTCAAGCAGGGTGGCATCCTGTGCGTGCCCAAAGCTGGCGGCCAGCACCACCTGGGGGAACGATTGCTTGTAAGTATTGTAGGCCATGACCTGATCGTTAAAAGCCTGACGGGCGAAGGCAACCTTATTTTCAGTGCTGGTGAGTTCTTCACTCAATTGCATCATATTCTGGTTAGCTTTTAAATCAGGGTAGGCTTCCATCACGATATTGAGCTTGCCCATTGCCCCGGCCAGTGCGCCTTCGGAACCAATGAGATCACGAATTGCCTGTGGATTAGAGGGATCCGC
>VAPK010207374.1_pt1 | contig 10089 bp, 4 predicted proteins | sample 3395031 | NCBI WGS metagenome assembly VAPK01 (sample SAMN08290443, study PRJNA428436) | hydrothermal vent metagenome | isolation source: Deep-sea hydrothermal vent chimney 1 | place: Pacific Ocean: Juan De Fuca Ridge
CTTGTTCGTATACGGGCATCATGCCACTACGTTTAGTATCGCGAACCCGAACCCATAACCGTGAATAATCTGGTACTACGTTTACTACTTGTCCACCATCCTGAATATGGTAGTGAATGCGCACCGTTGGTTTTATATGCTCTCTATAATAATTGATTCCGGTGGTGTACAGTTCTAAGGCGTCTGATGCGCTACGGCCGTTCCACGGATCGGCAGAGGCGTGTGCAGCTTGCCCGAAAAACTCTACTTTAAAATCTACCAAGGCAAGTGAACTTTGTACATCGGCTACGGTTTTTGCAGAAGGGTGCCAGCTAAGGTTTACGTCCACATCGTTCCAGAGGCCTTCACGAACCATCCATATTTTTCCGAAAAACTTTTCTTCGGAGGGGGTTCCTAAAAACTTGATGGTTCCTTTTATCTTTCCTGATTCTATTAGCTCTTTTATGGCAATGGCCGAACCAAGGCTCGCCGCTCCGAACAAGTTGTGCCCACATCCATGACCAGCTGCTCCTTTTTTGTAAGGCTCTTTGGTCGGTTGTGTTTTTTGAGAGATTCCCGGTAGGGCATCGAACTCTCCCAAAACACTTATGACCGGTTTTCCCGAGCCATAGACCGCGGTGAATGCCGTTGGTATGCCCGCAACGCCCCGTGCTACGGTAAAACCATTTTTTTCGGCGTAATCAGCAAGTATTTTAGATGATTCGGTCTCTTCAAAAGCGGTTTCAGCAGCTGCCCAAATGGCATCACTGATTTTTATGAGTTCGGCTTCGTGCTTTTCTACCGATGCGATAATCGACTTTTTATTAGAGGTCATTTTTTGTGCAGATACTGCTGTAACGATAAAAAACAATACACTTAAAAGAGTGATTTTTTTCATTTTTGAGTTGAATTAGCTGTTATATTATATATGGATAAGTTATTTTTTCTAGGGAGATATCCTATTAAGAACGTATCCCCTTAATAATCCTAAATATACAAAAAAAGCTATCAGGAAACTGTTTCTTCGTGTATTTTCAAATTATCCCAAAAACCACAAAAAGGGATGCCCCACATACCAGACTAAGGAATAAACGACTGACCCCGTTTGTTAAAAACAACTCTTAATTAAGACTGTTTGGCTTATATTTTTAAAAAAACCAAATCAATTTTGTATTTTTCGCATATAACATAGATAATGAACATTAAATCAACGTTTTACGTTTTTTTGTTATTCGGCACTTTTCTATTCTCACAGGAGAACATTGAAGTATTGGGTAATTTGCCAGAGGCGGTCTCAGAAACTTCAGGTTTGATTTTTCACAACGGAAAATTGATTACCCATAATGATTCAGGAAATACCCCTGTCCTTTATGAAATCGATACGATTTCTCTTCAGATTACAAGAACGGTTACCATTACGAACGCTGAAAATGTGGATTGGGAAGATATAACCCAAGATGGGCAATACATCTATATAGGTGATTTTGGAAATAACAAGGGTACCCGTACAGACTTGGTGGTCTACAGAATCGAAAAACAAGCGTATGACCAATCAGATACCGTACTGGCAGAACGGATTGATTTCAACTATGAAGATCAAAACGATTTTACTGACAACGGCGATAGTGATTGGGATGCCGAGGCGCTTTTTGTACTCAACGACCAATTGATCGTACTCACCAAACAATGGCAGGGTAATGGAACTATTGCCTATTCGATTCCGAAAACTCCTGGAGACCACCTTGCTAGAAAATTAGATACGTATGATGTCAAAGGTCTAGTAACTGGTGCTACCTATAATCCTTTGTCTAAAGCTTTGTTCATCATAGGATACTCGCCTACATTGGCACCTTTTGCAATACGGGTAGATGAAGTGAGCGATACTATGATTTTCACTGACAAAATAGTGCGGACCGATTTAAGTATCGGTTTGGCACAAATTGAAGGAATAACCTATGTAGACATCAACACCTATTATTTTACCTCAGAACTTTTCTCAAGAACCAGTCCGTCGATTAGATTGGAACCGCAGTTGTTCTCTTTTAAAACTGAAGATGAGGCTGATGGAGGTGGAGAACCCGAACCCGAACCTGAGCCTGAACCTGAACCTGAACCCGTTAAAGAGGGTATACTGGTTTTCAAAAGTTCAGGGTCGAATATTTTGGAGTACCAAGTGAATATTGGCAAATCTATTTTAGGGCAAGCCATTTTTGATACTTCGGGTAGACGGGTACGCCATGTTGAGGAATCTGACATAAACGAGAACAGTATTGATATAACTACCTTGAAAACTTCTGTTTACTATCTTACCTTCTATTTTGGGGATCGTGTAATCTCTATTCCTTTCTTAAAAAACTAGACTAAAGTTTTTGAACTATATTTAAGAGTTTCTTAACAACCCTGCCTTTGGTTTATCTATAGTTTTGTCAAAACAGAAAACCAATTTAAAATGAAAAAAATTACACTAGTGCTATTTGTGGTTTTGGCTTCGTTTTCTTTAGAAGCGCAGATTAAAACACCACAGCCCAGTCCGTCATCAAAATTGATCCAGACCGTGGGCCTTACAGATGTTACCATAGACTATTCAAGACCGTCTATGCGAGGAAGAACTATTTTTGGCAACCTTGTGCCCTTTGATAAATTATGGCGTACAGGTGCAAACGGCAGAACCAAGATTTCGTTCAGCAATGACGTCACTGTCGATGGCCAAGAGTTGAAAGCAGGTACCTATGCTATTTTTACAAAGCCGGGTGCAACTTCTTGGGAAGTATTTTTCTACACAGAATCAGATGGGGGAGGAACCCCTAGTGAATGGGACGACAGCAAAGTAGCTGCAAAAACAACGGTTCAAGTATTTCCGTTGCCAGTGACAATCGAAACATTTACGATTACCATCGATGATTTGACGACCAACTCTGCGAATTTAGGCTTGATGTGGGAAAAACAATATATCGCCGTGAATTTTGAAGTACCTACAGATGCTGCAGTAGAGAAAGATATTGAAAAGACCTTTGGCGGACCTGATGCAGGAGATTATTATACTGCTGCCGTATACTATTCAAATGAAGGAAAGGACATCACTAAAGCAAAAGAATGGATGGACAAGGCAATGTCAATGACCGAAGGGCCTAAATATTGGCAATTGCGCCAACAGTCGCTTATTCAGGCAAAGGCAGGTGATAAGAAAGCAGCTATTGAAACTGCAAAAAAATCTTTGGCCGCTGCAGAAACAGCCGGTAATATGGACTATGTTAAAATGAACAAGGACTCCTTAAAAGAGTGGGGGGCAAAATAGTTCTTCAAATTAATTGTTTCATTGAAAGTCTTGATGGTATTACTACCATCAAGACTTTTTATTTGTCCGATTCTGACCCAAGAAAAGATGTACTTGCCTAACAACACCTGTTATAATAAATTGAAAATGAAAGCGTTATAGCAGAATATTACTTGTTAAAATAAAATGTAATTATGAAATCTCTCCTATACCTCGCTCTTTTGATTATTGCCGTTGTTTTTTTTGGTTGTAAGAAGAACAATGATGACCAGCTCACGATCGACCCTGATCAAAATGACATCATTTATCCAAACCCTGACAACAAGATTGTTGCTCTATGCAAAGGTGTGCCATGGGAGCTAGAGGATATTTCCCAATGGTCAACAGTATATAACAACATCGATATTTATCAATTCTATAAAAGTGATATTTTGGATGGTAGATTTACGCTACAGGAGAAACAAGAATTTATCAAAGTTCTCAAAGATAAAAAGATAAAAATCGCAATAGAGTTAGGAGGTCTAATAGCTAGCTTTCACGATGAGGGCGATCAGGCAGGGGAATTGTCTTTTCAGAAGGATTTTCAAGATATCGAGTTGTTGGTAAAACCAATTTCTGAGGGCGGTTTAGGTGGTTATTTGGATATTTTGAATTTTGATGCTCCCGTTCGTAGAATGTTATATCCTAACAAGCAGTCGCCATCACCTGTTCAAAACCTGGATATGGCCGCAAATGAATTTGTGGATATGGTCGATCTTTGGAGAGGCGTTCTTCCAAATATAGAGATTAATTATGTGCCTAGTTTCCCCAATTGGGGCTGGAAAGGGGAGGTTGCTTATAAAAATAAACCACATGCCCAAGAAGAATATGGTTTTGGCGATTACCACGTAATTATATCAAAAGTCATCGAAGTTGCAAATTCAAATAATACCAAGATCAATGGTATGACATTGGTAAATGGGTATGATTATGCAATTGGCAAGCAAAAATCCAATCAAGCCCATGTCATAAAAGATGTAGACTGGCTTGCACGAATTAGGGATATAGAGCAAACCGTTAAAAATAATGGGTGGAATTTTTACTTGTCACTTAACAATACAGACGTAATTACAGAACAAGATGAAGAAACTATATATGACGAAAAATATTTTACCGATGCCATAGCGTTTATTGACCTGTACGATTCTTCAGGGGGAAGCGCAGATGGATATTGGGTGCAAACATGGGCTCCGTACCCTACGGAATGGCTGCCCGAAACTAAAGACTATACAATGACCAATACCGCAAAAGCCGTTTTGGAGAAAGTAAAGAATTGATTATCGACTTATTTCGTTACCATATTTTGTAAATTGAAGTTATTCGTTTTGGGAATATCTATTTCGAGTGTTCTGAAATCGGTTTTAGTTTGCCTTGAAAGATTCTCGGGCATCAGTTTTTTACGGCCCATTGCACTGTTTTCCACACATCGTCAGGAACTACACCCATTGCTTTGATTTTTTCCAATGAAGAAACATCATTTTTAAAAAGTGCCAAGGCCGTCTGGCCTTTGACATCGTTCTTGCCAATAAATTGTTCTAAATGGTTTAAAAGACTGCCCACGGTATCATTATTGAGCTTCTTTGCTGCCAATAGCCCAAATAAATGATCGATGGTGTTTTTACGCTCGGTCTTTAGGGTGTAGTCCGTGATGCTTTTTAATAAGGATTTACTTTTATCTGGCTGTTCCAATTTTTCGAATACCATAGCCAGCATAAAGTCTTGTTTTCGTTCATCTGGATCATAGGGTTTTCCCACACCTATATTTTCAGGCCATTTTTTACTTTGTTCCAAAATCGTGATGGCTTTCTGATATTTCTTATTAAGCAATAAGTCTAGTGCCTTGCCAACATGTGCACGCTCATAGATTTCACGACTCTCGGTAGCCAGCTCAAAAGGCAAAACATTAATCTTTTTAAGTACTTTCAAAACCTCAGAAAATCTTTTTGTGTTCAATGATGATTTCGCGTGCGCGAGACCAATATTGTAGTTGTTCCCGTATTTTTTGTATGCTTTCTTTGATAAACGATACGCATTTTCATAGTCTTTGTTTTTGAGGGATAAGAGAATACTTTCTTCCCATACTTTCCAGTCGGAAGCACTTAAAAGCAGAGCTTTTTCCATATCTGTTTGCGCTTGTAAAGTACTAGGGTCTTTATCATTGGCAGGCAACATTTTTGCCCTAAACCTATAAAATACATCTGAATCAGGGGTGTTGCCAAGCTCCTTTAAAATAGCGATTCCTTTGTCTTTTAAACCAACGGCCAAATAGTTTTGGGCCAGATAATATTTCAATTTCCAATGATCGTTCTGCGATACCGCCCATTCTAGCACTTCAACGGTTTCACGACGATAAGGAAAAACCAATTCAATGGGTACGCTCAACGCTTTATTCAATACCCTTTGACTTTCACTTGCTTTTGAATCTTTGTACAGATAGGCTTTCCAGAGTTCGTTTTTCACACTTTTATGCCCGACCAATAATGTTAATAGGGCTTCTGAATCAAATCCCAATTCTTTGTAGCGCAGCGCAACTGACAATATTGTTTCTTCCTTAAATTCATTTTTAATGCCCTCAATTGCTTTTATATCGCTTTGATCGGCGTAGTTGTTCATTCTTGCGACTTCTAGAGCGGCAAAATGGTTTAAGGGGTCCGGTTTTAAAATGGCATCTGCTTCTTTTACAAACTCCTCTCTATCCTGAATTACCCTGTGGATTAATAAAAGCACCTCTCGTGCATTGATGTTATAGGTGTTAAAATCCAGTGCTTTGGTCGCATAGGTTCTTGCCCGCTTGTAATTCATTTCAGCAAGATAAATCTCCGCCATTTGGGCGTAGGCCACTGATCTGTACTTGATATCTCGAGCAGCCCAACCTAAGGATTCTAGGGCATTTCGTGTGTCATTTAAAGCGCGATAGGCAATACCCGAAATATAGTTTGCACCAGAGTGGTAGGTGTCCATCCGAAGTACTGTGTTGGCATGTTCTAAAGCGATGTCAAAATTGGTTCTTCGGTATTCGAGCTCTGCCAATTTCACAAAACCAGCTTGATGTGATGGGTCTACTTGTACTAATTCTGATAGTTTTTGATGGGCCAAATCGTATTCTCTATATTTCAGTGCTTCGTACCCTTCAGAGAAAAGTTGTTCGGTTTGAGAGACTTTTAGGTTTTCATCAGAATAAAAAGGACGCTTTAATACATTGGCTTTTGGGTCGTTTGAAAAGGAAAGTTCCGTTCCATCAATAAAAACTTCGAAGGTATCGGATGCTTTGGCACTAATGGTCTTTGAAAACACGTCCATCGGCTTCAAGTTTAGCCGCTCGTTAAATAAGAGTGTTCCATTGACAACTACCCGTATTTCTTTCTCTAATTCTTGAAGTGCGTTCAAACCAATATAGGTCTCACCCTTATTTATTTCCACATTCAACACCCCATGTTCAGAGGCGTCGACCATACCACCGATCTCTTTATACGGAAACCATAGTTCGTGCCACCGATCCATTACATAAGGGTCGAAGCCCACTTGGCTAATAGGGTTTATGGCTCCTGAAGCGTATTGGTCAAAAAGACGACCCGCTTGAAATTCAATGTATTGGCTGTCTGAATCAGTAAGAAGATCTTCCCAAATACCTCCTTCTCGAGAAAGGTTCCAAAGCCATAATTTTTGCCCGGGCATTTCTTCATAAAGTGCCCATTGCCCAAAACCGAAATCACTATTATGGTAATAACCTCCGAAAAAGTCATTGTATTCACCCACGACATGGTATGATTTTGAGGGCCCGAAATTATTGTTTTTGTACATACTCAAATTCCTTCCCTCGGTATCAATGGGCCAAGAATGGGCATTGCCATTATGTTCGACATAGGCATTGCCTGGTATAAAAAATTCAAGGTCATCGGTCGCTACTGCGGCGGCGGTCATCCAGTTATAATATGATTGGGTGAGAGGTGAGGCATTGTACCAAGAGACATTGGTTTCAAAGTACGCTTTGTCTTTCTCAAGGCGTATTTCAACCGTCCAATTGGTCCTTGATGGTAGGTCAGTATTGCCCACGATGCAGCTTACACTACCATCTTTGTTAGTTCTGGTAAGATAATCAACGGTCGTTGCAGTAGCCGGGTGGTGACCTATGATGCCAAAATTAAACTCGATGCCACCTGAGGTCCAAGGTCCGCGCATGGCTATATTCCTGAATTTTATGACTTCGTTTTTGTATAGAAATTCCTCTCCCGTACTTTTCTCTATTGCGCCCCATATTTTTCCACCAATTTCAGGCAAGACCAAAACCTTTATATAATCATTTTCCAAGGTGACAACCTTCCAATCTTTTTTTCGTGATGTATGAGAATATCCTTCAAACTTATAATAAGGAGTAATCTTTGGATTTTCCGATACTATGGGTACTGGGTTGGGTTTTCCGAATTCATAGGTGTCTAAAGATTTGATTTCCTCTTTTATACTAATGGACTGGGCTTGTGTGCCGATGCAAAAAACCAAGAAAAGCACTATAGGGTGCAGTAAATTGATGAGACGTCGCATTAATTATCTGTTTTAGGTTCGAAAGTATAGGTTTTAAGCGCATCATCATTTTGAGTAAAAATGATAAGTTGTTTTTTATTGGGAAGTTGTACTGCCATAATATCCCGCACCTCGCCATCAATATTAAGTCCGCTTTCAAAATTATTTACTGGATCGAAGTTGCCTTTTCCGTCACCTAACAACAAGACTCCTCTATTGGCATCATACCTTCCGTACTTTACACGGGTGCCAAAGAAATTGCCGGCCAATAATACATCTAGGTTACCATCTTCGTTAAAATCTTGTACAAGAATACCATAAACGGGAGAGAATTGCGTGGAATAGGGCAGGGGAGTCAATTTAAATTTATTGTTGCCCAAATTTTCAAGGTAGCTGGTGGCAAAGGTCGAAGCCTTTAATTTTTGTGCGCCCAATAGTTCATCTTCCGTAAAAATATCCGTAATTTTTTGGTCGGCATAGTCGGCATAGTTCACATATTTGTTCTTGAGGCCGTTCAATTGCCCTACCAGATCATCTTTAGAAAACACAGGATAGCTTTCGCCCATGATATACGAGCATAGAATGGGATCCAAAGAGCCATTGTCATCAAAATCTTTGGCATATAGTGTTACGGGTTCGGTCTTGGATGCTTTCAATTGTGAGTTCAATCCAAAATTCCCTAGAATAAAATCCATATCACCGTCGGCATCAAAATCTCCGGAAGTTATGCTATTCCACCATCCTTCGGAATCTTTGGTGCCACAGGTGTCGGTAATTTCGGTTAGCTTCCCATCGGAATTTGTAAAAACCCGAATTCCCATAAATTCTCCCACAATGATAAGATCTTCTTGGTCATCCCCATTAAAATCATTCCAAATGGCATCGGTCACCATACCAATATTTTCTATGGATGTGTTAAGTGTAGTGGTTACATCCTTGAAATTACCTTCCCCATCATTTTCTAAAATATAACTTCTTGGTGAAGTTGGATATTTACCTGGTACCAGTCTTCCCCCAACAAAGAGATCTGTATCCCCATCGCCGTCAAAATCTCCAGAGGTAACACAAGAGCCACTGGTTAGCATTTCGGGTAGGGCATTTATGCTTTTTTTGAAGTTGCCTTTGCCATCGTTAAAATATAGCCTGTCTTGCAATTCTTGTGCGTTTATGCCATAGTCATTTCCTCCACTTACGATATAGAGATCCATGTCTTTGTCATTGTCGGCATCAAAGAACAATACACCCAAATCTTCTGAAGACCTGTTTTCATCAAACACATTTACCTTGGATGCGGAAAACCCTCCAGATTTTGATTGCACAAACAGTTTTGCAGAACTACCTTTGGCCCCCCCGATAAAAATATCTTCCAAACCATCGTTGTTTACATCGGCTTTGGCTAATTTTGGTCCTTGGGTCGATAATTTATGGGGTAATAAGGATTCTCGCTTAAAATCGTTGAAATTGTTTTCAGTGTGAACAAAAGGGATTATACTATCTTTTGAAACATCTACAAAATATGTTTTTTGGAATGCTTCTTTTGTTTCTTCGATTAGAACCGCTTCTTTTTGGATTAAAGTTAACATCTGATTTGAAGGTACATTGTTCAAAATCTGTACGCTAGCATCGGGCCAAGTAACTTTCAATTCGGTTATCTCTACCACTTCTCCCAAGCCAAAGACCAAATTATGATCTACTGAGGATTGATACCCTCTTGTGGGTATCATTTCTTGGGACAATACCTTATCGCTTGCGGCTAGTTCAACTTTGGCCCCAATACCAAATGTATTTTTGCCATCTCCTTGCAATTTGATTTTCAGATAGTTATGGCCCGTTAAAGTTTCGCTATTGTTTCTGTAAACAAATGCTTCCTCGCCAATGTTATTGACAATTAGATCTAAATCACCGTCATTGTCGAGATCGGCATAAGCAGCTCCGTTGGATAATGATTTTTGATCCAAGCCCCAAGCTGAATTCATTTTGGTAAATGTCAGATTCCCATTGTTTTTGTAAGCGTAGTTTTCTTCTACCGTAGAAGGTATGTTTGCTATGAGCTCCATAACCGCTGTCTGTTGACCCGTTTTATTTTCATTAAGCTTCTCCTGTACGGCATAGTTCATGAAATCCATATTGGTGTAGTCACGCTTGTAGCCATTGGTAATAAAAAGGTCTTTGTTGCCGTCATTGTCTAAATCTGCAAATAGGGAAGCCCAGCTCCAATCGGTATTTGAAACACCTGAAAACTGACCGATTTCTGAAAACGATTGCCCTTGGTTGTTCAA
>VAPK011062912.1_pt1 | contig 10088 bp, 2 predicted proteins | sample 3395031 | NCBI WGS metagenome assembly VAPK01 (sample SAMN08290443, study PRJNA428436) | hydrothermal vent metagenome | isolation source: Deep-sea hydrothermal vent chimney 1 | place: Pacific Ocean: Juan De Fuca Ridge
GTCTGTACCATCAGAACTATTGGGAGGCTGGGTTTCGGTAATGGTGCAGCCCAAAACACTGGTGGCTGGAATATCTTCAAAGATATAGCTGCCATCACCAATGGTTGTCGTGGTTGCATTAAAGGCTTGATCATTGACATCGACACAAGAAAGCGCCAGCGTTGCACCAGGTATTCCTGACTCTGTACCGGTTTTTTGACCATCATTATTAAGGTCAGTATAGACAACGCCCGACAGAGCACCGCCAACTTCGCCAAAATCATAATCGGTCGCAAAGGCGGTGCCCGTGAGAATGATACCCGTGACAATATCGTTGACCGTATCGTCCCCGCCAGCTGAACCAGCGCTCTCCTTGCCATCGGCCCAGGCAGCTGGCTGAGTGGTTTCCTGCACGCTATAGCCAGCAGCATTACTTGGTTTGAGCCCCGTGAACTGATAATAACCAATGGCGTTAGTTGTGGTATTGAGATTGACGTCGGCACCGGTGTTATCCTTGCCCGACAAGTTTATGGAAACACCCGCAATCGGGGGTTCCCCACTGTCAAACACACCATCATTGTCACTGTCAACAAAGACATGACCAGAGAGGCCAGCACTGCGTTCAGCAAAATCATAGTTGATGCCTGCATTATCAGAGGCCAGCACGATGCTGTTGATATTGTCGCTTGCGGGTCCCAGATCATCGGCAATACCGACCTGTCCGCCATTGATGGTGCCAACGAATTCGCCGCCATCTACATAGCCGGCAGGCTGCGTCTGGGTGACCGTACAGCCAGCTGCGCTGGTCGGCAAAAGACCGCTAAAGCTATAGGTGCCATCTGCCGCGGTTGTTGTATTATCTGTATAAACACGGTCCCGATAATCGGTGCATGACAAGGCAATGGCAACATTGCCAATCCCGGGCTCACCGCTATCTTTGACATCGTTGGTATCTGTATCATTGAAGACAGTACCCGCGATAGATGCCGGGCGCAGCTCACCAAAATTGTAAGACACGGCGACATCATTGGCTTCCAGTGCAATACCTGAAATGACATTGCCATAGGTCGCTGAAGCATTGGCATTGTCAGCCACTCCAGGCGCTATTGTAGCACCAGCACCAACGATGGCGCGACCAGGCAGTTTACAGGCATGAACCGTATTTTGTGTCTGCGTTATGGTATAGGTACCAGCGCTGAGATTGGGGAAGCTATAGTTCCCCTGCGCATCTGTTGTCTTGACGATCGCCGTGATCGCTGGACCATTCAGTTCGCTACCGGTCAGGGTCATGGTGACCCCGTTGATCCGAAGAGCTTCGGCGCCATCAATGGAGCCATTATTATTATCGTCACACCAAACCGTGCCGCTAATGCCGGTCGGTGGTCTCTCGCCGAACTGATGGGTCGGCAGATGGGTATTGGCTAGCAGGACGATCGGCGTCATTTCTTCGGGAGAACTGGTATCATTTGATACCGTTCCAGCATTGTTTTCCTTGCCATCATTAAAGCCGGCAGGCTGTGTCGGCTGCGAGAGGATATAACCAGCAGCATCAGAAGGGGGCAAATTGTCAAACAGACAGCTGCCGTCTGCGATCGTAAAGGTTTCCCTATTGAGAGCCGGGCCATAAAGCGGTGTGCCGGTAAGCGTCATGCGAACGCCGCCAATACCTGGTTCGCCGCCATCCTTTATGCCACTATTGTCAAGGTCCTGATAGACGGCGCAAGCAAGAGAGGATTTGGTCGAGGTGATAGCACCCGATTTCTCATTGTTGGCAAGGGTAATCTCACGGCGGTCCGTACTGACAGTTGCCGTATTGGTTTTGGCACCGGCCGTTGTATTCATCACGGGAACGGTAATCGTAATATTGGCGGCCCCATTGGCGATCGTACCAAAGGCGCAACTAAGGCTCGTGCCCCCGGCAACACCCGTACAGGTGCCAACCGTTGTGGTCGGTGTGCCCGTGAGCTCAATACCCGCCGGCAAGCTGTCAAACAATTGCGAATTAGGGGCATCGGCTGGGCCATTGTTGCGCACGATGATCGTGTAATCAAACGGCTGCAGCAAAGAAAGGGTTGCAATACTCGGTATTTTACTCACCACCTCCAGGTCGGCAGGCAATTCACCAAAATTGTAGTTGACCTTGTCCTCACCCGTGCCAAGCGCAATGCTGGAGATAAAGTCGGTTGATCGACTGCCACCAACAACGGCGCTGCCACCAGCATTTTCCAGCCCGTCGGCATAGCCCGTCGGGTGTGTTTGGGTCAGCGTGTAGCCAGCTCCATTAGGGGGGCTGCGGTCAAAGAATTTATAAAATCCCGAACTATTGGTCGTTTCAGTCGTATCGACAGCATTGCCATAGGCATCAGTGCCGGTTATGCGAATGACCACTCCTTGCAAGGGCGTCTCGCCGCCATTCATTGCACCATTATCATTGTGGTCTTCATAGACAAAACCAGCGATGGAAGAGCGTGCAACATTGACATTGATCGCGCAATTATCATTGCCCGCATTGGTATCGATTTCATTGCTGGCAACATTGGCGCCAACATTTGAATATGTACCACCCGATGGGAAAGACACGGCACGTACCGGTACGGTCACGACGGTTGTGCCAGGGACACCCACCACACCAAGAGCGCAGCTAAAACTGGTTCCGCCCACAGCGCCCGTGCAAACACCGGCATCTGGTACAGGCTGTCCGGTGAGGACCAGTCCTGAAGGCAAGTTTTGCGTCAGCGTGGTTTCCTGGCTGTCGCCTGGACCATTATTGTCAACGGTCAGCTTGAGATCGAATGGCTGGCGCAGATTGACAGGACCGGCAACCGGCGTGCCGCTAATGGAGGGCGCAGCACATGTCACAGCTACATCGGTGCGAATACGTACCGTGGTTTGTGCAACAGCCTTGTTGTTTGTTGGATTGCCTGCCTCATTAGGATCAAATTCATTGGCAGTTACAACGACTTCTTTTTGATGGGTTTCGCCGCCCGGGATCGGCGTATTGAGCACTTCATACATCAAATAGCGGGTGTAAGTAGCCCCAGCTGCCATTTCGCCCTGGTCAGCGGCACCCTTTTTGACGATACAATTGATACTTTCTGGCACGCCATTATTGGCAACCGTACCCTGCCCGGTACAATGCTGACCCGGTGTGGCTTCGACACAAGCACCCGCCGGGGACGCCTTGTCACAGATAAATTTCAGGGCATGGGAGCCGACCGGCGTCGTAAATTTGTCATCGAAATTAACACCCGTCGCATAGGAGGGACCAAAATTATTGACGATCACTTCATAGGTAATGAGGTTGTCAGCGGGGACACCTGGATTATAGGCAATCGGATCAACCAAATCTGTCTGCGCCACATCAAGATCGATTTCCGCGTCCGTTACCGCAAGATCTGTGCCGCCATCATTGTTGGCAAGGTTGGTTTCATGTGTTGTGGTGCTAACAGTTGTGGAGTTGGTTATATCAGCGCCTGCCGGATGGTTCGGACGCAGCACCACCGTCACGGTCTGGTTCGCACCAAAGCCCATAGTGCCAATGGTACAATCAAGACGATTTGCAACCACATTTCCTATGGGATCACAAGTTCCCTGACTGGGTGTCGCTGATATAAAGGTGAAATTGCCACCAAACTGGCTTTCCAGCTTGACGGCCTGAGCCACGTCACGTCCCAGATTGCGGACAGTCAGGACATAGGTTGCCTCAACCCCGGCCTTGACCGGATTGGGCGTCCAGACTGCAGAGCGCAGCTCAATGTCAGTAACAAACTCAACTTGTGTCGTCACACTGGCAACATTGTTGGCCCGGTTATCGTCACCAGTGGCCAAGGAGTATGCGCTCGCAGTGTTGACAATAGCGACCCCACCCTCCACTGGACGAGTGACCTCGATTGTCACCACAGCAGCATTTCCAGCGCCGACGGCAATATCATTGAGATCACAGGCTACCGCCGCATTAGTGACTGTACAGCTACCCGCAGGCGTTGTCGCCGTAATCGTCGTTGCCGGACGACCGTTATAGGCAGAAATCCAGTTACTGATGGTATCTGAAAGATGCACATCAACAGCTAGATCAGGACCATCATTGCGCACGGTCAGCGTATAGGTTTGTGTGTCATCATTGATTGTTTGGGGGTCGAGGTCGGCGGTTTTAAGAACCACAAGATCGGCAATCGCTGATGTGGAGGTCGTACCGCTGGACACACAATTATTGCCAGAGACCGGATCACCGGGCGCTGCCAGAACCATCCCGGCATCAGTACTGGTGCAAGCTGTGGCGGTCAGTGTTTCGCTCGCATTACCTGTAATATTGGCGGTACTGATGATCGAGACATCGGCGGTAATCTGGCTCACATTAAGCGTGTCGGCGCTCGTACAGGTGACGAGTTGCCCAACAGCACTACATGCTCCCCAGCCGCTTGCAGCGCCCCCAGACACAAAGGTTTCATTTGCCGACAAGAGCAGCGTAACCTGTGTCGCAACGGTCGCGTCCCGAGGACCATTATTACGCACTCTGAATGTGCTGGTAATATTTGAACCCTGCGCCACCGGCGTTGGATTGCGGACATAATTGATCAATTGAAGATCTACGCCATCGCGTTCCAGACCAAAAGTTACAGACCCCGTATCATTACTGGTTACGGCATCATTGGTGTCAGATGAGACATGGGCCGAATTGATGACCGTTTCACCAACCAATGGAATAGCGGTACTTGCTGGTGCATCTACCGTTATGACCACATTACTTGCGCCAACCGCAAGATTAGGGCGCGTACAGGTCACCAGTTGCCCTGCGGGGGGCGGACAGGTCCAACCAGCTCCAATGGCGCTGACAAAGGAAAATCCCGTCGGGAGCGTGTCTGTGAGCACAAGGTTTTGCGCTGTGATCGGGCCATTATTGGTGACCGTGATGGTGAAGAATGGCTGACTATCGCCCTTGACCGGATTTGAACTGACCGTTTTGGCAACCGCCAGATCTGTGCCTGGCTCCACCGTCAAATCAAATATCGTCGTATCATTGGAGCCATCCACATCAGGCGTCAGCGTGGAAAAAACTGTTCCAGAAGCCGTATAGGTTCCCGAGCCAACACCAATAAGGCCAACAATCGAAAAGCTTACTGTGCCATTTGTTGCCGCGATATTAGCGCCACTTGAACAAGTCACCACCTGACCGGCTGCCGAACAGCTCCAGCCACTACCACCGCTGCCACTAGAGACATAGGTAATGCCGGGAGGAAGATTAAAGCTGACGCTGGCGCCTTCCGCTATATTCAGCCCCTGATTGGTAACGCTCAGGCCATAAGTGACATTGGCCCCCGCGACCGCTGGATTAGGTGCCCCTAGAATTGCCAGCAACAGATCTGCCCCATTGGTGATGGTCGCATTGACACTCTGGGTATTATTTGTGGCATTGGTTTCATCACTGGAGCTGTCAATATCGGCTGAAAAACCCTTGACCACAGTTCCTGCCACCACAGCGCGCAAAAGGAGAGGAACGCTTTGCGTTGCCGCATTGGCAATATTGCCAAAGCTGCAATTGACCTGGCTTGGCCCGGTCGGGGGATTGCTATCATGGACACAACCGGCAGGTCCTGAAACAAAGGCCACGCCTAGCGGTAGATCAATATCCAATGTGGAATTATTGGCAATACCGGGGCCGTTATTGATCAGCTCGGTATTGAGTGTAAATGTGCTGCCTGCGGGGATTTCATCCGGGTTGGTTTCAAAGCTCTGGATCTGAAAGTCAACATCACCACCACTTGGCCCCGTATTTTTACCCTGCGAACCGCCGCTGATCAGATAGCCAGAATTGCCAGAAGACGAAGACCCCTTGCCAGTGGAGCTACCACCACTACTCGGGCTACTGGCTCCCGCGCCCGTACCAGAGCTCGCGGCTGGATCCACTTGCGGATCAACAGGAAGAGCGGCCGTCACCTCGGGCGCTTCAGCTACTTCTTCAACAGCCTTAATTTCAGGCCGTGTGAATGGCGTAAATTTCCCGACCCCCAGTGTGACTATCAATTCCTGCGCATCATTGACTTCATTCTTGTCGATCTCACTGGCAACCACAATCGCCTTGATCTTCACCCCGCCTTGCGTTTGCGAGTGATCGAGCAGCGACAAGCGTACAACGAGCGCTTCACCGCCTTTGTCAATCGGCTCCAGGCTTGGCAAATTACAAAATAACTGGCCGCTTAGCTGCGAGAATTTACAGCTGCCAGCAGGACTTGCTGCTTCGAATTTCAGTAATGAAGGGATCATCACCACGAGCTGAGCATCGACCGCCCGCTCAGTGCCAAAATTCTTCACAACGATATCAAATGAGCGCGCCTTGGTGTCAGCTTGCCCCATCTCTTCTTCCAGTCGGGAAATACCGATATCAAATTCTTTGGATGAACCAGCCAGGAAAGTGGTTGTTTCGCTTTGCTGGTTATTTTTGGTAATGAGCTCCATGGAGGTTGTGCTCGCCTGCGCACCAAGCCTCAAGCTCACCATCCCTTTGCCGTTTCGTTTGACCTTTACATGGATATCCATGGGCTTTTCGAGACCAGAAGCCATGGTGCCAAAATCACACTCAACGCGTTTTGTCGCGCCATTATGAGCGCACTGGGCAGCAGGAGAAACAGAGATAAATTCAAGCTCATTGGGGATGGGCAGGAAGACCCGCACTTTTTCAGCAGGCTTGTCACCATAGTTAAAGACCCTCACCCCATAGATGACTTCGTCTTGCACGACCGGATCCATACTGTCCTGCAAAGTCGCAAGGCCAATATCTGCTTGTGCATGAACACTAGAATTTTGCCCGATCAAGGCGAAAATCAGCAAGATAGAAAATGAAGACACGGCGATGAGCCAGCGCTTGCAGCAAGCCATAAAGAACCCCATAGCAAAATTGTTTCAATCGAGAAGAACAAACAACTAGGAGCAACGGGACATATGACATTGGACGAATAGAAAAACCATGAATGATTCGCGCACATCGTTTCTTAAAGCACGCCAATCCTTAACGAAGATTAAACCCTCTTAACAACGGCCGTGTGATGAGCATATTTTACGGCCGAAAATATCACTTCACCTTGAATGAAAAACAAAAAAAGCCCCCGATAACGGCGCTTTGCGATCGTTATCGAGGGCTATATCAATTCAAACGAATGTCTTAATTATCGCTCGAATTTTTTGAATTTTATGCGATGAGGTTCCACCGCATCATCGCCCAGGCGGCGCTTTTTATCTTCTTCATAATCTGCGAAATTTCCCTCGAACCATTCCACATGGCTGTCCCCCTCAAAGGCCAGAATATGGGTGGCGATACGGTCAAGGAAAAAGCGGTCATGCGAAATTATAACGGCGCATCCAGGGAAGTCTTCAAGCGCTGCTTCAAGCGCCGACAAGGTCTCCACATCCAGATCATTGGTCGGTTCATCGAGCAGCAATAGATTGGCGCCCTGTTTGAGCATCTTGGCCAAATGTACGCGGTTGCGCTCGCCACCAGATAACTGTCCGACCTTCTTTTGCTGATCGGACCCCTTGAAATTAAACCAGCTTACATAGGCACGCGACGGCACTTCTCGTTTGCCCAGCATGATCATGTCATTGCCATCAGAAACTTCTTCCCAGACATTATGGCTCGCCTCAAGCGCATCCCGACTTTGGTCCACATAGCCAAGCTTCACCGTCTCACCGACTGTCAAGGTGCCACCATCTGGCTCTTCTTGACCAGTGATCATGCGAAACAGGGTGGTTTTACCCGCACCGTTGGGACCGATCACCCCGACAATGCCACCGGGCGGCAATCGAAATGACAGATCCCCAATCAACAACTTGTCTTCAAAGCCCTTATTGAGATTTTGCGTTTCCACAACGATGCCGCCAAGCCGCGGCCCCGGTGGAATGGTGATCTGCATGCTGGCAACCTTGTCCATTTCGGCTCGATCGCGCAGCTCTTCATAGGCGTTGATACGCGCTTTACTCTTGGCCTGACGGGCTTTGGGGCTGGCTCTTATCCAATCCAGCTCGCGCTCCAGAGTGCGCTGCTTGGATTTGTCCTCGCGGCCCTCTTGCTCCAGGCGCTTGGCCTTTTGCTCCAGCCAGGACGAATAATTGCCCTCATAGGGCATGCCCTGTCCGCGATCAAGCTCCAGCGTCCAGGTGGTCAGATTGTCGAGGAAATAGCGATCATGGGTGACCAGTACAATGCAGCCTTTGAAACCATGCAAAAAATGCTCAAGCCAAGCCACTGTTTCGGCGTCCAGATGGTTGGTTGGTTCATCAAGCAACAACATATCAGGTTTCGACAGTAACAGCGCGCATAGCGCAACGCGGCGTTTTTCACCACCTGACAGCTTGTCAACGCCCGCTTCAGGTTCCGGGCAGCGCAAAGCGTCCATTGCCTGTTCGACCTGCGTATCAAGATCCCAAAGATCATGAGCATCTATCTCGTCTTGCAATTGCGCCATCTCATCCGCGGTTTCGTCGCTATAGTTCATGGCCAGTTCATTGAACCGATCAAGCTTGGCTTTCTTCTCGGATACGCCCAGCATCACATTGCCGCGCACGTCCAAACCCTCATCCAGCTGGGGCTCTTGAGGCAAATAGCCAACTTTAATGCCCTCTGCCGACCAGGCTTCACCATTAAATTCGGTGTCCATGCCCGCCATGATTTTCAAAAGGGTCGATTTACCAGAGCCATTGGTGCCAACCACGCCGATTTTTGCATCCGGCAAAAACGATAACCGCACATTATCAAGGACTTTTTTACCGCCGGGGTAAGTTTTGGAAAGTCCATCCAGAACATAAACATATTGAGGGGTTGCCATAGGAATTTCCACGCTCTTTCATTCACAGATTTGTTTTGAAGTGACTGTTTAGCTGCTCCGAGCAATAAGGACAAATGATAAGTGATGTCCGGTTTTACTGTCCCTATCACCTTTTCGAGCAATCACGAAAATTTCATCACCTTTCTAAGGGCTTATCTCTTTTTATCCTTTGATTTCAACGAAGATTTAACCTTACTGCTGTTTAATACTTTCAAACACACCAGAAATGTAACGCTTAAATATGTATTGGGTTGGGTGAATTATGGATTTTGCAACAATTGTCGGCGCTGCCGCCGGCATCATCGTTATTCTTATTGCCATCTTTCTTGGCGGCGATTTTGGTACATTTGTCAATATTCCCTCTTTTTTGATCGTTGTTGGGGGCGGATTGTCAGTCACCGTCATGCGGTTTCCACTGGCAAATGTCGCCTCTGCACTAGCGATGGGAGCTAAAATTGCTTTCACCCACAAAAAATCCACTCCTAAAGACAAAATCGACAATATTGTTGAACTGGCTGAACTGATCCGCAAAGACGGTCCGTTAGCGCTTGAAAATGCCGAAATTACCGACGCTATATTGAAAAAAGGCTCGCAGATGGTCGCCGATGGCTATGAAGAAGAGATGCTGGTCGGCATTCTGGAGCGCGAACGCGACCTCTATCTTGAACGCCTTAGCGAAGCTTCTAGGATTTACAAGCAGCTTGGGGACGCCGCCCCCGCTTTTGGCATGATCGGTACACTTGTTGGTCTCGTACAAATGCTGTCGACCATGGATGACCCCTCGGCTATCGGCCCGTCCATGGCTGTTGCCCTGCTGACAACTTTGTATGGCGCTATAATTGCCAACGTTATCGCACTACCGATTTCCGACAAGCTGGCCACCAAAAGCAAGCACGAAGAAGTCAATCAGACTTTGACAATTGACGGCGTATCTCATTTGCGAGCCAATCGCTCTCCCCAGCTGATCAGAGAAATGTTGCTGGCCTATCTACCTGAAAAAGAACGCCACTTGGCCGAGATGGAAATGGCTGCAGGTTAAGTCGCATAGAATTCGAATAAGGGATTGTTGAATGGAGTTGAGTTAATGGCCAAAGCCAAGTGTGATTGCCCAAGTGGCCTGCCAGAATGGCTAGTGACATTTGCTGATCTTATGTCACTCCTTGTGTGCTTTTTCGTGCTGATTATTTCTTTTTCAATTCAGGACAAGGAAAAACTGCAGGTGGTGGCTGGCTCCATGCGCGAAGCATTTGGCGTGCGCGAAGTTGCCCGCAAAGCCGGCATGATCGAAATCGA
>VAPK010680786.1_pt1 | contig 10084 bp, 18 predicted proteins | sample 3395031 | NCBI WGS metagenome assembly VAPK01 (sample SAMN08290443, study PRJNA428436) | hydrothermal vent metagenome | isolation source: Deep-sea hydrothermal vent chimney 1 | place: Pacific Ocean: Juan De Fuca Ridge
CATTGTCGTCAAAACGGATTAGTGAACCGTTTTCACGCTGTACCTCTTTATGAGTACGTACAACTACTGCTTTAATTACTTGACCTTTTTTTACTTTAGCTGTTGGAGTTGCTTTCTTTACAGAAGCAACAATAACATCACCAACAGAAGCATAACGACGTTTTGAACCACCAAGTACTTTAATGCACATGATTTCTTTTGCACCGGTATTATCTGCAACATTTAGACGTGTAAAACTCTGGATCATGACTGAGCCCCTTTTACAACATTTTTAAGTCTAAAAGATTTTGTTTTAGATAATGGGCGACATTCAATTGCAATAATTTCATCACCAACTTTTAACTCATTACGCTCATCATGTACAAGGTACTTTTTGAAACGTTTTACAACTTTGTGGTAACGTGGGTGCATTACACGACGCTCAACAACAATTGATGCTGTTTTATCGCCTGAAATTTTAATTACATTACCTTGGACTTCACGTTTATGTGTCATCAATAGTCCCTTACTTAACTGCGCTAAGCGCAGTATTGATACGTGCAATTGTTTTTTTCGCATCACGAAGTTCACTCGTGTTGGTCAATTGCATCATTTTTTGTTTGATCTTTAAAGTGAAAAGCTCAGTCTTTTTCTCTTTAAGCATACCTTGAAGGTCCGCTGCGCTCTTCTCTGCCAAATCAGAATATTTCATTGCTCATCTCCTGTGTGACAATTTTAGTTTTGAATGGCAATTTATGCATTGCAAGCGTTAACGCTTCACGCGCTACAGACTCAGGAATACCACCCATTTCAAAAATAATACGACCCGGTTTAACGTTCATAACCCATTTATCAACAGGTCCTTTACCTTTACCCATACGAGTTTCAAGCGGTTTGGCTGTTAATGGTTTAGCAGGAAATACTCGAATCCAGATCTTACCTTGACGTTTAATATGACGTGTTGACGTAATACGTGCTGCTTCAATCTGACGTGAACTAATACGACCAGCTTCAGTTGCTTTAAGTGCGATATCACCGAAAGCAATTGTATGACCACTACGTGCTTTACCACGATTACGGCCTTTCATCATTTTACGATATTTCGTTCTTTTTGGCATTAACATGATTAATCAGCCTTTCTTGGCGCACGTTTAGGACGGCGCTCTTGTTTCTCTTCTTTAACTTCGGCAGGAACACCTTTAGCCAGAACTTCACCTTTGAAAATCCAAACTTTAATACCGATGATTCCGTAAGTCGTTTGTGCTTCAGCAAAACCGTAATCGATTTTTGCACGAAGAGTATGAAGAGGAACACGTCCTTCTAAATACCACTCGGTACGTGCCATTTCAGCACCACCAAGACGACCGGCAACCGCTATTTTAATACCTTTAGCGCCTGAACGCTGAGCACCTTGAATTACTTTCTTCATTGCACGTCTAAAAGCGATACGACGCTCTAGTTGTGTTGCAACGTTTTCAGCTACGAGTTGAGCAGAAGCCTGAGCTTTCTTCTCTTCTTTGATATTAACAGAAATGTCTTTACCGATAAGAGTTTTTAGCTTAATTTTTAGCTTCTCAATGTCTGCACCTTTTTTACCGATGATGACACCTGGACGCGCTGCAACAATAGTAACACGCAGACGTTTTACAGTACGCTCAATGATGATGTTAGCAACACCAGCATAGTAGAGCTCTTTTTTCAAAAATGTACGGATTTTATAATCTTCACCTAAATTTGCCGGCGCATTTTTAAAATTTGGATACCAGCGGCTCTCCCAGTTACGGTTGATACCAAGGCGAAGACCAATAGGATTAACTTTATGACCCATAATTATTTGCCCTCTACTTCTACTAAAATATGTGCTGTTGGTTTACGAATTCCAGACGCCATACCACGAGCTCGTGGACGAAAACGTTTAAGAACCGGACCGTTGTCAACACGACAAGATTTAACGATACAATCTTCAGCTTCTTCACCGCTGTTAGCTACTGCAGATGCAACAACTTTAGCGATGATTTTGGCCGCTTTGTTTGGAGTAAATTCTAAAGCAGCAAGAGCTTCTTCAGCATTCATTCCCTGAATTTCACGTGCAATTAGACGTGATTTAATTGGTGACACACGGATAAACTTTAATAATGCTCTAGCCATGATTAACCTACCTTCTTCTGAACTGAACCCTTATGGCCCTTGAACGTACGTGTCGGTGCGAATTCACCAAGTTTGTAACCAATATGATTCTCTGTAATATATACAGGAACAAATTGACGACCATTGTGAACATTTAATGTTATACCAATCATCTCAGGTAGTATCGTAGAACGACGTGACCATGTTTTAATTGGCTTTTTGTTATTTTCCTCTTTCGCTTTAAGCACTTTTTTCATTAAGTGATCATCAACGAATGGACCTTTTTTTACTGAACGAGCCATATTAACCTACCCTTTTAGCATTTGGTTTACGACGAGTAATAATCAATTTATCACTTGCTTTCTTACGACGAGTTTTTGCACCCTTGGTCGGTTTACCCCATGGAGTAACTGGATGGCGACCTGAATTCGTTTTACCTTCACCACCACCATGCGGGTGATCAATTGGATTCATTGCAGAACCACGAGTTTGAGGACGAATACCCAAGTGACGTTGACGACCCGCTTTAGCAATAACAATATTACCAAACTCTTCGTTACCGACACTACCAATAGTAGCAAGACATTCACCAAGAACATAACGCATCTCTGAAGATGGAAGACGCAATGAAACATATTTGCCTTCACGACCCATAATCTGTGCACTTCCACCAGCTGAACGAACCATTTGCCCGCCTTTACCAGGTTTGAGTTCAATGTTATGAACGAGTGTACCGATAGGAATATTTTTAATCTTCATTGTATTTCCGGATTTAATATCAAGATTTGCATCTGCAGACTGGATAATATCACCAACATTCAAACCTTTTGGTTGAAGCACATAACGTTTTTCACCATCAGCATAATTAATAAGTGCAATACGACAGTTGCGGTATGGATCATACTCAATCGCTGCAACTGTACCGGGAATATTAAACTTGTTACGTTTAAAATCAATAATACGGTAAAGTTTTTTAGCGCCAGCTTGCCTGTGACGAGATGTAATACGGCCATTGTTGTTACGACCAGCATGAGCTGGAAGCTTAACAAGCAGTGAACGTACTGACGCTTTTGCAGTAATATCCGAGCTATCAACATTTGTATAAAAACGACGACTCGGTGTTATTGGTCTATATGTTTTAATCGCCATAATTATACCGCCAAGCTTTCAATTTGTGCACCCTCAGGTAATTTGACATAAAACTTCTTGAAGTTATTTTGTCTACCTGCAACACCGCGAAAACGTTTTACTTTTCCCGCTTGGTTTAGTGAGTTAATACGTGTTGGAACAATTCCAAAATACTCACGAAACACCTCTTTAAGACCTGTTTTTGTCATACGAGGAGAGGTCTGTACTACTACAACACCGCTCTCTTGAAGACCCAGAGTCTTTTCTGTATAGATAATTGATTTAATATCTGTAATATCTGCCATTACTTAGCCTCACTTACAAGATTTTCCCATACAGCTTTTTCCATCACTACTGAGCGATATGTTGCTGCTAAGAATGCATTTAATTCGTTCTCTTCAACTAAATATGTTTTTTGAACATTACGAAATGCTAAATATGTTTTTTCATCAATAACTGACTTGACAAATAGTACATCACGTGTTCCAATTTTGTTAAACATTGCAACAGCGTCTTTTGTTTTACCAGAAGCAATTTCAATGTTATCAACAATAAATAGTTTGCCGTCGCTTGCTAATGCATCAAGAGCAAATTTAAGAGCAAGTTTTTTCTGCTTTTTATTTACTTTTTGATCATAGTTACGATTAGCACGAGGACCAAAAGCGATTCCACCGCCTACCCAGATAGGAGAACGCGTTGAACCGGCACGAGCACCACCACGACCCTTTTGAGCAAATGGTTTTTTACCACCACCACGTACATCTGAACGACTTTTAGTCGATGCAGTGTTAGAACGGATAGCTGCTTGGTATGACTTAACATACAAATAAAGGTTATGTGGATTGATACCCGAAAAGCTCTCCGGCAATGCTAGCTCAGACGCTTTTTCAAAATTTTCATTTAATACAATTGCGCTCATTATTTAACAACCTTTACACGACCTAGTGCACCGTTTGGACCGGAAACTGATCCAGCAACAGCTAGAACACCATTTTCAGCATCAAAAGAGACAACTTTGTTCTTTACAGTAACTTGAACGTTACCGAATTGTCCTGGCATTTTCTTACCTTTCATTACACGACCTGGCCATTCAGCATTACCGATTGAACCCGTACGACGGCCAAATCTATGACCGTGTGATCCAGGACCGCCACCGAAGTTCCAACGCTTCATAACACCGGTAAAACCGCGACCTTTTGTATTGAAACTACTTTTAATTACTGTTGCTTCACTTAGTGGTGCCATATCAATGTCACCCGCTTCAGTGTTAGTAACACTCATTGTTGCGAAACGATTAAATTCAGCAGAAAGACTGTATTTCTTCTGTTGACCTTCAATTGTTTTATTCATTTTTTTACCGTTGCTGTACGCTACGATTCCTGTACCATCTGTTACTTCGCACACTTTAACGTCTACTACTTTTAGTAGTGTTACAGGAGTACTAGGTACGCTGATTGTACGTGTCATACCAATTTTTTCAACAATATATTCCACTGTTTACTCCTATTTGTCCATAGAGCGAACTTCTACATCCACTTCCGGTGCTAAATCTAATTTCATTAATGAATCAACTGTATCTGGTGTTGCCGATACGATATCGATCAGACGTGCGTGCATACGAATCTCAAATTGCTCACGAGAATCTTTGTTAACGTGAACTGACTTAAGAACCGTATATTTACGAATCTTAGTTGGTAAAGGGATCGGGCCACGGATTTGTGCACCTGTACGCTTTACGGCTTCAACGATAGATGCTACCGAACGATCAAGAACTCGATGATCATAAGCTCTAAGTTTTAAACGAATTTTTTCCATATTTTTTCCTTAATAAAGAACTCGTCAGGTCAATGCCTAACATTAAAGGGAGCGAAATTATATCCAACTGCCTCTCAAGATTCAAGGTTTTTAGGGGTAAAAATGGAATTTATAGTTATTTTATTTCCTTTTAATAAGGAAATAGTAAAATACGAAACACTCTTTTTAGGAAAAATGTGAAAATATTACTTGATGAATATTATAAGCAAAGTTTACATGTAAACAGTTATATTGAAAGAAAAGTACAACTTGATACTCAAAGCTACCAGATTAACGGCATTACTCAAAGTGGTAAAACTACTCTTGTCAAAAAATATCTTCTTACATGTAAAAAAGCAGCTTATATCTATATTGACTGTCGTGACGTTCGTATTAATATCGAGAGTATGAATCAGATGTTAACACGCTATTGCAATCAAAACAGTATTAATATTGTCGTACTTGATAATTATAGCCCTTCTATTACACTTCCTAATGTCAAACAGTTGATTATTACTACGGAGCTACCTATTGATAATGCTTATTTACCTAACATTAGGTTGATGCCACTGGATTATGAAGAGTTTTTAGCCTATGAAATTAAATATGATTCCACCGCTATAAACCACTTTTTGCAACTTGGCGGTCTTCCTGCTATGCATACTGTCAATAGCGAGGATCGCCATCTTTACATACAGCAAAGTCTTAAAATATCCCTCACTCCTGTGGAATTTGACATTTTGCTTTTTATTGCTAAAAGCAGCACCTTAAAACTCTCTACCTTCAGTATGTATGAAAAGCTAAAAGTAGACCGAAAAATTTCTAAAGATATGCTCTACAAAAGTGTTGAATCACTTGAAGCAAAACAGTACCTTTTTCATTTGTCAAAATTCAAACATCAACGTGCCATTAAAAAGAGCTATCTCTGTGACATCGCTTTTAAAAATGCACTCTCACAACAAAAAAACTTCCGGCTTCTTTTTGAAAACCTCATTTTCCTAGAACTGCATAAACGTCGTCGCGACATCTTCTATGATGAGAAAATTGACTTCTATATTCCATCGCAAAATCGTATTGTATTGTGCATGCCATTTTCCAATGAGGATACCCTTTTTAAAACGATTGAAAATATTGAAGAGTTTATTATTACCCATGGGGTGGCCCATGTTAAAGTAGTTACGATGAGTTCAACAGGAGAGTTGCGCCATCCCTTTGTAGATGTAGAGATGCTCTCTTTTAGTGAGTGGGCAATTATTGAGGGGGAGTAAACTTTTAATACCTGCTGTCATTTAGCTATGCAATACTGATTTTTACCATTGTGTTTCGCTTTATAGAGTGCTTTATCAGCATCATGAATCGTATCAGAAAAATTCTCATGTACCATGTTATGTACTTGTGCTATTCCAACACTAATAGTGACATGAACTTTAGATGGCGTTATCTCTCCGGCAGCTACATTTTTAATAAGACGGTCTGCAATATCCTTTGCATAATTCAAATCGGTATTTAGAAGTACAATTGCAAACTCTTCGCCGCCAAATCGGGCAAAAATTTCACCATTTCTAAGATTGCCGTTACAGACATTTACGACATATTTAATTACCTCATCTCCAATGGCATGTCCATAGGTATCATTTACCTTTTTAAAGTCATCAATATCGATCATAAAAAGCGTCATTGGAACATTATCGCCATCACGCTGTTGAGCCGCTTTTTCAACAAACTTAAAAAAAGAACGACGATTTAAGATACCCGTTAATGGGTCAAGATTTGCCAATTGAGTGAGTTCTTGATGCTCTATTTCAAGAAGTGCCTTTTTCTCTTGAGCGATCTCTACCAATTGACTACTTTCAATATTTATGCTCTTAAAACGATCATCTTTGTCTGGGTAACCATCTTCTAGTAGTTCAATAGTCTTTGTAATTTTGTTTTTAAGATCAAAGTCTTGTTCAATTAATTTCAAATATTTACCATATTTTCGTGCTTCATGTACCATACACGCATTCAGCGGACATGATAAAAAAGGATTTTCTGTCACCTCCTGCAGTCGATCATACGCTCTAGCGCCATACATGTCATGCCAAACCATTTTATCACCTTCTGGTGTCGGTTCTAGGTGCATCTCTTTGGTAAAACCATTTTGAATAAAAAGTTCTAATATCTTCATGATATCATTTTCATCATTCTCTCGTTCAATTTTAAAACCAAATTCTTCAAGATACTCCAGTATCTCTTTACCCACCTCTTCAAGCATCATATTTTGTGAAAAAACATCATACTTGGCTAACGTCTTTCCAAAACTGTAAAGTAAGGATTCATACAAAATCTCTTTAAAATCTTCAGGCTTTTTATTTACCATGTATCCTCCATAAAATATTAATGTAATAGAGCTCTAAATTGAAGATGAGTAAATAGCACTACTTTATTATCGCGAACACAGCGTATATTTAGAGTACCGCCTTTACCGCCCCAATTTGCATTACCACCATGAAAAGAGAGGTACCAAGCACTGCCTTTCTTATTGGCGATAGTAGTAGCCGACCAATATCCAGACGATGATATCATTTGAAATATTGAGTCAATCGAAAGCTCCAGTCGTGTTTTATCAGTAATGCTCATTAACTCATCAATTGCAGGAAGCCGCCAATCAGTGTGTCCCTCTAATAACATTGCTTGACAATATTGTTTTGCTTCACTCCAATTTAGTTGTTTAATCTTACCGTCATTGTCATCATAACTGTCCTGCCACTCTAGTTTTGTAGTGTGATCTATTACGACACCTGAAGTACTTCGGCTATAAAATGATGCAGGTTGAACTGTACTACTATCAGCTATCACAAAGAGAATCAATCCCATCATTAGCATCATAATTCTAAACATAATTAACCTTATTCAATTAATAAAGATAATTTTAGTGTATCCTCTATAGCTTTAAGATACGTTTAAAAAACCAACGAGAATATTTACTTTATACCCATATCATAGATAAATTTTGTTAATATATACTTTTTTACAAAGTCTAATCAAGGAGTCTCATGCAACTGTGTGGCATTGATGAAGCAGGTCGCGGTCCTATTGCCGGATCATTAGTGATAGCGGGGGTGATTTTACATGTAAATATAGATGGACTCAATGACTCCAAAAAAATAACACCGATACGGCGAGAGGTACTGTATGATGAAATTATCAATAATTCAACCTATCATATTGTTAGTTTTTCAGCCACTCAAGTAGATGAGATGGGCATATCAAAATGTATTAGTAGTGGTCTACAAGAGATTATGCAGCATATCAAAAGTGATGACTACCTTTTTGATGGTAACTCAACCTTTGGTGTTGATGGCTTACGTACCATGATTAAGGCGGATGCCAAAATTGTTGAAGTGAGTGCCGCATCTATTTTGGCTAAAGTGACTCACGATAGAGAGATGATTGTTTTTTCAAGAAAATATCCGGAGTACTCGTTTGAGAAACATAAAGGTTATGGTACAAAAGTACATGTAGATGCTATTAAGAAACATGGTTATTGTGAAGCCCACCGTCGAACTTTTCGTATTAAAGCACTCCAAGCAACACTTTTTTAAGTATAATCCATTTTATGAAACCAATACAACACATACAAAACGCACTTAAAGATTTAGATAAAGAGGTTGAAGCAACACTCATGAACATTTCGCTCTCACTCACTGAGAAAGATAATGTTATGTTGCCTATTTTACAGCAACAAAAAGTATTGAAGCAGACACTAGAAGATTTAGAGTATTTAGAGGCAAATCCGCCAACGCCGAATCAGGCATGCGGTATTTCAAAATACCGCAATGACTAATGCTTCTCTTAAATGAGGAGTGTTAGACTATTTACTTCCACACTTACCGGCACCACATTTCATCGCGCCTTTAGCTTCAGGAGCTTCTTTAGAATCACACGCTTTTTTTTCAAGTTTTTTACTACTACAATCACACGGTGCTTTTTTCACTTCTTTAGCACTGGCACATCCACATGAATCACAAGCACTCAATGTTGTGACGCCGAGTCCTGTAAATAGAGCTGCTGCTAAAAGCAGTGTTCCTAATTTTAAATGTTTCATTTTTTATCCTTTTTTAAAAATTACAAGAGTAATCATATATAAAAAAAGACAATGCTCAATAGATAATAAAATTTTATAAGATTAAAATTATTTAACATGATACTTTTGAATTAATTCTATGTAGATAAGCAGTGATGCTAAGACAATAAACATCTCACGAATCTCATACTGCATATTGAAAAAATCAAATACTTCATAATGCACCATGAAGAGTACCGATGCCCCTAAAATAAAAATAAAATGTATTTTAAGCAGTGATGAACTCTGTTTGGAGTAGAGAAAATAACCAAATAGCGCCAACGCACCAAGGAGGGTAACCATGTCAAAAATTACTCCAAAATTATCATAAAAATAGATCTGAAATGATGAAGCAAAAAGTACCATAAGAATGGTATGGGCATTAATATCTGCAAAGTCCAACCAAGCAAATCGTTTATATCGTTTTAATACCAGCTTATAAAGTAACGGTATAAAAACCAAAAAGGTATAAACACTTGAGTAGATAATGGAGCTAAAAAGATTAGCATTCATAAAGTTATGTAAATTGGTCTCATGCTGCATATTATTCTCTAAAAAATAACTGCTGCTTTGAAAGTGAAAAAGGTGTTGTCCCCAACTAATCTCTTCCATTGCAGCTAAAAGTGCCACAATAGCGAATGATACAATTAAAAAAAGAGCCCTCTTGTTAAAGTTTTTTCTATAGTTATAAACTGAGACAAGACCATAGAAAAAAATACTAAGAAGCAGCAAAACGCTAATGGTCTCAAAAACTCCATTCTCTTGCGTCATAGTATGCAAAAAACTTTCATAGCCGGGCATTTTAGCTGTTGCTACAACGCTAAAGAGTGCTAACATATAAAGCAGCGGTGTCAAAAGTCCTAATGTCTTTCTCATTGGTAACCTTCAAACCTTTTTTCTATGGGAAGATAGCTGTATGGTATCTGAAGATAGTTAAACACTTTAGAGTAC
>VAPK010978272.1_pt1 | contig 10084 bp, 10 predicted proteins | sample 3395031 | NCBI WGS metagenome assembly VAPK01 (sample SAMN08290443, study PRJNA428436) | hydrothermal vent metagenome | isolation source: Deep-sea hydrothermal vent chimney 1 | place: Pacific Ocean: Juan De Fuca Ridge
CGTGGATAGGTCTTATGAGGGTTATGGGACAGAGGATGGGGATAGGTTGTTTGGGGACGATGGCAGTGCAACGGAGGTGTTGGGTAGTATGATTGAGTTTCTTAAGCTCTACAATGCAGGGTTCGAAGCTACGAGGCGGTTCGTAGAAAGGATTGAAGAGTTGGATCTTCTCACAGGGATTGATGCTAACATAAAACTACCAGATGGTAAGACATATATAATTAAGAATCTTATGGCTGTGGATGAGGAGAAGATGCTTGGTCTTGATGATGAGTCTCTTTTTTCTCTTACAAAGAGCAAGAGTGGTGGAAGGGGATATATAGCTTGGATATATGCTCACATAATTTCGCTTAATAATTTCGTAAGGGTTACCACTAAGGATTGATTAGCGGCGTTTTCGGTTTTTCCTCTCCTTGGAATTTTAAAGCTTGATTTGCAGTTTTTTTGTGATAGAATTACCCACAATTTTCTTGGAAGGGTTTTCGTAAAAATCGTGAAAACATACTGTATTTTCAGGAGGTATGATGAGACTCACAGGAGCTGAAATTTTTATAGAGGCCCTAAAGAGGGAAGGTGTAGAACATATCTTTGGTATTCCAGGTGGGGCTATAATAGATATACACGATGTGCTCCTGAGACACCCGGACCCTCCGCAGTTTATATTGACAAGACATGAGCAAGGGGCTGTTCATATGGCCGATGGTTATGCAAGGAGTAGCGGAAAGCCAGGTGTTGTTCTTGTAACAAGTGGTCCGGGAGCAACGAACGCGGTTACTGGTATCGCTACAGCCTATATGGATTCGGTGCCGATCGTGGTATTCACAGGACAGGTTCCCACACACCTAATAGGGAATGATGCTTTTCAAGAAGCAGATATAGTTGGCATGACAAGGTCGTGTACGAAACATAATTTTCTGGTTAAAGATGTGAAAGAGCTTGCCTATACAATAAAAAAAGCGTTTTATATAGCTACTACCGGCAGGCCGGGTCCAGTGCTTATAGACTTTCCAAAGGATGTGCAGGTTGCAAAGGCGGAGTTCAGTTGGCCTGAAACCATACATCTTAGAAGTTACAATCCAACATACCACGGCAACCTTAAGCAGATTAAGAGGGTTATAAAAGCTATAGTATCGGCAAAGAGACCATTACTGTATGTGGGTGGTGGAGCTATTATTTCCAATGCTTCAGAGGAACTTACTGAATTTGCCCATAGACTGCAGATTCCTGTTTTTACAACACTGATGGGTATAGGTGCTTTTCCCGAGAATGATCCACTTAGTCTTGGTATGGCTGGTATGCATGGGACCTACAGGGCGAATATGGCGATCCAGTACTGCGATCTCCTTATTGCTGTGGGGTCTAGGTTTGATGATAGAATCACTGGTAAGATTTCCGAGTTCGCACCCAATGCTAAGTTTGTTCATATAGATATAGATCCTACAAGCATAAGTAAAAATGTACAGGTTGATTACCCAATAGTTGGAGATGTTAAGCTCGTTCTTAAGGAAATGCTTCTTTTGCTTGATGAGTACAGGAGTATCAACTGGAAGGAGGCTCGGAGAGAGTGGCTTAACATGATAGAGAAGTGGAAGGAGGAGCACAGACTGGATTATGAGAAGGGCGGTGATACTATAAAGCCCCAGTTTGTTATAGAAAAGCTCTATGAACTAAACAAAAAGAGGGATCCTATAGTCACGACAGAAGTGGGGCAACATCAGATGTGGACAGCTCAGTTTTACACATTTACTAAACCTAGGAGGTTTCTGACCAGTGGAGGTCTTGGTACAATGGGATATGGATTTCCGGCTGGTATTGGAGCTCAATTTGCCAATCCGGATAAGCTTGTATATGTCATAGCTGGAGATGGTAGCTTTCAGATGAACATTCAGGAACTTGCTGTTGTTGTGGCCTATGATAAGCCTGTTAAAGTAATAATACTGAACAATGGGTATCTTGGAATGGTAAGACAGTGGCAGCAGCTTTTTTATGGGAGAAGATATGCTAATACGAATATAGAGGTTCAACCGGATTTCGTGAAGCTGGCTGAAAGCTACGGTGTTAAGGCAAGGAGGATAGAAAGGAAGGAAGAGGTGGAGGATGCTCTTATAGAGGTGAGAGATTACGAGGGTGCTTTTATCCTTGATGTTGTAATTGAAAGAGAAGAAAATGTTTACCCTATGGTTCCCGCGGGAGCTCCTCTGTCCAATATGTTATTAACTTAACGAGGGGTGGAGTATGAAAAAGATATTTTCAGTTGTTGTTGAAAATCAAGCCGGAGTACTCTCAAGGGTTGTTAATTTGTTCAGTGCTCGGGGATACAATATAGATTCTTTGAATGTTGCCCCTATAAACGAACCTGGTCTTTCGAGGATGACAATTGTTACCGAGGGCGATGAAGCTATACTGGAGCAGATAGGTAAACAGTTGAATAAACTGATAGACGTGATAAAGGTTGTAAAGTATGGTGATGTTCCCTATATTGAACGCGAAATGGCTCTTATAAAAATGCACACTGATATGGGAACAAGGGCAGAGGTGTTGAGAATTGTTGATATTTTCAGAGGCAAGGTGGTTGACGTATCCCGGGATTCGTACACCATAGAGATTACAGGTGACTCAGAGAAAATTGATGCTATACTAAATCTTCTTGAACCACTGGGTATAAAAGAGCTTGCAAGAACGGGAAAAGTGGCTATGATAAGGGAGAAGAAGTAGGGAGGTATCAGATGAAGGTATATTACGAGAAGGATACAGATCTATCCTTGATAAAGTCCAAGAGGGTTGCTGTTATAGGTTATGGTTCCCAGGGCTATGCTCATTCGAACAACCTCAGAGATTCCGGCTGTGATGTTGTTGTTGGCCTGTACGAGGGTTCAAAATCTTGGGTGAAGGCGGAAAGAGCTGGTCTTACGGTGAAGACTGTGGAAGAAGCTGTAAAATGGGCTGATGTTGTGATGATCTTGACACCAGATGAGATTCAACCTGAGTTATATAAGAAGTCAATAGAACCTTATTTGGATGATGGTGATACTATAGGTTTTGGGCATGGTTTTAACATACATTATCATCAGATAGTGCCAGGTGAGAGGATAAATGTGATGATGATAGCACCCAAGGGTCCTGGTCATCTGGTTAGGAGAGAATATGAGAAAGGCATGGGTGTTCCTATGTTAATAGCTGTTCATAACGATTATTCTGGTAATACTATGGGGCTTGCGCTTAGTTATGCTGCTGCTATAGGTGGTGCGAGGGCTGGAGTGATAGAAACAACGTTCAGGGATGAAACGGAAACCGATTTGTTTGGGGAACAGGTTGTTCTGTGTGGTGGAATTACCTCGCTTGTTAAAGCGGCTTTTGAGACGCTAGTTGAAGCTGGGTACCCTGAAGAAATGGCGTACTTTGAGACATTCCATGAGCTTAAGCTCATAGTTGATTTAATGTATGAGGGTGGGATATCGGATATGAGATATTCTGTTTCTAATACTGCAAAGTATGGTGATCTGACACGGGGGCCTAGGGTTATAGATGAACATGTCAAGGAAAATATGAGGATGATATTGAGGGATATACAGGATGGTAGCTTCGCTAAAGATTGGGTTCTCGAGAATAAGGCTGGAAGGCCCGTGTTTAATGCTCTCCTTAAAAGGGATCAGCAACATCCAATAGAGGTTATTGGTAGGAAACTTAGATCTATGATGCCGTGGATTTCTGCGTCCAAGGCTATTGATAAAGAGAGGAACTGATGAAAACTACTGAACGGGACATAGTGGCGAAAGAATCCTATCCTTTCATAGGTATTCCTCTTTTGGGTGCTCTTTTGGGGTACCGTATGGGGTGGAAAATACTTACTGTAGGAGGCGCGATTACAGCTGGCTGTAGTGCCTTTTTCTTTAGGAATCCTAAAAGGAGTCCGCCAGATATTGAAGGTGCCGTCGTCTCTCCGGCAGATGGGATTGTACTTCCTGTGAAGAAGGTCTATGAGAGATTTTTTTTCAAGAAGGAGGTTGATAGAGTAAGTATTTTCATGTCGCTGTTTGATGTTCATATCAATAGGTCTCCGGTTGATGGTGTGGTGGTTGGTACTCATTACAACAGGGGCAGGTTTATTTCTGCCTTTAAGGAGAAGGCGTCCCTTGATAATGAGCAACATGCTATGCTCATAGAAACAGAATCCCATAGGAGGCTGGTGCTTGTTCAGATAGCTGGATTTGTGGCGCGCCGTATTGTAACCTATAAGCATACTAGTGATGCCCTGAGGATTGGTGAGATAATAGGACTTATACGTTTTGGTTCCCGTTTGGATGTTTATGTGGAAGGAGGGGTTGATGTTCAGGTTATGGAAGGGGAGAGAGTAAAGGCTGGAGAAACAGTGATAGGGGTATTTAGATGAAAAGCAATAGAAAAGCAGTATATTTGTTGCCAAACCTGTTTACCACGGCAAATGTTGCTGTGGGCTTCTACAGTATTATTAGCACGTATGCAGGTCATTTTGTACTTGCTGCGTGGATGATTATATTGGGTGTTTTGTTTGACAACCTAGATGGTAAAATAGCAAGACTTACGAACACTCAGAGCAACTTCGGTGCCGAATATGATTCCCTGAGTGATCTAGTTAGTTTTGGGATAGCCCCATCCTTCTTGCTTTACAGCCTTGTGTTGAATGGCTTTGGTAGACTGGGGATTATAGCGGCTTTCCTCTACGTTCTTACAGGTGCGCTCAGGTTGGTGAGGTTTAATGTTCAAAGAACACGAGTTTCGGACTTCGTTGGTTTGCCTATTCCTGGAGCTGGACTCCTTATTGCAGGTTTAGTGTTGCTATTTGAGAGATTCAGTATAGGTTTTTCGGGATTTGGTTGGTTTTTCTTGGTTTTAACGTATTCTCTGGCTTTTCTTATGGTTAGTCCGATAAGGTATAGGAGTTTCAAGCATGTTAACCTTAATGGAAGGATTTCAATGAGGGTATTTGTGCTTGTTGTTCTCTTGATATCGCTCCTGATATTTAAGCCTTCAATATTTATACCGTTTGTGGCTTTTCTTTATGCTTTTTCAGGTGTGGGGGATGCTTTGTATAGGAGAGTGGTGAGAAGAAACAAGGTAAAGGAGTTTGGAGATGAGGAGGAAGATCTGGATATTTGATACGACTCTGAGGGATGGGGAGCAGTCGCCAGGGGCGAGCCTTAATACTTTTGAAAAGCTCGTGATAGCTAAGCAGCTTGCCAAGTTAAAGGTGGATGTAATAGAAGCTGGATTTGCTGCGGCAAGCCCGGGGGATTTTGAAGCTATTTCCAGAATATCCAGAGAAATCAAGGGCCCCGTTATTGCTTCTTTGGCAAGAGCTGTGAGGAGAGATATAGAGCAGGCTGGTGAGGCTTTGAAGGATGCTGAAAGGAAGAGAATTCATACATTCATAGCTACGAGTCCTATACACGTGGAGAAGAAACTTCATATGAGTTATGACAAGGTAGTTGAGGCTGCAAAGGACGCTGTAAGACTGGCTAGGGAATACTCTGACGACGTGGAGTTTTCGGCCGAGGATGCCACGAGGAGCGATTGGGATTATCTGTGTAGGATATTTGAGGAAGTGATAAAGGAGGGGGCTACAACTATTAATGTACCTGATACTGTGGGTTATACAACGCCTCAAGAGTACCACGAGTTGATAACTTATCTGAAGAATAAGATTCCAAATGTAGATAAAGCGCGGATAAGTTTACACTGCCATAATGACTTGGGAATGGCTGTATGTAACTCTCTTTCTGGTATACTTGCTGGTGCGGGACAGGTTGAGTGTACCATAAACGGGCTTGGAGAGAGAGCTGGTAACGCTGCTCTAGAGGAAATAGTCATGGCTATTAAGACCAGAGCTGATTTTTACAAGGATTGTGAAACTTCCATTGATACGAGAGAGATTTATAGGACTAGTAGGCTTGTTTCCAAACTTACAGGTATACATATACAGAGAAACAAGGCTATCGTTGGTGAAAATGCTTTTGCTCATGAGGCTGGGATACATCAGGATGGTGTTATAAAAGAGAAGAGCACTTACGAGATAATGAAGCCTGAGGATGTAGGGATAGAGAGGAGCAAGCTTGTTTTGGGCAAGCATTCAGGAAAACATGGTCTTGAGAAAAGGTTGAGAGAACTGGGATATGAGATAATGCCGGAGCAATTAAAGGAGGTCTTTGAGGAGTTTAAAATTCTGGCTGATAAGAAGAAGGAAGTCTATGATGAGGATCTCAGGCTTCTAATGGAGAATAGGGTTATAACGAGTCCTCAAATATATACATTGAGGGCTTTTCAAGTAGTTTCTGGAACGAATACATCTGCTGTTGCTACTGTCAGGCTTGAGAAAAATGGTGAGGTTTTTGAAGACGCTGCTTTGGGTGACGGGCCTGTTGATGCTATATATAAGGCTCTTGAAAGAGTAACAGGGGTTAGGGGTAGACTGAAGAGTTATGATATTCAGGCTGTTACGGAAGGGAAGGATGCTATGGGAGAGGTCATAGCCAAGGTATATTTTGACAAGATAGACAAATCCCTGTTGGGTAGGGGAGTTGCCGTGGATATCATAGAGGCTTCTGCCAAGGCTTATCTGGATGCTATTAACAAGGCTCTTGCCTATATGTAGGGGTTTTTATGGTGCGGAGAATTAGCTGTGCTGTGTGTGCGTGGAGGGAGACGTGCGGAAAAAGATTTTCGGCCTCAGATGACTTAGCCCTCCAGTGCCCTGATTTTACGTTTGATGTGAGACTTAAGGAGACGGAGGATGGAGCAGAAGATAATAGAGCCAAGCGCAGGGAAGCACCTTCTGAAGAGCGGTCTTGAGATTGCCCGTAACATCGATAAGACGGTAATAATGTTCTATTACAGCGATATAGAGAAGTTGAACATATTTGATGATGAGGAATTTGTATTATCGGACGTAAAGAAGATAATAGTTTTGAAAGAAGATGAGGCTGAGGATGAGCCTGAGATAAGGGAAAAGCTTCAATCGCTTGGGAATGTGGTTGTTGTCCCCATGGTTAATTTTACGAGGATTAATAAGATTAAGATAGCGTTTATGATGAGCATAGCATCCAGTTTGCTTTCCAAGGATGAGAACCTTGTGGCTATCTCTGGTAGTTCTGGTGAGATTGATTCCATTATCTTTATTAATATCTCTAAGGAGAAAGAATTGTTGAGTTTCAAGGGGGAGTTTAAGATAGAGGAGTCTGTGAAGCCAGAGGTGTTTGAAAAGGTATTGAGAATAGCTCTTGAACTTGCCAATCAGGGAAGAGAGGGTAGGCCATTGGGTGCTATATTTGTACTTGGTGATTCAAAAAATGTGGCTGAATTTACGAAGCAGATGATATTTAATCCGTTCAAGGGGTATGACAACGAGGAGAAAAATATTTTGCTTTCTAACCTTGATGATACCATAAAGGAGTTTGCCCTTTTAGATGGTGCGATTGTTATAGATGAGAATGGTGTAATAGTTTCAGCGGGTACATATATTTCTGTATCTGTTAACCTTGAGGAACAACTCCCAAAGGGTTTAGGTTCAAGGCATATATCTGCTGCCTCCATAACGGCTGTGACAAAGTGTATATCCATAGTGGTTTCTGAATCTACTGGTGATGTTACGATATTCAAAGGAGGAAACGTCATTACGAGGATTCAGAAGACCACATAGGAGAGTGGGATGATTATCTTGGATGGTAAATCTCTTTCAGCGAAGATAAGGAAAAGCTTGAAGTGCGAAGTGAGTAGATTAAAAGAGGAAAGTAATGTGGTGCCTGGTCTTGCTATGATTTTGGTGGGTGACAATCCAGCCAGTCAGGTTTATGTTAACATGAAAACGAAGGCGTGTGAGGAACTGGGTATATATTCTGTAAATCACAGAATGCCTGCTGAGGTTTCTGAAGGAGAGTTAATCTCTGTTATAGAAATGCTCAATAAGAATCCAATGATTCATGGTATTCTTGTCCAGTTGCCTCTCCCGGAGCATATGGATGAGAATAAAGTGATTGAGGCAATAGATTACAGAAAGGATGTAGATGGTTTTCACCCGTATAATGTGGGAAGGCTTGTGAGGGGAAATCCATTATTTTATCCATGTACTCCTTTCGGCATAGTTAGGTTGTTTGAGGAGTATAAAATAGCGTTGCATGGTAGAGATGTTGTGATAGTGGGTGCTGGTAACATCACAGGCAAACCGTTGTTTCATATGCTGCTTAATAGAAACGCCACGGTGCAGTTGTGTCACATATATACTGATGACTTGGCAGAGAAAACGAAGAAAGCCGATATTCTTGTCAGTGCTGTTGGTAAACCGGGGCTTGTTACTGCTGAGATGGTGAAGGAGAACTGTGTGGTGGTAGATGTTGGCATTACGAGGGTTAATAACAAGATTGTAGGAGATGTGGTTTTTGAGGAGGTAGCACGTAAGGCCTCTTATATAACGCCCGTTCCGGGGGGTGTGGGGCCCATGACGATAGCCATGCTTCTCTTCAACACGGTGAAAGCGGCTAGACTCTCCATGTCTTAACATCCTTATATTTGACTTGAAATTGATTTATTTTTCCTTAGAATGATTGAGTTTAGGTTTGAAACTATGCTGGATAAGAGAATTGAGGAAGAAATTATAAACGTAGTTGAGGGTTTGGGGTATGAGTTTTACGATCTTGTTGTTTCTAGAGACAAGATTGTTGTGTACATAGACAAGGAGGGTGGCGTTACAGTAGGGGATTGTGAGGTTGTAAGCAGGGAGATCAGTTTGTTATTGGATGTTGATGAGCCGTTTGATCATTCTTATGTGCTTGAAGTTTCAAGTCCCGGTATAAATAGGGAACTTAAAAGGATTGGCCACTTTGAAAAGGCTGTGGGTAAAAGATGTGCTGTCAACACATATGAGGAGGTTGGTGGGAGAAGAACTTTCAACGGGGTGCTGGCTAAAGTTAAAGGTAGTAGTGTATTTATAGAAGACAAGAGAGGCACTGTTGAAATAGATATTGGTAACATAAAGAAAGCGAGAGTAAATGAGATTTAGGAGGAATATGTAGGAAATGAGTGAGATTTTTGAGATAGCGAATGTCATAGCAAAGGAACACAATATTCCCATAGATAAAGTGTTTGATGCTCTTGCAGAGTCCATAAAGCTTGCTATAGAGAGGAAATACGGTGAGGATAGGGAAGTCCGAACGGTGGTTGATAAAGAAAGCCAAGTGTTTGATGTTATAATGAAGAAAAAAGTGGTTAGGCACGCTGAAGGTGAGGATGAGATATCTCTTGATGATGCAAGAAAAATAAAAAAGTCTGTTAGAGTTGGTGATTATGTTGAGGATAAACTTGACCCTAAGAGCTTGGGTAGGATAGCTGTTTCCACAACAAAGACAACTATCTCAAGGCTTCTTAGTGAGGTGGAGAGACACTCGTCCTTTGAAGAGTACAGGGAGTATCTGGGGAAGATAATAAGTGGGGAGATATGGAGTGTGGGGTTGTATGGGGACGTTATAGTCGATTTTAAGAATGCTATAGGTGTTTTACCCCGTAAGGAGCAGGAGCCAAATGGTAGATACGTCGTTGGTGAGATATTGAAGGCGTATGTGCTGGACGTGATTGAAGAGCCTCGTGGGGTGAAGCTGATTTTGTCGAGGACACACCCAGGATTTGTCAAGGAATTGTTTAAGAAAGAAGTACCTGAGGTAAAAAATGGGAGCGTTGAGATAAAGGCCGTTGCCAGGGAGCCTTCAAAGAGAACAAAGGTTGCTGTGTACTCTAATGACATAAAAATAGATCCCATAGGTACGTGTGTTGGATCCAAGGGTGTAAGGATAGCTAGTATAGTTAAGGAGCTGGGTGATGAAAAAGTGGATGTAATAAAGTGGAGTTCAGATCCTTCGATATACATAAGGAATGCTATATCCCCTGCTAAGGCGCTGAGTGTGGAGATAGATGAAGAAAACCGTCGGGCTAGGGTTTATGTGGACGATGATGACCTTTCGGTGGCTATAGGTAAGGGAGGAGTGAATGTTAAGCTTGTTGCTAAGCTCACGGAGTATAACATAGATGTTATAAAGCTCTCTGAAAAGGGGGAAGAGGCGTC
>VAPK010270083.1_pt1 | contig 10083 bp, 3 predicted proteins | sample 3395031 | NCBI WGS metagenome assembly VAPK01 (sample SAMN08290443, study PRJNA428436) | hydrothermal vent metagenome | isolation source: Deep-sea hydrothermal vent chimney 1 | place: Pacific Ocean: Juan De Fuca Ridge
CCTCCAGGCATGAATGAACTCGTACGTGTCTATGTTGCGAAGCAGCGCAAGATTTCCGCTGGTGACAAGCTCGCAGGCCGCCACGGGAACAAGGGCGTCATCGCAATCATCCTCCCGGAGGAGGACATGCCGTTCTTCGAGGATGGAACCCCGGTCGACATCATCCTGTCGCCGCTCGGAGTCCCGTCACGCATGAACCTCGGCCAGGTGCTCGAAACACACCTCGGTTGGGCTGCAGCGACCGGATGGGAGCCATTCGACGATCTCGAGAGCCCGGCGTCGATCGGTGCCGATCCGTGGACCCACATCGCCACCCCGGTCTTCGACGGTGCACACGAGGACGAAGTCCTCAACGTGATCAAGCACTCGTTCCCGAACCGGGACGGCATCCAGTTGATCGACGAGGAGGGCAAAGGCCAACTCTACGACGGGCTCAGCGGTGAGCCGTACGACTCGAAGATCACCGTCGGCTACATGTACATCCTCAAGCTGGTGCACCTCGTCGATCACAAGATCCACGCACGCTCGACCGGCCCGTACTCGATGATCACCCAGCAGCCGTTGGGCGGTAAGGCGCAGTTCGGTGGTCAGCGATTCGGTGAGATGGAGGTTTGGGCACTCGAGGCCTACGGTGCTGCATACGCTCTTCAGGAGCTGCTCACGATCAAGTCCGACGATGTTCGCGGCCGTGTCAAGGTGTACGAGGCCATCGTCAAGGGTGAGAACATCCCCGAGCCGGGAATCCCCGAATCGTTCAAGGTGCTCGTCAAAGAGATGCAGTCGCTGTGTCTGAACGTCGAGATGCTGTCCGCAGGCGAAGAGGTTGAACTGAAGGACCTCGACGACGACGTGTTCCGTACCGCGGCATCTCTCGGGATCGACATATCTCGACCCGAGCGCCCCGATATGGACGAAGTTTGATCACCTGCCCCGAGATCTCTGAAAGCGAGAGCTAACCGATGCCACAACTCTTCGACGAACTGAAAATCGGCCTCGCGTCCTCCGACCAGATTCGTTCCTGGTCGTACGGCGAGGTCAAGAAGCCGGAAACGATCAACTACCGGACGCTCAAGCCCGAAAAGGACGGCCTGTTCGACGAGCGCATCTTCGGCCCGACGCGCGACTGGGAGTGCTACTGCGGGAAGTACAAGCGTGTCCGTTTCCGCGGAATCGTCTGTGAGCGCTGCGGTGTCGAAGTGACCCGTTCCAAGGTTCGTCGTGAGCGGATGGGCCACATCGAGCTCGCTGCTCCCGTGACCCACATCTGGTTCTTCAAAGGTGTCCCGAGCCGTCTCGGGTACCTCCTCGACATGTCCCCGAAGGAACTCGAAAAGGTCATCTACTTCGCTGCCTATCTGGTCACCGATGTCGATGCCGACAAGCGAACCAAGGATCTCCCGGATCTCGAGGAGGCAGCTCGTCATGAGCGCATCCTCATCTCTGAGGAGCTCGAGGAGTGGAAGGAAGCTCGTCTCGAGCGTCTCGAGGGTGAGCTCGCTCAGATGGAGGACGCAGGCGCCAAGACGAACGAGATCAATGCTCGCAAGAAAGAGGTCGAGCGCGAGATCAAGGACCGCGACGATCGTGCGCACGTTGAGATCGAACTCCTCGATGAGGCGTTCGACAAGTTCAAGAGTCTCAAGCCGAGAGAGCTCATCGAATCCGAGCAGCTGTGGCGCGAGATCGTCGACCGCTATGGCGAGTACTACACCGGTGGCATGGGTGCCGAGTTCGTCAAGGACCTCATCGTCCGAATGGATCTCCAGGCAGAGGTCGAGAAGCTGCGCGGGGATCTGGACGCAACGTCCCAGCAACGCCGCCAACGGGCCATGAAGCGTCTCAAGGTGGTTCAGCCATTCGCCGACGGCAAGAACGATCCTGCCTGCATGGTGCTCGAAGCCGTCCCGGTGATCCCTCCGGATCTTCGCCCGATGGTCCAACTCGACGGTGGTCGGTTCGCGACTTCGGACATGAACGACCTCTACCGCAGGGTGATCAACCGCAACAACCGGCTGAAGCGACTGATCGACCTCGGCGCCCCCGAGATCATCGTCAACAACGAGAAGCGGATGCTCCAGGAAGCCGTCGATGCTCTCTTCGACAACGGTCGCCGGGGCCGAGCGGTGACCGGACCGGGCAACCGTCCCCTCAAGTCGCTCTCGGACATGCTCAAGGGCAAGCAGGGTCGGTTCCGTCAGAACCTGCTCGGCAAGCGTGTCGACTACTCCGGCCGTTCGGTCATCGTCGTCGGTCCGAAGTTGAGGCTGCATCAGTGCGGCCTTCCCAAGATCATGGCCCTCGAGCTGTTCAAGCCGTTCGTTATGAAGCGCCTGGTCGATCTCGACATCGCACAGAACATCAAGGCTGCAAAGCGGATGGTGGAGCGACGTCGCGTCCAGGTATGGGACGTCCTCACCGACGTCATCCAGGAGCACCCCGTTCTCTTGAACCGTGCACCGACGTTGCACCGTCTCGGCATCCAGGCATTCGAGCCCGTCCTCATCGAGGGCAAGGCGATCCAGCTGCACCCGCTGGTATGTGAGGCGTTCAACGCCGACTTCGATGGTGATCAGATGGCGGTCCACCTGCCGCTCTCGGCCGAGGCTCAGGCCGAGGCGCGGATCTTGATGCTGTCGTCGAACAACGTCCTGTCGCCTGCGAACGGCCGGCCGATCGTGACACCTTCTCAGGACATGATCATCGGTATGTACTACCTTTCAGCGCTCGTCGAGGACGCCAAGGGCGCCGGACGGGCGTTCTCGTGCGTCGACGAGGCGGTCATGGCGTACGACCTTGGTGACATCTCCCTCCACGCACCGATCAAGCTGCGTGTCGGTTGGCTCGCAGGCGAATCCGAACTCCACTCCAAGCTCAAGCCGCTGCTCAAGGAACTCATCGATGATGAGCCCGTCGATCCCAACGGTTTGACAGAGACGACCGTGGGCCGCGCGATCCTCAACGGATCGTTCCCTGAAGGGTTCCCATACGTCAACGCTGTGCTCGTGAAGTCAGATGTCAGGACGCTCGTCGAGGAAGTGATCCACACGTACGACAAGCCGGACGTGGCGAACACGCTGGACAACATCAAGGAGCTCGGCTTCCATTACGCCACGAGGGCAGGGCTCACGATTGGCCTCCAGGACGTCAAGACGCCGCCGTCCAAGAAGCAGATTCTCAAGGGTTTCGAGGATCGTGCTGAGAAGGTCGAGAGCCTGTACCAGAAGGGTGTCATCACCGATGATGAGCGCCGCTCCGAGTTGATCGAGATCTGGACGCTGGCCACCGACAAGGTGAAAGAAGCGATGCAGGAGACTCTCGAGGAGGATCCGTTCAACCCGATGGACATGATGGTGAGATCTGGTGCACGAGGCAACATTATGCAGCTTCGCCAGATCGCAGGTATGCGTGGACTCGTTGCGAACCCGAAGGGTGACATCATCCCGCAGCCGATCAAGGCGAACTTCCGTGAGGGCCTCTCGGTGCTCGAGTACTTCATCTCGACACACGGTGCTCGCAAGGGACTCGCGGATACGGCGCTGCGCACGGCAGACTCCGGGTATCTGACCCGGCGTCTCGTCGACGTTGCCCAGGAGATCATCATCCACGACGAAGAGACCGACGATCCCGGCATTCTCATCAAGATCCGCGATGAGAGCGGTCAGCCGACTCGCACCATCTCGAACCAGATCTTCGGGAGGATCCTGGCAGAGGATGCCAAGATCGGCCGTGCCGTTGCAACGCTCCCCGACGGGCGAAGGTTGACGGCCGGATTCGTGCTCGACCGTGAAGCGGTGAACGGGATCAAGGAGGTCGAGAAGGTCGAGGAGATCCGCGTCCGCTCGCCGCTGACCGACACAAGCCGGTACGGCATCTCGAAGGCGTCCTACGGCATCGATCTTGCAACAGGATCGATGGTCGAATCGGGAACTGCCGTCGGGATCATGGCGGCTCAGTCGATCGGTGAGCCTGGGACGCAGCTGACAATGCGTACGTTCCACACTGGTGGTATCGCCGGTGAGGACATCACGCATGGGCTCCCCCGTGTTCAGGAACTCTTCGAGGCAAGGACGCCGAAGGGTGTCGCGATACTCTCTGAGGTCGGTGGCGCCGTGATGTTCGATCAGGATCCCGAGACCAAGGATCGCTACATCGTCATTGTCGATGGCGACGACGAGACCCGGTATCTCCGTCCCATCCGTGCCCGTCTCCGGGTATCGGAGGGCGACATCATCGATCCGGGGACCCAGCTCACTGAGGGTCCCCTGGATCCCAAGGAGGTTCTCGAGATCCAGGGAGTCCGGGCATGTCAGCGGTACCTGGTCGGCCAGGTCCAGGAGGTGTACCGCTCCCAGGGTGTGGACATCCACGACAAGCATATCGAACTGATCGTCCGTCAGATGCTGCGCCGTGTGCGCATCGTCAACCCGGGTGACGGTCCGTGGCTCCCTGCAGAACTCATCGACGCACAGGAGTTCAGGGATACCAACCGTGAACTCGTTGAGGACGGCAAGAAGCCGGCTGAGGGCCGTCCGGAGCTCATGGGTATCACGAAGGCGTCGCTTGCGACGGACTCGTGGCTGTCCGCGGCTTCGTTCCAGGAGACGACCAGGGTCCTCACCGAGGCGTCACTGAACTCGAAGTCGGACTACATGCGTGGGTTGAAGGAGAACGTCATCATCGGGCAGCTGATTCCGGCAGGCACGGGCTCGGTCGCCTACCAGCAGATCCAGCCGATGTTGCCAGATGCTCAGGTACCGACCGCAGCCGCCCTGTTCGGGGACGTCGACGTGGAGTCCTCTCACGATGCTCTACCCGCCGACCCTGCCGAGTGGCTCGCATCGCTCGGTGCCCCGAAGAGCGATGACGAATCGGGCGACGAGGGCGACAAGGACGGCGATTCCTAGACGTCATCACAACCGACAATCGACGCGAGAAGGGCCGCCGGAGAGGCGGCCCTTCTCGCTGCATGGGGTAGGAGGTGATCCGATGCGCCGCACCGGATACTTAGTTGCTGAGTTATCATATCAGGGACTACGGCGAAGGGATCACATGACCACGATCGAGGCCCCAACTCGAACGATCGTCACGGTCGATGGCAACGAAGCAGCTGCATCGATCGCATACCGCACGAATGAAGTTCTGGCGATCTACCCGATCACCCCGTCCTCGCCGATGGGTGAGCTATCGGATGCGTGGTCGAACCAGGGCAAGCCCAACGTGTGGGGAACGGTGCCCGAAGTGATCGAGATGCAGAGTGAGGCTGGCGCTGCCGGTGCAGTCCACGGTGCCCTCCAGGCCGGAGCGCTCACATCGACGTTCACTGCGTCCCAGGGTCTGCTCCTCATGATCCCCAACATGTACAAGATTGCAGGCCAGTTGCTCCCCGCTGTGTTCCACGTCGCAGCGAGAACCGTCGCCACACACGCCCTCTCGATCTTCGGCGACCACTCCGACGTCATGGCGACCAGAGCAACGGGGTGGGGGATGCTTGCATCGAACTCGGTGCAAGAGGCGCACGACATGGCGCTGATCTCCCAGTCTTGCACCCTGGAAAGCCGGGTACCGTTCGTGCACTTCTTCGATGGTTTCCGAACATCTCACGAAGTCAACATGATCGAGCAGCTCACCGACGACGACATCAGGGCGCTCGTACCGATCAAAGGTGTCCTCGAACATCGGAGGCGACGGCTCGACCCGGACGCCCCCAAGCTCGCGGGAACGGCACAGAACCCCGATGTCTTCTTCCAGGCTCGAGAAGCGTGCAATCCTTTCTACGATGCCGTTCCCGACATCGTTCAGGAGACGATGGATCGCTTCGCCGAGCGGATCGGGCGTCGGTATCACCTCTTCGACTACGTCGGAGCCCCCGACGCAACCGAGGTCATCGTGATGATGGGTTCCGGTGTCGGTGCGGCGGAAGAAACCGTGAACGCTCTCGTTGAGCGGGGTGAGAAGGTCGGCCTCGTCAAGGTCCGTCTATTCCGACCGTTCTCGACTCGAGCGCTGGTCGCCGCTCTCCCACCGAGTATTCGCACGATCGCCGTGCTCGACCGGACGAAGGAGCCCGGGGCAGTGGGGGAACCGCTGTTCCAGGACGTGTTCGTTTCGGTGGTCGAGGAGACTCAGGCAGGGAACACTGCGTGGTCTGAGTTCCCGAGAATCATCGGAGGCAGGTACGGGCTGTCGTCCAAGGAGTTCACTCCAGCAATGGTGGCGGGTATCTTCGCTGAAGCGAGGAAGGACTCGCCGCGTCGTCGCTTCACGGTCGGGATCATCGACGATGTCACGGGCCTCTCGATCGACTACGACCGGGACTTCACAACCGGCACACGATCTCAGGTCCGGGCGGTCTTCTACGGTCTCGGTGCGGACGGAACCGTCGGAGCGAACAAGAACACGGTCAAGATCATCGGTGATGACGCTCCGTTCTACGCCCAGGGCTACTTCGTGTACGACTCGCGCAAGTCCGGATCGATGACCACGTCGCACCTCCGTTTCGACCCTGAGCCGATCGAAGCGACGTACCTCATCGACGATGCCAACTTCGTTGCCTGTCACCAGTTCGACTTCCTTCGCCGAGTCGATGTGCTCGGAAAGGCGGAGCACGGTGCCACGTTCCTCCTCAACACTCCGCACGGACCCGACGACGTGTGGGAGCACCTGCCGGCCGAGGTCCAACGGCAGATCATCGAGAAGGAACTCGAGTTCTACGTTGTCGACGCCACGGCAGTCGCACGTGATGCAGGCCTCGGTCAGCGTGTCAACACTGTCCTCCAAACCTGTTTCTTTGCGCTGGCAAATCTGCTTCCTCAGGATGAGGCGGTGGCAGCGATCAAACGGGCGATCGACAAGTCGTACTCGAAGTTCGGTGAAGTCGTCGTAGCCAGGAACAACGCGGCGGTCGACGGCGCGGTTGCCGGTCTTCACCGGATCGACGTACCTACGGAGGTGGAATCGTCGATCACGATGCAGCAAACGGTGCCGTCCGAGGCGCCCGACTTCGTCCATCGTGTCACCGCGATGATGCTCGAAGACAGGGGAGATCTCCTCCCTGTGTCGGCTCTCCCGGTCGACGGGACGTTCCCGACGGGGACGACGAAGTTCGAGAAGCGAAGTATCGCCGTGGAGATTCCGATCTTCGATCCTGAGATCTGTATCGGATGTGCGAAGTGCGCACTCGTGTGTCCGCACGCGGCGATTCGTATGAAGGTGTTCGATCCCGACGCAGCGGCCGATGCCCCGGCGTCGTTCAAGACCCTGGTGTTCAAGAGCAAGGACATCAAGGATCACATCATGACGATCCAGGTTGCACCCGACGACTGCACCGGGTGCTCTGTGTGTGTCGATGTGTGCCCGGCCAAGTCGAAGACTGCGGTGAAGCACAAGGCCATCAACATGGAGCCGAAGGCCGATCATCTCGACGCGGAACGTGAGAACTGGGCGTTCTTCCTGACGATCCCGGAACCGGATCGAACCGGGCTGAAGCTCGACACCGTCAAGGGGTCACAGATGCTCGAGCCGCTGTTCGAGTTCTCGGGAGCGTGCTCGGGGTGTGGCGAGACGCCGTATGTGAAACTGGTCAGCCAGCTCGTCGGAGATCGCATGCTTGTGGCGAACGCCACCGGCTGTTCTTCGATCTACGGCGGCAACCTTCCAACGACACCATGGACGACGGACGCCGGTGGGCGTGGTCCTGCGTGGGCGAACTCCTTGTTCGAGGACAACGCCGAGTTCGGCCTCGGCATGCGCAAGGCCCTCAACATCGAAACCGACGAAGCGCGACGGCTCGTGGGTGAGCTCGCCGAGTACCTCGGGTCCGAGTTCGTCGATGCGATCCTCACAGCCGACCAGAGCGACGAAGCCGGGATCGCTGCCCAGCGTGCACGCGTGGAGGCGCTCACTGAGAAGCTCGCCGGGGTAGATCTCGAGGTGGCCAGGCGCCTCGAGGTCGTGACAGGTGCCCTTGTACGCAAGAGCGTGTGGATCATGGGGGGCGACGGCTGGGCGTATGACATCGGGTTCGGAGGGCTCGACCATGCCCTCGCTTCGGGAGAGGACATCAACATCCTCGTGCTTGATACCGAGGTGTACTCCAACACGGGTGGCCAGGCATCCAAGGCGACACCGAGGGCGGCGGTAGCCAAGTTCGCAGCAGGGGGCAAGGCTACGGCGAAGAAGGACCTCGGACAGATCGCCATGTCCTACGGCAACGTGTACGTGGCACAGATCGCCCTAGGGGCGAACAACACCCAGGCCGTCAAGGCGATCGCCGAAGCCGAGGCCTATCCCGGGCCCTCGATCGTGATCGCCTACTCGACCTGCATCGCTCACGGGATCGACATGGCTACGTCGATGAGCCACCAGAAGGACCTCGTGGACACCGGGTACTGGCCGCTGTACCGGTACGACCCGCGCGTTATCGAGGAAGGGAAGCATCCGTTCCGGCTCGACAGCCGCAAGCCGTCGAAGCGTTTCGCAGACGTCGCGTTGAAGGAGGCACGGTACGCCGTGCTCTCTCGGGTCAACCCGGTTCACCACATTGGGTTGATGGAACAGGCCCAGCAAGATATCGACGATCGTTGGGAGCTCTATGAGGAGTTCACCCGCATCGACCGTTCGCATCCAGACGAGGAGGACGGCGAATGACCGCGGATCTCTCGACCACGTACCTTGGCTTCAAGCTGCGAAATCCGATCGTGGCCTCCTCCTCGCCGATGACCGACACTATCGAATCGCTCGAGGCACTCCAGGATGCCGGCGTTGCGGCCGTCGTTCTGCCGTCTGTGTTCGAGGAGCAGATCGAACACGAGGCCATGGAGATGCAGCGTCTTGCCGAGTTCGCGTCAGGGTCTCACGCAGAGGCCCTCTCCGGGTACCTTCCTGAGTTCGACGATTACGCCACCACAACCGAGGCGTACCTCCACCACATCGTGCGCGCCAAGGATGCGCTCGACGTGCCGGTGATCGCGTCGCTCAACGGCACGACCAGGGGTGGCTGGACGCACTATGCAGCCAGGATGGAGGACTCCGGGGCCGATGCCCTCGAACTCAACGTATATCTGATCACCACCGATCCGGAGGCCACCGGTGCCGACGTGGAGCGCCGGTATCTCGAACTCGTCGAGGCTGTGCGTGGCGACGTGTCCGTGCCTCTTGCGGTCAAGATCGGTCCCTACTTCTCCTCGACGCCGAACATGGCAAGACGACTCGTCGATGCAGGCGCCGATGCCCTCGTGATGTTCAATCGGTTCTTCCAGCCCGATATCGATCTTGACACGCTGCAGATGGCACCGCGGGTGATCCTGTCTCCTCGATCCGCGATGCTCCTTCCGTTGCGATGGATCGGGATCGTCCGTGATCAGGTAGACGCCGACCTGGCGATCACTTCCGGTGTGCACACGGGTGATGATGCACTCAAGGCTCTCCTCGTCGGTGCCGACGCCGTCATGATGGCATCCGCACTCCTGCGCGAGGGAGCGGGACAGGTCACCACCGTTGTCGGTGAGATCCAGACGTGGCTGGATGACAACGAGTACGAGTCCGTCGAACAGATGAAGGGTTCGATGAGCATGGGCGCCACACCGGATACAGATGCCTTCGTGCGCTCGAACTACATGAAGATGCTGCGAACCTACACCTCGAACACCCACTGAGAGCCCTCCCCCCGTCCGTCCCCCCTTCAGGGGGGACAAGCGAGTCTTCGAGCGAGGGGGGAGTGCGAGCCTGCGAGCGCGGTGCGGCACGGGCTCGCGCAGGTTTGTTCCACCTCGTGCTCGCGGGCTCGTGTTCCCCCCTGCATCGTCGCTGCGCTCCTTTGCCGTCCCCCTTGAAAGGGGGACGGAACACCCAAGCGAACTCAGTGGGCAAGGGGCATCGCGAGCCCTCCCATTCCGTCCGTCCCCCCTTCAGGCTCGATCCACGAGGTCGAAACCGTCTTCGGGCTTCTGATGCTTCCGTCCCCCCTTCAGGGGGGACAAGCGAGTCTTCGAGCGAGGGGGGAGTGCGAGCCTGCGAGCGCGGTACGGCACGGGCTCGCGCAGGTTTGTTCCACCTCGTGCTCGCGGGCTCGCGTTCCCCCCTGCA
>VAPK010001256.1_pt1 | contig 10078 bp, 9 predicted proteins | sample 3395031 | NCBI WGS metagenome assembly VAPK01 (sample SAMN08290443, study PRJNA428436) | hydrothermal vent metagenome | isolation source: Deep-sea hydrothermal vent chimney 1 | place: Pacific Ocean: Juan De Fuca Ridge
CAAAGTTTTTTGTTTTCTCAACAAACTTATGCAATGTCGCAATTGCCTCGACAACAAATTGGGGTTTTAACAACAGATCTTCGGGGAAATAGCCCGTTAAAAACAGCTCGGGGAACATAAGTATATCCGCCCGCTTTGCAACGGCCTTGCCCAGCGTATCACTGGCAAGTTGAAGATTTTGCTGTAAGGCTCCCACCGTGGGATTTAGCTGAGCCAAGAGGATTTTAAGGTTTTTTGTCAACAAGCAATGCCCGGATCAAAATGCAATTTTGCAAGCTTTATCGCGCCAAGCCGATTGGGGCAAGCACTGAGATCAGGCAATAGAATTATTGCTGCCTTTAAGGTCAGAGTCCCTAGAAAGTTCTTATCCCTAGAAAGTTCCTGCAATCTCAGCCAGTGCGCCATAGCGGAAAAATTCCAGCCCCGTAACATTGGTAATATAGGTTTGTGCATTGGCGGGAGTGCCAACCTGCCGGGCGACAAAATCCATGGTCGCCTCACCGGTTAAATACCAGCCACGGGCACCAACCCTTATGGCAAGATTTTCAGTGGGCTTGAACCCCAACATCACTTCACCACTGGCACCATAAAGCTGTCCGCTGATATTACCCGGTGACCCTTGAGTGAAATTATTCCCACCCGAAATAAAATCCGGGATATAAAGCGCTCCAAATTCGCCGGAGAGATTTGCATAGGGAATTATCGCAGCTTCCATATTCAAATCAATGCTCTCACCAATATCCGCGTTGAGCACCAATCCGATTTTTGCCGCATGAATTTCAAGAGTATTGGTAACACTATCGCCGCCGCCTGATGCGGTTACAAAATTTGCACGACCCATATCAGGGTTGTCGGCAATAAACTGGTATCCGGCAAACGCTCCGATGCCAATATTCTCGGTGCCAAATGGCATCATGCCAAAATCAACGCCGCCATAACCGATATAACCACCCGTCATGGTTTGAGCACCAACAAGCTGAGGAGTTGTATAGGTGCCGTCAATCTTGACAGCATAACCTATTTGACCCTTTAGAAAACTAGCGGTTGAATTATCATCAATACGGAAAAACGCCTCGGCGATCGAGCTGGTATCAGAGGCAGAATAAGCGCCGCCAAAAGCATTTACTCCCGATGAGCCCATAGAATACCAATATCTAAGCCCAAGTTCAAAATCCAATGGATCAGGTTCTTCAGAAAAACCCCACTCTTCGGGGTAAGAGCCGCGCAATTCATCAGGGCCAAAACCGTTTAGCTTTTCAGCACCAAGGGCGTTTGCACTAAGGCTTACAACCGCAAGAGCAGCCCCGACAAAAGAGGAAAAGCGACGCATTGGAAATCTCCAGACACAGAATTAACACTAAATAACTGCGCCGTTTATCTCCCATTAAGGTTAATGATCCGCTAAACTTGGCTAATCCGCATGCTAACACGGGGACCCAAACAATAGTTATCCGGTTAGCACCAGCTCGCCTCTTCATCGGTTGGATTGTGTAAAAGCTCCGAGATATTGGCCTGCAAAAGCCTATACCCCACATTTCCGAACAATTTTTGCCGGCCCTCATTCATAAAATAGGTGGGACTGCCGGCAATATTATTCTTCTGGGCCAGATCATAATCGGCAGCCAGCAAGGCAACCGCTTGGCCATTATGGATTTTTTCTTCAATCAACGCAGTTTTTACACCCAGATCTTCAGCTATGTGCATATGGGTTTCCCAGTTGGAAATATCTTTACCCTCAGCAAAAAATGCCAGCCTGATCTGCCATGCCGCTTTGCTTGAAAGTCTCTCCAGATAGGTCTGCTTCGCCAAATCATCGCCATATCGTTCCTGCTCAACCACTTCCATAGCTTTGAGAAAAATATGCCCGCTAGCCGATGTCAGCGGCCTGGCATCGAGCCAGAGGCGGGGGTTGATTTCCACATGGGGAAATTTTTTGGCCACCTCCAGCGTATGGCGATTAAATCCCTCATAACCACCCCTCGACTTCCAGCTTTGCTCCATTTTTGCCTCAACATCAGGAAATACCGAGCAAAAACGGGTTTCAATGTTGATCTTTTGCGCAAACTCAACACTTAACTGCTCAAGGCGACGCTGGCCCACATAGGCCCAGACACACAATATGTCCGAATAGTAGGAAATACGAACTCCGGACATATTTAACCCTCTAAATTTCAACCCTTTTACAAAATTTCAGCTTTTGTTGGGGCGCATTTCTTCCGCCACCAAAAATGCCAACTCCAGAGCCTGCGAAGCATTAAGCCGCGGATCACAATGGGTGTGATAGCGATCGGACAGGGAAGCCTCGGTAACAGCAGAAGAGCCGCCAACGCATTCTGTCACATCATCTCCGGTCATTTCAAAATGCACGCCCCCTGCATAAGTGCCCATTTGCCGATGCACATCAAAAAAGGCTTTAACCTCGCCCAATACCTTGTCGAAGGGGCGGGTTTTATATCCTGAGGAGGCTTTTATGGTATTGCCATGCATGGGGTCACAGCACCAGACAACTGTTCGTCCGGCCTCTTTTACCACTTCAATCAGGCGGGGCAGATGGTCCTGAACCTTATCGGCGCCAAAACGGGCAATAAGGGTTAAGCGGCCCGGATCATCATTGGGGTTTAGCTTATCCATCAATGTCAAAAGATCATCGCGCTCAAGAGACGGGCCGCACTTCAAGCCAATCGGGTTATTGATGCCGGAAAAATATTCCACATGGGCACCATCGGGCTGGCGGGTTCTGTCGCCAATCCAGATCATATGACCCGAAGTTGCATACCAGTCTTCACTGATGGAATCGCGGCGGGTAAGAGCCTCCTCATAGCCCAAAAGCAATGCCTCATGGCAGGTATAAAACCTGGTGGTACGCAATGCCGAGGTATTTTCAGGGGTTATGCCAAGGGCATTCATAAAGGATATGGCATCGTCAATCTTGTTGGCGATTTCCTCATAACGAGGCGAACCATTAGCCCCTTTCATGAAGCTGGTTGTCCACTCGTGCACCCGTGTCAAATCAGCAAAACCGCCAGAAGCAAAAGCCCGCAAAAGATTTAGCGTTGCCGCAGACTGGCGATAGGCCATCAACATACGTTGAGGATCGGGAACTCTTTGCTCGGCAGTAAATTCGATGCCATTGATAATATCACCGCGATAGGATGGAAGCTCCACCCCATCCACAGTTTCCATATTGGCGGAACGGGGCTTGGCGAACTGGCCTGCAACCCGACCCACCTTGACCACCGGTTTGGAGGCACCATGGGTCATAACAACGGCCATTTGCAAAAACACCTGAAAGAAATCGCGGATATGGTCAGCCCGGTGCTCAGCAAAGCTTTCAGCACAATCTCCACCCTGAAGCAAAAAAGCGCGCCCCAATGCCACTTCTGCTAAATCGTCCTTTAATGCGCGCGCCTCACCGGCAAATACCAGCGGGGGAAAATCGGCCAGTCGGGATTCTGCCTTATCAAGAGCTTCTTTGCTCGGATATGAGGGCACCTGCAAAACCGTTTTTTGCCGCCACGAAGATGGCGACCAATTATTGTTCGAGGGCGAAATCCGGGTCTGGTTACTCATGATAAAAACTCGTTTTTTGATATTGGTGAACGCAAAAAATACTCTGGACAATGCTCTAAACATTGGCTTTAGCAAGCCCTTTGGCCAATGCCAAGCGCGTTTTGCCTGCAACCATTGTCAGGTCAGGCAAATGGTTGAGAAAACAATCCGGAAATCAGGTATTCATTTTGGGAGACCACAGGCATATAAACATCTGCAATCATCAAAGCGGGGCACACCGATATGGACCATTCCCACGATCCAAAAGACATCGCCAAACGCTTGGCAAAGGGACCGAAGATCAATTATCTGCGCGACTGGATTTATGGGGGCATCGACGGGGCCGTTACCACCTTTGCCATCGTTGCCGGTGTTGTGGGGGCAGAACTTAGCGCCGGAATTGTTTTAATCCTTGGCGTGGCCAATCTGGTGGCTGACGGGTTTTCCATGGCTGCCTCCAACTATTCAGGCACCAAGGCTGAACGGGATGACTATGCTCGCATCCGGCTGATTGAACTGCGCCATATTCGCAATAGCCCGGAAGGGGAACGCGAAGAATTGCGCCAGATCTATAAGTCCAAGGGATTTGAAGGCGACGAGTTGGAAAAAATGGTCGATCTGTTAAGCCGACATGAAGATGTGTGGGTGGAAACCATGTTGAGCGAAGAATATGGACTTTCTCGCGCCCAACGCTCGCCAAGTCTGGCGGCGCTGGCAACATTTATCGCCTTTATCATTTGCGGAGCGGTGCCGCTGATACCGTTTATTTTAGGCATGGAAGCAAGTGCTGTTGCGGCGGCCTATGCCACCGGAGTGGTGTTTTTTATTATCGGGGCGATGAAATCCAACTGGTCAACGCAAAAATGGTATTATAGCGGCATTGAAACCTTCATCATCGGCATGGGTGCTGCGGCCATGGCCTATGGAATTGGCGTATTGCTGCGCGGATTGGCAACTGGGGCCGGGATTTAGGGGGGGTTGGCCTATTTCACCCTGTGCTGCGCCAAAATTGAGCTGTCTCGCTTGCAATGACCTTTAGCCCCAATAGTTAAAGGTTGCAGAAGTTGGCAGGGATTTTTTGGGGGAAGATAGTGGCAAAGCTTCAAGAAAATTGACTAGTTTGCAATACTCTGGTTTGAGAATTCAGTGCGCAAGGCGGAAATAGTCGGCCGACCAGTTGGCGATGATGATTTCATACGAAATTTAGAAACAAAACTGGATCGTCAGTTATTCGCTCAAAAACGCAGACGGAAGAAGAAGGACGTTGATTAATTCGGTAACTGTCACCGTAATTGATTAAATGGGGGCTTTGCCAGTAACTTTAAAAATGTTGAATATGAACCTTTTATGAGCGAGCTAATTCTTCGGCTAGCAAATCAAACACTATGCGGATACGTCTGGATGTTCTAAGTTCTCGGTGCGCCACCAGCCAGATTGGAAACATGATAGGTTCAAGATCAGGAATAACCCGCTGCACGAGTGGCTCCGCATCTCCGATATTTCCATCCATTACCCCAATTCCTACGCCTTGTTTGACTAGTTCCCAAGCAACAAGCATATTTTCTGTCAGAACTGGAAAATTATCTGGAACAAGATTAAGACTAAGAGAGTTGAGCGTATTTATAAGCGCATCACCTTTATCAATATTGATAAATTCTGCTTTTTGCAGATCATGGGGAAATATCGGATTGCCAATTCGCTCCAGATATTGCGACGTAGCGTAAAGCCGACCAGGATTTTCTCTTATCTTTTTTGCAATCAAATCTGGCTCGGTAGGGCAAAAATTGCGGATTGCGATATCAGCCTCACGGCGTCTCAAATCGTTCAGTTTGTTTTGTGCAATAATTTCAACATCAATATCAGGCTCTGCCAAACGCAATTTGGCAATAATCGGAGGCAATAAAAAAGCAGCACTTACATCGCTGGTTGCAATGCATATCGTGCCTTTTATCGATTGCGATTGACCAAAGGCTGTCAATGAAACACGACCCGCAGCTTCTCCCATTGCTGTAACATGCTCTAAGAGTTCCAACCCGTCCGGCGTAAGGGTTAGCCCACGCCCGATACGTTCAAAAAGTACAATGCCTAGTTCTTTTTCTAGCGCATCGACCTGACGTCCAAGTGTTGGTTGTGCCATGCCCAAAGCTCGGGCAGCCGCAGACAGTGATCCCTCTTCTGCCGTTACCAGAAAAGCCCTCGCCCTATTCCAATCAAATTTCACTGCACGCCAATCCATGCATATATGCATATCAGTTAAGTGAATTTAGTCAATATGCATGAGAGATGTATGAGCGTACAAACCTGACATACACCAGCAACTCTACTTGTCATTTGACTGGTTGGTGCGAACAATGTGGAAATTTTTCACCATTCCCTAAGAAGGCGTGACCCTTTTTAATGGGTATGCCCCTTGAAATTCTACCTGACAGAAAGATATGAAAATGACAATAAGTATCAAAAGCAAACCACATCACCAGATGGCAGCAAGAATTTTTGGCATACTATTTGTGGTTTCATTTTTATCCTATGGATTTGGCTTTGGATTTATCGAATCTATTACAAATGCTCCAGACATTCTGGGCAGCATTTATGCCAACAAAACCCAGTTCATTATCGGCATTTTTCTGATGGCCCTCATTCATACTTTTGCTAATGTTGGTCTGTCCGTCGCAATATTTCCCATTCTTAAACCATTCAATAGCTCTTTTGCCTACGGATATTTTGGCTTCGCTTTAACAGCAACAATATTGCTTGTTTTGGGCTCAATTTTTCTGGCGTTGCTCCTGCCCTTAAGCGACACAATCACGGGCACTGCTACACAAACTACGCCTTATCTGACAGCCATTATTATGCTTTTGAAACAGGGAAATTTTTATTCCTATCAGATCGGCATGGGCATTTGGGGCGCTGGCGGATTGGCGTTGAGTTATTTGCTACTTCGTTCAAAACTCGTCCCGACCTTTATCTCAATCTGGGGATTTGCCGGATATGCCATATTTATTGCTGGAACCATTTTGGAGCTTTTTGGTTACGAGTATGGTCTTATGCTTTCAATACCTGGCGGATTGTTTGAAGTGTTCCTCAGCCTGTGGCTGATCATCAAGGGTTTTAACTTCTCAGCTGTCCAAACCCAATAAGCAATATATCAACTTAAATTACGGTGACAGTTACCGAGTTAATCAGCACGCCCCTTCTGCCCACGATTTTTCGACATCACCCAACCAAAAGAGCTGAAACTAAATCCGCTCACCATTGAGAATTTTATAGGTCGGCTCTTTCATGGTCACCAGTTCTTCAGCAGCCACCGGGTGCACAGCGATTGTGCGGTCAAAATCGGCTTTGGTCGCCCCCATGGTCACCGCAATACCAACCATCTGGATCATTTCTCCGGCCCCGGACCCCATAATATGCACTCCTAAAACCTTGTCGGTTCTGGCATCGGTAATAAGTTTCATCAGCATGCGGGTATCGGTCTCAACAAAAGAATAAATCATCGGTTTGAAGCGGGCGACATAGATATTGATTTCAGGAAATTTTGCCGCCGCGTCATTTTCCGACAAGCCCACGATACCGATTTCCGGATTGGAAAAAACCGCCGTTGGAAGAACAAAAAGATCAACTCTTGTCGGGTTATCATTAAATTCGGTCTGGGCAAAAGCGGCCCCTTCACGAATTGCCACCGGCGTTAAAGCAGCGCGTCCATTGACATCGCCAACCGCAAAAACCGAAGGACACGATGTGCGCGAAAATTCATCTACAGGAATTTCCCCGTGCTTGCCCAAAGTCACATCAATATTTTCCAGCCCCAAACCCTCAACATTGGGCACCCGGCCCGTGGCATACATAACCTGATCCACATCCATCTGCATTTCATCGGTGCAGGTTACACAAAGGCCGTTTTTAGTTTTCTCGATTGTGGCGGGCTGGGTGGCAAGACACACTTTTATTCCTTTATGGGCCATTTCTTCAGCCAGACCCTCGCGAATATGGCTGTCAAAACCACGCAATATCTGCGCTCCGCGATAGGCCAGAATGGTTTCAACCCCAAGACCGTTAAAAATCGCTGCAAACTCAACAGCAATATATCCGCCCCCGACAATTACAATGGATTTGGGAAGGGTTTTAAGATCAAACGCCTCGTTAGAGGTAATCGAATGTTCAATACCGGGGATTGATGGCACAAAGGGTTTGCCGCCGGTGGCGATCAAAATTTTATCGGCAGTCAAAACCTTCCCCGAACTGCTCAAAGTTACAGAATTGGGGGAGGTTATCTGCGCCCTGTCTGCCACAATTTCAACGCCCGAACCACCGAGCAGCGAACCATAGAGTTTTTCAAGCCGGGCAATTTCCTTATCCTTGTTGGCCAGCAGAGTGGACCAGTCAAAACTGGCCTCGACCGACCAGCCAAAACTTGGGGCGATATCAAACAGGGATGAAAAACCAGAAGCGTAGGAAAACAGTTTTTTTGGCACACAGCCACGAATTACACAGGTTCCGCCCAGCCTGTATTCTTCGATAATGCATACTTTTGCACCAAATCCAGCTGCGACCCGCGCCGCGCGCACTCCGCCCGAGCCGCCGCCAATTACCAACAAATCAAAAGAGTTCGCCATATTGAAATACCTTAGAAACAGGAAGTGTCATAAATTTAGCAAATTGTGAGCCTAGTCGCGCTTGCCATAAAAAACGGCCCCGCACAAGCAGGGCCATTACATAGTTGAAATAGCAGACTTCAGATAGGCAAAAACCGAAAGGTTTTTACCGGCAGCTCGATTGCCGGCTCACTACATCTCAACTCCCTTGGCGCGCAACTCGGCACGAACCTGGGCAAAAAACTCGATATTGAGATTGGTCTGATAAATCTGCATTACCGTTGTAAGTTCAGTGTTAATAATAGAATTTGATGCTGAAAGTTTTCGTCCAACTTCAGTTTCATAAAACGCTACAATTTCACGCAATTCTTCCATGCTGAAGCGCAGGGCATAAACCCTGGCGAACTGATTAAAAAGCTCGTCCTTGCGTGTCGAATAGGCCTCGATCACTACGCCTATGGCATCGCTCACAGCATCGGCTTCTGTAGGGTTTTGAGACACAAGGGTGCGCATTGTTTCGATACCGGTGCGTATCAGCGTGGTTTCAAAAAGCTGAGCCCCATCAGTCAGGTCAACATATTGGCGAGCCATCGCAATTCGGTCCACATCAAGCTCTTGCGCACTGGCAGGGGTTTGAATGGCCATCATCGTCAAAAGGGCAATAAATACTGCACGCAACGGTTTGAAAAACCAAGAGAACATCATGTTTATCATCGTCAAAATTCCTAAATTCATTCGCTCTAGAGCATTTCCGGTTTTGAGTAGATCAAAACCCATGCTCTAAATCTTTGTTTTATCGCGTTTTCGAACCGGATAACCGGCCCCACTTATCCTGAAAACGCTCTAGGCTTTCTTTAAACCATAAGCTTGCTAACACCCTGAGGTCCCGCAAGATAGGCAGTTTGGCAAATTTCAAGAAAAAGACCGTGCTGCACAACCCCTGGCACTTCCAATAATGCGCTTGAAACGCCTCTTGCATCCAAAATGCGGCCAAAACATGCATCAATCACAAAGTGGGCGCCATCTGTCATAAACGGTTCGCCATCTTGAACCATTCTCAGGCTCATTTCAGGCTCGATATCAAATTGTTCCATCACCGCAGCAATGGCCGATTTTGTTGCCTTTAAACCAAATACGTTCACTTCAACCGGCAGGGCAAAAGCGCCCAAATGCTCAACCCGTTTGCCCTCATCGGCAATAACCACCATTTTATCAGAAGCCGCTGCGACAATTTTTTCGCGCAAAAGAGCCCCTCCCCCGCCCTTGATCAACGCCATATCCGGGGCAATTTCATCAGTGCCGTCAATCGTAATGTGTAAACGATCAATTGTATCCAGATCTGTAAGCGCAATATTTAGAGCTTTAGCCTGAGCTGCGGTTTCGTTGGATGTTGGCACACATATGCACTTGAAACCTGATGCAACTTTTTCCCCCAAAAGAACAACAAAATGACGAGCGGTGGAGCCGGTCCCGAGTCCAATGTGCAATATTTCTGAGGTTTGCAACTTATTGGCTGCAATATCGAGTTCAACCATTGCCGCTTGCGCTGCCTGTCTTTTTAAGTGGTCCATAAAAGCTGCATTCCGTTATCTGGCTGTCGGTTTTAGCATATTTGCATATTATTTGCGTGTTATATGCAATATATCGCGCAAATAAAGGGTTTTTTTGGCAATTCGAGCATTTTTGATCGCCGCGCCTGATGCGCTGATGGTTGAGCAAACCCAGATCACGAAAAATCACTTATTTATTATATGAATTGAAGGCGGTTCCATTAAACTAGGCTTTTTATTGCGTCATTTTTCTATATTCTTATTGCAAATGATGTTAGGTTCGAGGCCTAGGGTCAGGACCTATTAAATTCATCCATTCTGCGCCGCTAGATTTTGGTTCTGAACAGGCGCAGAAACGAAGGATACTATATAGTATTCAAGGTTCTG
>VAPK010360076.1_pt1 | contig 10078 bp, 3 predicted proteins | sample 3395031 | NCBI WGS metagenome assembly VAPK01 (sample SAMN08290443, study PRJNA428436) | hydrothermal vent metagenome | isolation source: Deep-sea hydrothermal vent chimney 1 | place: Pacific Ocean: Juan De Fuca Ridge
ATACAAAGCAATGGGAAAAGCCAACAAAAATTATTGAATGGGATGTTATTTCCTATTATGCTTATTTGCCGGCTTATTTTATTTATAGAGATGTAACTCTCAAGTTTAAGGATAATTATACGGGAAACCATAAGTTTGTTTTTTGGGGCAAAAAACTCTCCAACGGAAATTACCTTATTAAAACAACAATGGGGCTTTCGTTTATGTATGCCCCTTTCTTTTTTGTGGCCAATGAAGTGGCCGGACATTACGGTTACGACCCCGGTGGATACTCAATTCCTTATCGTTTTGCCATTGTCATGGCGGCTTTGTTTTATCTTTTCCTGGGACTAATGTTTCTTGCCAGGGTTCTACGCGTTTATTTTTCGAAAACAGTTACCGCACTCACCATCTTGTCTATTGGGCTGGGCACCAACCTTTTTTGGTACAGCACCATGGAACCGGGCATGTCGCATGTTTATTCCTTTGCCCTGGTGTCGGTTTTTCTATACCTGACGATTTTATGGCACCGACGCAGTACTCAGCTGCGAGCAGTTTTTCTCGGTCTGGTCATCGGGTTACTCACATTGATAAGGCCGGTGAATATCCTGATTGTGCTCTTTTTCCTTTTTTACGATGTCAAAAGCGGGCAGGATTTCAAAAACAAGTACCTGCTTTACCGGCACAAATTTCCGCACCTTATTTTAATGGTGGTGTTTGGTTTTCTGATGTTACTTCCTCAGCTACTTTACTGGAAGACTGTTACCGGACAATGGCTGTACTATTCCTACGGTAAAGAAGGCTTTTTCTTTCTGCATCCGCAACTCATAAATGTGCTGTTCAGTTTTCGCAAAGGCTGGTTTGTTTACACCCCGATTATGATTTTTGCCGTTGCCGGAATTTATTTTTTGTTTAAAAAATATAAGCAGCTTTTTATGGCCGTACTGTTGTTATTACTCCTCTATCTTTATGTGGTTTCTTCCTGGTGGAGTTGGTGGTACGGCGGTAGTTTGGGACAACGCGAATTGATTGATATTTACCCTGTTATGGCTTTTCCGTTGGCTGCAGCAATGAGTTGGATTATTTCCCGGAAGACACGCCTGGTCTATCCGGTGGCGCTGTTGTTGATTTTCTCCGTTTTGTTGGGCGCGTTTTATAATGTGCAGTATTATTACGGTTCCATCCACTGGGATTCCATGACTCGTCAGGCTTATTTTGACTCCTTTGGAAGAGTTCATCCTTCGCAGCGCTTTTATAAACTCATAAAAACGCCTGATTACAAAGATGCCCTCCTCGGGTTGCCTGAAATATCAGTTAAGAAATCGGAAAAGGAATCAACAGAGGCTGTTATTCAGCGAATCATAAAGGATAAAAATTGGTATCAGCTGGTGAAGGAAAAGGCGAAGAAAAGAAATATTCCGTTGGATTCTATGTTGATTCTGGATGCCAAATATACCCTGAAATATGAAAAATAGATATTTCGATTGTTTTGGGAAAGTATGATGAGCAAAGGGAAATATCAACTTCTGAAAGCAAATTCTATTACTTTTGTATCCTAAAAAATCAGAATATGAAACGTATTTGGATATTGATAGTTGTTTTGATGATAACATGGACGGCGACAGCCCAGAAAGGTTATAAAATTCAAATAAAAATTAACGGTTCGCCCGACACTTCCCTGTTGCTGGCTTCTTATTATGGCAACAAAATAAGGCTCGTGGATACGGCTTTCACCAAAGTTCCGGGAAACTTTGTCTTTGAAGGAAAAAAGGCACTGCCTGGTGGTGTTTACATGGCGGTAAGCCCGAAAAAGGTGAAGCTGTTTGAGTTCCTCATCAACAAAAACCAATACTTCTCCCTCCAGACTGATACGGCAAATATCTCCATGCATTTGAAAGCACAGGGGTCCACGGAAAACACTATTTTCTTTAACTATTTACAGCATAGCGATAAGATTTACAAAGAGATTCTGGCGTTGAGAAAAGAGATAAAACAAACTGCAAAAAACTCACCTGCTTACAAACAGTTGCAGGAAAATATTGCCGCTTTGAGAAAAGGAAATATTACCAAACGTAAGGAGCTCATTCAGTCTCATCCCGGTACTTTTGTAGCGAAGTTATTTGAAGCTATGGAAGAAGTTCGTGTGCCAAAAACTCCCCATCCGGCCAATTCGCTTTATGGATATCATTACATGCGGCAACACTTTTGGGAGCATTTCGACCTGAGCGACCCGCGTTTGCTGCGAAGCCCTATGTATGACCAAAAGCTAAAAACCTATTTTAAACAGTTGGTTCCGTTTCAGCCCGATTCGGTTGATCGTGCTATCGACAAAGTTATTGCCATGGCACGGCCTTCTAAAGAGTGTGTCAGCTATCTTGTTTGGTACTTTACGGTAGAATACCAAAATCCTAAATATATGGGCTTTGACAAAGTTTTTGTGCACATGGTGGATCGATATTTTTCCAAAGAGCCCATTGCAAATACCTCTCAATCTATTTTAAAACTGCTGGAAGAGCGAGCTGCCACAATCCGTCCATTGCTCATAGGAAACCGTGCTCCTGAACTCATCTTGCAGGACACCAGCGGAAAATATGTGTCGTTTTATGGTATTCGCAAGAAGCTTACACTACTGTTTTTCTGGGATTATAAGTGCCATATTTGTAAACGACAACTGGCCGAGCTGGTTCCCATATATCCCGGGTTGGTCAAAAAATATGATTTGGCTGTTTATGCGGTTAACATAAACCCTGATTTGAAACAATGGAAAGCTGCTGTCCGAAACCGTCGTTTGCCATGGATTAACGTGAACGGTACCCGCACTATGAAGGGAGATTTTACCAAACTCTACGATATCCACGGTACCCCACAACTTTTTTTATTAGATAAAGATAAGCATATTGTTGCTAAGCAATTCTCTGTAAATCAGCTGGGAAAGATTTTAAAAGATTATGCGGCGAGGCATCCCGGGAAATAATTCCGGAAATTTATACAATCTATTGTTACGAATTTCCGTTATTTCTTTACTTTTATAGCCCGATAATGCAAATACCCTGCGGATGAAAAAATTTACTCTGTCATTTTTCTTTGCTATTTTATATTCCTGGGCGTGGGGTCAGTGTAGCACTACGGCTAACTTCACCTTTACCTATACGGACTGTAGTACCATTCAGCTTACAGATGCTTCCACGGCTTCTGCCAACTACAATCTGGTACAGTGGCAATGGAATTTTGAGGATGGAGATACTGCGACAGGCCAAACGGTTACACATACTTTTACTCCGGGCGATACAGTTCAGGTTCAGCTTATAGTTACAGCCGATTCGTCGGGAACGACCTGTACAGGTACGGTGGTAAAACAGATAGCAGTTCATGCATTGCCTACGGTTTATGTAGGCAGCAACCATAATCCAACCAGTGTTGTAGTTGCCGCCAATTTTTTTGGAGGTTCAGGTATGGAACCTTACATAGAGAGTTGGCAGTGGGATTTTGGGGACGGAACTTTTGACACCATACAGAACCCAATCCATTTGTATCCCGATACAGGCTCTTATCAGGTAATTTTGCATGTGATAGACAGTAATGGCTGTGCTAATGAAAATGCTGCCCCTTATGTTCAAAAAGTAAATCCTTTGTCGGCGATGAGCTTTACCTGGAGTGTTGATCCTGCTGCTGTTGTTGATAATTTACAGTTCACTGCTACTGTTGATACTACCTATGGAAATGTAACTTCCTGGCATTGGGATTTTGGTGATGGAGATACCGCCAACATCCAGAATCCAACTCACCAGTATAGCGCTGTTGGCAAGTATTCGGTAACGCTTTCCATCGTGGTCAGCGGATTTAGCCCCAATTCTTTGACAAAAACGGTCACTGTAAATCCGCTGCCGGCTCCCGATTTTAGCGTTTCGCCGGTTTGTCTGAACGACACTACTTTTTTTACAGATTTATCCACAACGCCGATCGGGACCATTCAGACCTGGAAATGGTATTTTGGAGACGGAGATAGCTTGATAATTAACCGTCCGGAAAGTCCGAATGTGAAGCATATTTATGGTACACAAACAGTTTATCCGGTAACGTTACTAACCATAAACTCCAGTGGTTATGAGCGTAGCATTACAAGGAAAATCACCGTTGTCCCAAAGCCACTGGCCAAATTCACTTTTAATGACACCTGTTATACACAGCCCTCTTCCTTTTTTGACCGATCATCATTGGAAGGCGGCTCGGCTATTTCCTCCTGGAACTGGAATTTTGGAGATACACTTTCAGGAGCGGCAGACTCTTCCCAGCTGCAAAATCCAACCCACGTAATCAGTGTTCCCGGTACTTATCCGGTTCAGCTTATTATTCAGAATACAGATGGTTGTAAGGATACTACAACCAGGAATATCGTGATGGATTCTCTCCCGGCAGTGGAATTTACTATTCCTCAGGATTCGATTTGCTTAAATCAAAAGGCTCTTTTTTATGGAATTGGAAGCAACATTACCTCCTGGCATTGGGACTTTGGAAACGGGGACACTTCGATGTATCAGAACCCGGTTTATATGTATCCTTCGCCCGGCCTTTATACGGTAACATTAACCGTTAAAGACCTTAAGGGCTGCTCCAGCTCCGTTTCACATAATATTTTTATCAAGGCTTTACCACAGCCCGACTTTACATTTACCATTCTCTGCAACGGCGATACTACCTGTTTTCTGGATCAGTCTTCAATTTCCACGGGCTATATTAAGCAGTGGAACTGGAGTTTTGGCGATGGTAGCACGGACACTGTCCAAAATCCGACACATTTATACCTACCTGTTGGTCAATATTATGCAACGCTCTCTGTCACATCCAATGAATCCTGTACCAACTCTGCAACCAAAATTATTATTTTCGATTCCCTGCCTTCACCAGACTTTTCTGTTTCGCCGGCCTGCTTAAATGATACTACTTTCTTTACGGACATAACGACCACTCCCGTCGGGACAATTCAGACCTGGAAGTGGTATTTTGGTGATGGTGACAGTTTGGTTGTGAATAGCCCTGACAATCCCAATGTAAAGCATATCTATAGAGCTCAAACAAGTTATAATATTACCTTGCTGGCCATCAGTACTTTTGGATTCGAGCGTAGCATAACAAAGCGAATTACTGTCAATCGTAAGCCACTGGCTGCTTTTTCTTTTAATGATACTTGTTACACCCGGCCTGTTTCTTTTACTGATTTATCTGACAGTGCCGGTGGTACGGCATTGTCATCCTGGAGCTGGAATTTTGGTGATCCTGTTTCCGGGATTGCTGACACCTCCTCTTTGCAGAATCCAACACATACCATGAGTGCTATTGATACCTTCAACGTAAGGCTAATTGTTAAGAATATTTCCGGATGTCAGGACACCGCCCTAAGAATTATGGTGGTCGATTCACTTCCTTCTGTGGAGTTTACCATGCAAAAGGATTCGCTGTGCTTTGGTGAAAATGCACTTTTTTATGGTATTGGGAAAGATATTACATCCTGGCATTGGGATTTTGGAAACGGGGACAGTTCCTCCTTCCAAAATCCGGTTTACAGATATCCTGTGCCCGGATTATATACGGTGACACTGACAGTCACAGGCCTCAAAGGCTGTCCCAATACTGTATCGCACAATATTTATGTTATCGCATTGCCTCAGCCTGATTTTACTACCGGAACGTCCTGTATTGGAGACTCTACTTCTTTTATTGATAAGACTTTCTCTCCGGTAGGTTACATAACCCAATGGCAATGGGATTTTGGAGATACTGCTTCCACGGCTAACCAGTCAACACTGGAGAATCCGGAGCACCTTTTTACAGCTGTCAATAGTTATACAGTTCAGCTGATAACTGTTAATAATTATGGTTGCTCCGATACCATTTCCCATTATGTCAATGTATATGACCGTCCAAAGCCCGACTTTACTTACCTGCAATCCTGTAGTCCTGCTACAGAGGTGGCCTTTTCGGACACATCACGCCGAAGCAGTAGTAAAAGTCCGATAATATCTTATCAATGGAATTTTTATCAGGCTGATTCTTCCTCTCTGCAAAATCCTGTTTATCGTTTCCCGAATTTTGATTCCACCTATCAGGTTACCTTGACAGTAACGGATACCAATGGTTGTAGCTATACGGATACTACTTTGGTTTACCTGAGAGACAGCTTGCGAATTGATTTTACAAGCCCGACAGTGTGTTCTGGAAAATCAACATTTTTCAGTGCTTCTTATCTGCCTGGTGCCGACTCTATTGCGTCCTATACCTGGAATTTTAACGATGGAAGTAAGCCAATTACCACTTATCATGATACGATAAGCCATATTTTCTCTCAGCCGGGCATTTATAATGTTGCGCTGAGTGCTGTGGATACCAATGGATGTTCTATTACTGTTACGCATCCGACAACGGTGGATTCGCTGCCCGTACCCAATTTTACTTTTGTTACTCCGGATTGCGATCAGCCAACTTATTTTAAGGATTCGTCGCAGGGAGGTGGCAATTTCATCAGTACATGGCACTGGGATTTTGGCGATGTCTCGTCAGGGTCTGATAATTATTCCAATTTGACCAACCCCACCCACTTATACATGTCCAATGACAGCCTATACCAGGTTAAGATGATTGTAACTAATTTCAACGGTTGTGTTGATTCTATAACCAGACCAGTGACAAGATCTTCTTGTTTATCAGTACGCTACACTGCCAGTACGGGTACCGGATGCGCTAATAATACGATTTATTTCATTGACCGGAGCACCTTGCATGCTGCAACCGGGAGCATTACACAATGGAAGTGGGATTTTGGAGATGGTAACCGGAAAACTTACCAGATTTTTGCCGACTCCACCGCTCATGTTTTCAAGGCTGAAGGGAGTTATCTGGTAACTTTAACCGTTACAGTGAATATAAATGGAATGCCTTTTAGCATGCAGTATGATTCAACTATTGTTATTGCTACACCATCCAATGCAAACTTTACAGTGAGTAATGCATGTACAGATCAGACCGTTTTTTTTACGGATTCTACGGAGACTACGGGTTCCACTTTAACCCGGTGGCAGTGGGGATTTGATGATCCGGGTTCTTCACAGAACTCCTCTTCGCTCCAGAATCCGGAGCACATATTTGTGACGGCAGGTAACTACCTGGTTCAATTGGTTGTAACGGATGATAACAATTGCCGTGATACGGTAGTCCGACCGGTAGAAACTCACCCCACTCCTCAGGCCTCTTTTGATGTGAATTACAATTACAATGGCGTTACGGGACAAATATCGATGAATAATACTTCAGTGGGAGCTGTCAGCTATTTTTGGGATTTTGGAGATGGAAGTACCTCAACGAAAAAAAATCCGGTTTACAGATACACATCGGTAGATCTTTTCCATATTATGATGATTGCTACCAGCCAATACCAGTGTTCGGATACGGCGACTACTGTTTATGATCTTACTTCGGGGCTCTATGTTCCCAACTCTTTTGCCCCGGGTAGTGACGTTCCGGGGGTGAATGTTTTTCTACCCAAAGGAGTTCATCTTAAAGTGTATCACGTTGAAATATTTAGTACGTGGGGAACTTTGCTGTGGGAAAGCAGCAAGTTGTCTGCCAATGGGGAGCCTGTTGAAGGATGGAATGGCACTTATAAAGGGAAACTTATGCCTGCAGGAAATTATGTTTGGCGTATAAAGGCTAAATTTTTGGATAATACTTACTGGCAGGGATCCGACAGTGGAGATGGGAATATCAAACCTTATGGAACAGTTACTTTGATTCGCTAAGTTTTATAAAAGGAGAACTTATTAGATATGGTAAAAACCTTAAATATACGGACTGTACTTGTTGTAATTCTGGTATCGGTGATGACCGTTGCAGAGGCTCAGGATGTGAACTTTTCGCAATATTTCAATAATCCCACCTATTATAATCCTGCTTATGTTGGCCTGAGTATGGGGTTTAAAGCCCGCCTGAATATGCGAAAACAATGGACAGGACTTGCGGGGGATTTCCATTCCTTTTCGTTTAGTGCCGACATTGCAGACAGAAACATTCCCGGTGCAGGAGGAATAGGATTTATTGCCACTTCTGTCGTGGAGGGAACGGGAAAGATTAAGACAACGGAAATAGGTATTATTCCTTCTGTCCGAATTCATGTGAACAGGTATTCTATTGTTCAAATTGGAGCATTGGTTTCCGTTATGTCACGTCAGGTTGACTGGAATAACCTGGTTTTTTCCGATCAGCTGGATCCGATTTTGGGAAATACCGGCCCCAGCAACTTTACCAAACCGAGCAATCAAAGACCGGTTATTTTCCCCGATTTTTCTATGGGCGGAATTTATCAGTTAAAGCTCAGCCACGTGATAGGTACTTTCGGTATGGCTGTTCACCACATTACACAACCGAATCAGTCTTTCCTGCAGGATATTGCCCCGTTGCCAAGAAAATGGGTAGCACACATGGACTTTATCATTGACTTTCAGCGTAATCGTGGCTACTATAACCGGGCACGGGATATAAAACTAAATCCCGGAGTTTTGTTTGAGTCCCAGTCAAACCTAAACATATTTTCTATAGGTGTAAATGCTTATATATCAAACGTTTATTTTGGTGTATGGTATCGCAATGAGATTTTCGAACAAGCCAGTTTTGCCAATATTATATGGATGGCCGGAGTAAATATTCCTTTTAATGATAACAGCAGAATAAAATTAATGTATTCGTTTGATATGAATGTTTCAAAGAATACAAACTTCACCGGACCTTCGCATGAGGTGAGTCTGATACTGGAGCTGGATAACGCCCGGTTAATAAATCCCAACAGATTAAGATCTATAAGGCGTTCGCACAGTTCTTTGGAATGTTCTCCCTTTTGATAATAACCTTTTTGCAGGAAACAAACATAAAAAAAGCCGGATGAATTCCAGCTTGTGTGGGGCGTACTGGAATCGAACCAGTGACCTCTTGCCTGTCAAGCAAGCGCTCTAAACCAACTGAGCTAACGTCCCGTGGAAGAAGTGGTGGGACATATTGGATTCGAACCAATGACCCCTGCTCTGTGAAAGCAATGCTCTAAACCAACTGAGCTAATATCCCGCTTTTTTCAAAATAAACGCCCAAACTTTTCTTCCGTTTTGGGTCTGCAAAAGTAAAAAAATCTTTGATAGAAAATTCTCCCTTCAAAAATTTGTTTCAGGTTATTTTCAGGTTGGGGCTCTCGCTATCATTTCCTATCTTTGGCCATTAAAAAAATAATTTGTGATGAAAAAAATATTTCAATTTTCCCTGGCACTGTTGCTGCTGGGCGGTCAGCTTGTCTTTGCACAAACTGAAAAAAAGGATGTATCGCTCCGTGATATCTGGACTACCCATACCCTTTTCCCAAAAACTGTTCATGGTATAGTCTCCCTGAATAACGGGAAACAATATACGGAAATTAAAGACGGCTCTATTGTGATTTATAGTTACAGAACCGGCGACTCTCTTTCCACATTGGTCAATGGAAAGGATCTTATCCCGGAAGGGAAAAAGACACCTATTCAAATAGGTAAATTCTTGGTAAACAAAGATGAGACAGAATTTATTTTCCCCACGCGAACAGAGCATATTTACCGCCATTCCAGAATTTCTTACGACTATATCTGGAACATGAAAACCAAAAAACTTACACCGCTTTCCAATAAGGGGAAACAACGGCTGGCCGATTTCTCTCCCGATGGTACCAAAGTAGCTTTTGTCAGAGACAACAACATCTTTATTAAAGACCTCAAAACAGGCAAAGAAAAACAAATCACCTTTGATGGAAAGAAAAATAACATCATCAATGGGACATGTGACTGGGTTTATGAAGAGGAGTTCGGCTTTACCAAGGCTTTTTTCTGGTCACCCAACGGGCAAAAGATTGCTTTTTACCACTTTAATGAAAGTAAGGTGAAGCAATATACACTACCGTTTTATCATAAAAAAAATCCCTATCCCAAAGAATATACCTACAAATATCCTGTGGCCGGGGAGAACAATTCCATCGTTCAAATTTATACCTACGATCTGGCTACCGGCAAAACAGTAAAAATGGACGTGGGAGAAAATA
>VAPK011209341.1_pt1 | contig 10078 bp, 8 predicted proteins | sample 3395031 | NCBI WGS metagenome assembly VAPK01 (sample SAMN08290443, study PRJNA428436) | hydrothermal vent metagenome | isolation source: Deep-sea hydrothermal vent chimney 1 | place: Pacific Ocean: Juan De Fuca Ridge
CTTTCGTCCCGGCAGGAAAAATAATATTTAAAACAGGCTAAGATAAGTGGATTATAATATATTGATATATATGGATAAATAAATTGTATTATATCTCACATATTTTATTCTAAAGAATTTTTATAATTAACCGACATAATAAATGGTAAATATAAGATTTAAAGATTAATACTTTTGGAGCTGGCGGTAAGATGGATTCACCTGTAATTCTGGTTGTTGATGATGAACCCTTAAACCTTGATATTATTGAGGAGTTTCTTACTGGTAAGGGACAACCCTATATTGTAGAAACTGTGGGTGATGGCATTGAAGCCATGGAGAAGCTTGAAGCTGATCCTAATAAGTACGATACAGTTTTACTTGATCGTATGATGCCGAGAATGTCGGGTATGGAAGTATTGGCAAAAATGTCGGCTCATCCTGAGCTTAAATATATTCCTGTTATTCTGCAAACAGCGAAAGTCAGCAAAGAAGACATTCTTGAAGGTTTAAAAGCCGGAGCCTATTATTACCTGACAAAACCATTTACCAGCGACATTCTACATTCGGTTGTTAAAACAGCGGTTAAAGATCGTGGCTATAACAAAGCATTATTAGCCAGCCTCAATGTCACCAAGTCATCCGTTAAATTATTAAAAACTGCAAGTTTCCAATTTCGTAGTTTAGCTGATGTACGCTCAGTTTCATCTTTGCTTGCTTGTGCTTGTGATGAGCCAGATAAAGTTGCTATGGGATTAAGTGAACTCATGATCAATGCGATTGAACATGGAAACCTGCATATTGGTTATGAAGAAAAATCTGAATTACGCAAACAAGACATGTGGGAGTCAGAAATAGCTAAACGACTGGAATTGCCAGAAAATACAGATATATATGCTTCTATTGATATTGCCAGTGATTCGGACGGTGTAATGTATACCATTACGGATCAGGGGAATGGCTTTGAGTGGAGTGATTTTATGGAATTTAATACCACTCGAGTAATGCATAATCATGGTCGTGGTGTTGCTATGGCGAATCAGCTCTATTTTTCTGAACTGGAATACCAGGGTAAAGGTAATATCGTTACTGTGAAGGTTAAAAAGCCACGATGAGGCAAAAGCGATGAGTTTTTACAGGTTATTCGATTGCACTTCATAGTTATAGTGTTATAATCCGATCCGAAATAATTGATTTTAAAAGTGGGCCTTGTGCCCACTTTTTGTTTTCTAAGAGGAAGAAAGGCGCTGAATGTCGAACCGTCAGGATAAATTAACCGAATTACTTCGACCAGCGGTTGAAGGTTTAGGCTATGAGTTAGTCGGAATAGAGCATTTGCCAATGGGAAAACATACCGTTTTAAGAATCTATATTGATTCAACTGATGGTATTACGGTAAATGATTGCTCACGTGTAAGTCATCAGGTGAGCGGTGTACTTGAAGTTGAGGAACCGATTAAAGGTCAATTTACTTTAGAAGTTTCGTCACCGGGCATTGATCGACCTTTGTTTAACTTTGAACAGTTTAAGCAATTTGTAGGCAGCAAAGTAAAACTGAAGCTTTACCACGCGATTGAAGGTAAGCGGAAAATAACGGGCTTAATTGAAAGTATTGAGGGTGACGATATCAACATTAAAGATGCTGATTCGGATAGTACTTTTCAGTTACAGATTGATGATATTGATAAGGCAAATATCATCACCGAGCTGTAAAGATTTATAAGACAATTTTTAATTTTAGAATGATTAAGGCGCGATACAAGAAAGTGTCGTTTTGATAGAGGCGTTAGGATAATGAACAAAGAGATTTTACTGGTCGTTGATGCGGTATCCAACGAGAAAGGCGTGGCTAAAGAAGTCATTTTTGAAGCGATCGAAATTGCATTAGCGACAGCAACAAAAAAACGTTACAACAATGATGTCGATATTCGTGTTGAGATTAATCCTCAAGATGGTAGCTATGATACGTTTCGTCGCTGGGAAGTGGTTGCTGATGATGAAATGGACATGCCTGAACGTCAAACGACATTAAGTGCCGCGCAATACGAAGACGAATCACTTCAGGTTGGTGATTTTACTGAAGAGCAGGTTGACTCAATCGAATTTGGTCGTATTGCAGCGCAAACTGCAAAACAGGTTATTGTACAAAAGGTAAGAGAAGCAGAACGTGCCATGGTCGCAGAGGCTTTCCAGGAACAAATTGGTCAGTTGGTCATGGGCGTGGTTAAACGTGTTGAACGTGGTAACGTTTTTCTTGATCTTGGTAATAATGCAGATGCCATTATCCCAAGAGAAGAAATGATTCCCCGGGAGTCAGTTCGTCCAGGTGACCGCATTCGTGGTTTATTAAAAGAAATTCGTACTGATGTACGTGGACCACAATTATTTGTTAGTCGTACCGTTCCTGAATTCTTAATTGAATTATTCAAAATTGAAGTACCTGAAGTGGGTGAAGAGCTGATAGATATTATCGGTGCTTCACGTGATCCGGGGGCGCGAGCAAAAATCGCAGTTAGAAGTAATGACCCACGTATTGATCCTGTTGGTGCTTGTGTAGGTATGCGTGGTTCACGAGTACAAGCCGTATCAAATGAATTATCAGGTGAGCGTGTTGATATCGTTTTATGGGATGATAATGCTGCGCAGTTTGTTATCAACGCAATGTCTCCAGCGGAGGTTGAGTCAATCGTTGTTGATGAAGACTCTGAAGTAATGGACATCGCAGTAGCTGAGGATCAACTTTCTCAAGCCATCGGTCGTGGTGGTCAAAACGTGAAGTTAGCAAGTGAATTAACGGGCTGGACCTTAAACGTCATGTCTGAATCGCAAGCTGATGAGAAGAGTGAAGAAGAAGCGGCTAAATCACAAAAAGTTTTCATGGATTTATTAGACGTTGATGAAGAAGTTGCGGTTATTTTGGTACAAGAAGGCTTCACGACTATCGATGAAGTGGCTTATGTCCCAATGAGCGAGTTCCAACAAATTGAAGAGTTTGATGATGACATGATTGAAGAGTTACGTGGCCGAGCAAAAGATGTTCTGTTAACGCGGGCAATCAGTTCTGAAGAAGATTTAACTGCGGTTGAACCCGCAAAAGATTTACTAGAAATGGATGGTATGGATTCTGACTTGGCTTATCACATGGCTGCAATTGGAATTGTTACCATGGAAGATTTAGCAGAGCAATCTATCGATGAGATTATGGTCATTGATGATATGGACGAAGAGAAAGCGGGTGCATTAATTATGACTGCACGTGCACCTTGGTTTGCAGAAGAAGATAACGGTTAATTACAGTAGCTAATAGGTTACTGAGTAGGAGTAGAAAGAATGGCAGATGTTAGTGTTACACAATTTGCTGATGTTGTAGGCATTTCCGTTGATCGGTTGCTCGAACAGTTAAATGAAGCGGGCATGAAAGTTAGTAGTGCTGAAGCAACGATAACAGATGAAGAAAAGATGACATTGTTAAGCTTTTTAAAAGCGAAGCATGAGTCAGCAGGCACATCATCTGAACCAAAGAAGATTACTTTAAATCGTAAATCGACCAGTGAGCTTAAGGTTACCGGCACGCATGGTAAAAATAAGTCAGTTACCGTTGAAGTACGTAAAAAACGTACTTACGTTAAGCGTAGCGTTATTCAGGAAGAAGAAGAAGCACACGCTGCAGAAGAAAAAGCTAAACGTGATGCGATTGAAGCAGAAAAACAAGCGATAATAGATGAAGAAAAACGTCAATTAGATGAAGTGCAGGCACAACGTCAAGCGGTTATTGATGAAGAACAACGCGTAAAAGTAGCTGCAGAGGAAGAAAAATCACGTTTAGCTGCTGAAGAAACAGCGCGTAAAGAATCTGAAGAACAAGCTAAAAAACAAGCTGAAGCACCTTCAACAGATAAACGTGTTAAAGGTAAAAAGTCTGATAAAGCGGATACGCGTTATGGTCGTAAAGAAATTCATTTAAAAGCGGGTAACACAAGTCACCGTAAGAAGAAAAAACCAAAACGTCGCGGCGGTGTGGTTGAAGCATCAGGAGAACATGGCTTTCAAAAGCCAACTGCAGCTATTGTCCACGAAGTGGCTATTCCAGAGACCATTACTGTTGCAGAACTTGCTTTACGTATGAGCGTTAAATCTAACGAAGTTATTAAGGTGTTGATGAATTTAGGTTCAATGGTAACTATAAACCAGGTATTAGATCAGGAAACATCCTCTCTGGTTGTGGAAGAAATGGGTCACACTTATAAGCTCATTAATGACGATGCAATTGAAGAAACATTACAAGACTCGGTTGAACATCTAGATGAAACATCTCGTGCACCTGTAGTCACCATTATGGGTCATGTTGATCATGGTAAAACGTCATTGCTTGATTATATTCGTAAAGCAAAAGTGGCCGCCGGTGAAGCGGGTGGTATAACCCAACACATTGGTGCTTACCATGTTGAAACAGATAATGGTCATATTACATTCTTAGATACACCGGGACATGAAGCCTTTACTGCAATGCGTGCACGTGGTGCAGGAGTAACCGATATTGTTATTGTTGTCGTTGCTGCAGACGATGGTGTCATGCCGCAAACGCGTGAAGCAATTAAACATGCGAAAGCAGGTGACGTACCTATTATTATCGCAATTAATAAGATTGATAAAGAAGGCGCTGATCCAGACAGAGTTAAAAATGAACTTTCTCAAGAAGGTGTTATTGCTGAAGATTGGGGTGGCGATACGATTTTTGCAAACGTATCAGCACACACTGGTGAAGGCGTAGACGCTTTACTTGAATCTGTATTATTAACGGCAGAAGTACTGGAATTAAAAGCAGTGAAAGATGCACCAGCAAAAGGCACTGTTATTGAATCACGTTTAGATAAAGGACGTGGTCCAATTGCAACTGTACTTGTTGAACAAGGTACCTTGAAGAAAGGCGATATTTTATTAGCCGGTCTTGAGTTTGGTCGTGTTCGTTCATTAATGAATGAGCATGGTGAGATGCTAACAGAAGCAGGCCCAGCTATTCCTGTTCAAGTATTAGGTTTGTCAGGTACACCGGGTGCAGGTGACGAAGCTACAGTTGTTGAAAATGAACGTAAAGCACGTGAAGTAGCAACACATCGCCAAGCTAAGAGCCGTGATGCGAAGTTAGCACGTCAGCAAGCTGCCAAGCTTGAAAACATGTTTAACCAAATGGAAGAAGGTGAAGTTAGTACTGTTAACGTGGTACTAAAAACCGATGTTAAAGGTTCTGCTGAAGCAATTGTTGATTCATTACATAATCTTTCTACCGAAGAAGTTAAAGTTGCTATCGTGGCAAGTGGTGTCGGTGGTATTACAGAATCTGATGCCAACCTTGCGATGGCATCAAATGCTATTTTGATTGGTTTTAATGTTCGTGCCGATGCGGTCGCGAAACGTTTAATCAACGAAGAAAGTATTAACCTGCATTATTACAGCGTTATCTATGATCTCATTGATGAAGTGAAAGGTGCCATGAGTGGTATGTTAGCACCAGAATTTAAAGAAGAGATTGTGGGGCTTGCTGAAGTTCGTGATGTCTTTAAATCGCCAAAAATTGGTGCGATTGCCGGTTGTATGGTTACTGAAGGTACGGTTAAACGTAGCAACCCGATTCGTGTATTACGTGACAATGTAGTTATCTATGAAGGTGAGCTTGAATCATTACGTCGCTTTAAAGATGATGTTCAGGAAGTTAAGTCGGGTATTGAATGTGGTATCGGCGTTAAGAACTACAATGATGTTAAACCCGGAGACCAAATTGAGGTCTACGAAAGGGTTGAGGTTGCACGTACTCTGTAGGTCAGACTCGTAGTACCCCTCTATAATTATACGAGAGGGTATCAGTCTGACATGCGGTGTTTGTGTATTCATATAAACGAATAAACATCACCATTGTAGCGTGCACCGCGTCAGAATGAATTCTGACCTGCAATTTTTCTAATTATTACATGTGTAGGTCGGCCTGAAAGCCGACCTACACTACAACCATATATTCCATTCTATAAACAAAACGATTAACTATTATGCCTAAAGATTTCAGTCGCACACGCCGTGTTGGTGAACAAATTCAACGTGAGATGGCGCAACTTATTCAGCAAGAAATTAAAGATCCGCGTTTGGGGTTGATTACGATCTCTGCGGTGAAGTTAAGTAAAGATATGTCGCACGCGAATGTTTTTTTTACCACTTTGGATGAAGAGCAGTCTGTTGAAGAGACTTTAAAAATTTTGGAAGGTGCTGCGGGTTTTTTACGTCACGAATTAGCAAAGCGTATGCAGTTGCGTATTGTTCCCAACATTCATTTTAAATACGATGAGTCGATTGCTTATGGTAACGAACTCTCTGCTTTAATTAATAAAGCAATGGGAATGGAAAATCCTGAAAATAGAATGAGTGACAGCGATGATCCTGATGCCAGTAGTGATCAAACTAGCGGCAAAGATGATTAACGTTAATGGGACGTCGTCGTAAAGGCCGTAGTATTAACGGTATTGTATTACTCGATAAGCCTCTCGGCATTACATCAAATCGAGCACTTCAAATAGTTAAGCGTTTATATAAAGCCGCGAAAGCAGGACACACGGGTAGCCTTGATCCACTTGCCACAGGTGTACTGCCGCTTTGTTTAGGTGAAGCGACAAAGGTATCAGGCTTTTTGTTAGATGCGGATAAAAGTTATCTTGCAACGCTTAAACTAGGTGTTAAAACATCCTCTGCTGATGCAGAAGGTGAAGTGCTTGAGACTCGTCCAGTAGAAAATTACAGTAAAAAACAAATCACTACCGCGATTGAACCTTTTCTAGGTGATATAGAACAAACGCCACCAATGCATTCGGCTTTAAAAGTAGATGGTCAGCCTCTTTATAAATTAGCGCATCAAGGGATTACGATTGAACGTAAACCTCGTCCTGTACATATTTTTGATATTCAAGTTTTGCGTTACGAAGGCGATGAAATAGATATCGAAGTGCATTGTTCTAAAGGCACTTATATTCGCACTTTGGCTGAAGACATCGGTGAAAAGCTGGGTTGTGGCGCACATTTAAGTGCTTTACGTCGCACGGAAAGTGGCCCTTTTCATCTGGATGAATGTATCACTTTAGAAGAGCTTGAAGCGCTAGCTGAAAAATCAGAAGTAGACGGCTTTGCTGAAATGGATGATATTTTAATGCCAGCAGAAGAAGCCTTATTCGACTGGGAAAGTGTCGATTTGAGTGCCGATGCGGCGTTTTACATCTGCCGTGGCCAAGCAGTCCAAGTGCCAAATGCGCCAACCGATGGTTTAGTTCGCTTGTTTTCAGAAGAAAAGGGCTTCCTTGGAATTGGTGAAATTATGGATGATGGGCGTGTAAAGCCGAATAGATTGTTTGTATTTGAGAATAATGCTGAATAATCACTTTTTTCCTGACTTTATCAAAGTTTTACGTCTCCCTGACTTGTAACTGACCCTATTCAACAGTTAAAATGCGCGCTCTATTTTCCAGCTAAAACTATGCACAGAGGAGCTTGTAATGGCTATAAACGCAGAAATGACTGCTAAAATCGTATCAGATTTTAAACGTTCAGACACAGACACCGGATCACCTGAAGTTCAGGTGGCTCTACTTTCAGCTCGAATTAATGATCTTTCAGATCATTTCAAAAAGCACATTCATGACCATCATTCACGTCAAGGTTTATTACGCATGGTTAGCCAGCGTCGTAAATTACTCGACTACCTTAAAGGGAAAGATGTTCAACGTTACCGTGACTTAATTTCAGGTCTTGGCTTGCGTAAGTAAGATTAAGCATAAAAATATGATTTCCCTGTCTTTAACCTTTAAAAAATAATAAGGATGCCTCATGGCTGTAGTAACAAAAGAATTTAAATTTGGTGATCACACGGTACAGCTTGAGACAGGGGAAATCGCCCGCCAAGCAACAGGTGCGGTAAAAATTAGCATGGGCGACACAGTAGTTTTAGTTACTGTTGTTGCTTCAAAGAAAGAAGTTGAAGGTCGTGACTTCTTTCCAATGACAGTGGACTACACTGAGAAAACATACGCTGCGGGTAAAATCCCGGGTGGTTTCCTCAAGCGTGAAGGTCGTCCAACTGACAACGAAACATTAACTGCACGTCTTATTGATCGTCCAGTTCGTCCATTATTCCCTGAAGGTTTCACTAACGAAGTACAAATTATTTGTACTGTTATCTCGTTAGACCCTGATATCTCTCCAGACATCGTTTCACTTTTAGGTGCATCAGCGGCATTGTCTATTACAGGCACACCGTTCAATGGTCCAATTGGTGCAGCACGTGTTGGTTATAAAGATGGTCAATACATCTTGAATCCATCAGCTACGGTTTGCAAAGAAGAATCTGATCTTGATTTGATTGTTGCCGGTACTGCTGATGCAGTACTCATGGTTGAATCTGAAGCGAAGTTACTTTCAGAAGACGTGATGTTAGGTGCAGTAATGTACGGTCACGAGCAATTCCAGGTTGCTGTTCAAGCAATTAAAGAATTCGCTGCTGAAGTAGCTACTCCTTCCTGGAACTGGGTTGCTCCAGTAGAAGACGAAAAGTTAGCATCTGATGTTGCTGCCGCTTCTGAAGCAGATTTTAAAGAAGCTTATACCATCAGTGACAAAATGGATCGCTATGGACGTTTAAGCGAAATCCGTACTGGTGTTAAAGATAAGTTAATTTCTGAAGATGACGATGCATATTCTGCTGAACATGTTCGTGAAGCGATTGAAAAATTAGAAAGTAAAGTCGTCCGTACCAAGATTTTAAATGGCGAGCCTCGTATAGATGGTCGTGATACTAAAACTGTTCGTAAAGTAACAGTTAAGGTTGGCGTTCTTCCACGCGCACATGGTTCAGCTTTATTCACACGTGGTGAAACTCAAGCGTTAGTTGTAACAACTTTGGGTACAGAACGTGATTCACAAATCATTGACGCGTTAACGGGTTCATACCGCGAACCGTTCATGTTGCAATATAACTTCCCTCCATATTCAGTGGGTGAAACTGGCCGTGTTGGTACACCTAAGCGTCGTGAAATTGGTCATGGTCGTTTAGCGAAACGTGGCGTTATGGGCATCATGCCGGATATGGAAGAATTCCCATACAGCTTACGTGTTGTATCTGAAATCACAGAATCAAATGGTTCAAGTTCAATGGCTTCTGTTTGTGGTTCAAGTCTCTCAATGATGGATGCGGGCGTACCAACAGCTGCACCAGTTGCGGGTATCGCAATGGGCTTAATCAAAGAAGGCAATAAGTTTGCTGTTCTGACTGATATCTTAGGTGATGAAGATCATCTAGGTGATATGGACTTTAAAGTAGCAGGTAACGCAGACGGTATAACTGCTTTACAAATGGATATCAAAATTGAAGGCATCACTAAAGATATTATGGAAATCGCTTTAGAACAGGCTAAAGCAGGTCGTTTGACTATTCTTGAAGCAATGAACGCTGTTTTAGATAAGCCTCGTGAAACAATGTCTGATTTTGCGCCTCGTTTTGTTACTTTTAAAATCAACCCTAGTAAGATTCGCGACGTTATTGGTAAAGGTGGTGCGACAATTCGAGCCATATGTGAAGCCACTGGTGTAACGATTGATATTAATGACGAAGGCATGGTGAAGATTGCTTCAAGCGATGGTGCTGCAGCTGAAGAAGCGAAGCGTCAAGTTGAGCAGTTAACAGCTGATGTTGAAGTTGGTTCTATTTATGAAGGTAAAGTAGCGAAATTAATGGACTTCGGTGCATTCGTAACAATCTTACCGGGCAAAGACGGTTTAGTTCATGTTTCACAAATTTGTGAAGAACGCGTTGAAAACGTAAGCGATAAGCTAACTGAAGGCGAAACTGTTAAGGTAAAAGTTTTGGAAATCGACAAGCAAGGTCGTATTCGTTTAAGTATGAAAGCGGTAACTGCTGACGAGAAATAAGCTTTCAGTTACAAAGTAATATTGAAAAAGGGACCTTTTGGTCACTGCTGTCCCACAGTTGAGATAAAAAGAAAAGCCTGATCCAAAGTTGTTACAATGTAAGTGCGAACAAACGTTGTCACAACAAAGGATTAGGCTATGC
>VAPK010012298.1_pt1 | contig 10077 bp, 10 predicted proteins | sample 3395031 | NCBI WGS metagenome assembly VAPK01 (sample SAMN08290443, study PRJNA428436) | hydrothermal vent metagenome | isolation source: Deep-sea hydrothermal vent chimney 1 | place: Pacific Ocean: Juan De Fuca Ridge
GGCCCCGTTAAACCGATGATGCCTTGCGGACCTTGTGGGCCGGTTGCGCCATCAACGCCATCACTTCCAGCAGCTCCCGTCAGTCCGATAGGACCTTGTGGGCCGGTTGCGCCATCAGCGCCATCTGTTCCGTTAGTGCCATCGGCCCCATCTAAACTGGCTAACCACTGTGCTTCTGTACCAATAAATCCACCATTAACTGCCACGGTATAAGCAGAATCGCCATCGACCCCATTAGTGCCGTTAGTCCCGTTGATACCAGGTGCGCCTATTGGACCGGTTAAACCGATAGGACCTGTGGGGCCAATGGCACTGATCCAGCTGGTCCCATTATGTGCATAAAGTTGATTGTCGCTTGTGTTGAAAAATAGGTCTCCCACATTACCAGCGGCTGGTAATGTGGGGCCGTTATCAAGCAATGTAGTCCATGAAACAGCGCCGGCACCATCTGTTTTAAGCACTTGGTTGAGTGATCCATCAATATTGGGGAAGGTGTAAACATCATTAATGGTAACAAAACCTTGGCCATCAATCGTTAGGCGAAAAACACCGGCAGGTTGTTGAATTTGAAATTCATCACTAGGCGCATTAAAGATGGCTTCCATATCTTGGGCATATAAAGGACTTGCCATCAAAATGGAGAGGAAAAAAATACTATTTACTTTGATGTTCATGAGAAGTGCCTTTTCGAGAGGGGCGAGAGGAACATACCGAATCCTGCTAATGCAAGGATTAGGCATAATATTAAGAACGGATGGTTGACAGGAATTGGTGCAGCATTAGGTCCGCCAATAGCGCTACAGTCATGGTCAGGATCCAAAAATGCGTAGATACCATCATTATCAGGGTCAATATTTAATAAGCACGATTCGTTACTATCTATAATCCCATCACCATCAGTATCACTCGTTCCAGAGATCGAGGGTGTGGCAGAACATGAATTAAAACTAAAGACAGGCGTCCCGATAACGGTGCCATTATTTATCCAACCGCCCACATCAAGTGAACCAGAACCAATTACTTCCAATGTGCCGCCAGCGGCAATACTATAAAGGTTTACTTCTCGAACAACAGAGGTATCGATGATGAGTTTACCCCCATTTTCTACAAAGAAGCTATGGCAGTTATAATCGAAGACTAATCCACCTGGTTGTACGACCAGCGTTTGTCCACTTCTGACAAAGAAGTCGGCATATGCACTGGTTGAAACCATAAGCAATGTGAATAAAAATAAAATAATATTTTTCAATGATTAACCTAATTTGTCTTAACGTTACAAATTTACTATTAGAATAACTTATGCAAAATTAACGCCAACACCTAATATTAAACCTATCTATTTGATAAATTTAGAAAATAATTATTTATTAATGAATAATGGAGTGTCCAAAGGATAAATGTGTTGTCAATATGTGACGCACATTGTCACATTATTCATATTATATTAGTAATTTAATGATGCGTTTTTTGAAAATAACTATCTATTTTTATTAAGATTAGATTATTTGTATGGCATAGACTATGATTGGAATAATCCCAAACTAATATTTAGAGGTCATTTTATGGAAAACTCATCTTCATTTAATTTAACAACCGTTATTAACGATGCTATTTCGGTGGTTAAAAATCCAATTGGTTTTTATCAGAACATGTCGAAAACAGGTGGGTATGCCGAGCCTGTTATCTTTGTTGCGGTCATGGCGGTTATTGCTGCAATTTTGCTTTCAGTCTTATCGCTGGTCAGTGGCAAAATACCATTTTCTGGGGCAATCGGCATGCTTGTTTTTGTGCCGATTGTGATTGTGGTTGCAAGCTTTATTTCAGCTGCGATTATCTTTGTGATTTGGAAGTTAATGGGCTCGCCACATAATTATGAAACAGCTTACCGGTGTTTGGCGTATTCAATGGCATTGATGCCTGTTGTGGCGGTATTATCACTCATTCCTTATGCCTCCATTATTGGGACGCTTTGGGGAATGTATTTATTGGTTGTTGCCAGCACAGAGGTGCATGGCTTAAAGAAAAACACGGCATTAATTGTATTTGGTATCCTGGCCGCTTTTGGCGTGATGTCGAATATTGCAGGTGAAAAAATGAACCAGAAATTAGGTGAGTTTGAATCTCAATTAGGCGAATCAGCAGCGGGTTTAGAGGGATTAGAAAACATGTCTCCAGAAGAGGCGGGTAAGGCGTTAGGGGAATTTCTAAAAGGGATGGAAGAGGCACAAAACCAATAAAATCAGACTAATCGGTTGAGACTAGTCTGATAAAATATTTTTTTGTTAAGGCTGAGTAATAATATTTTACCCAGCTGCCATTTTGATAAATGTGGACGTTGCAATTGCTGATCACTCGGGCGATGTTTGAGTGTGTGGAGTAGGGTGCAGGCGGCAAGAATAGTCGTGCGGATTTCCCAACCGAAACGGCCACTCAGATGTGTGCCGAGAGGGATGCCGACATGGAGTAAGCTTGTTGTTCGCTGATATTGTTGTTGCATGAGCTTAGCAAAATTGGGGGTGCTTGTCTCCGCGCCCAGATCTGTTTCAGAAATACCTTGCATTGCCATGTCATCTTGCGGCAGATAAATCCGATTGCGTTGCATATAGTCATCTTGCATATCTTGATAGAAGTTAATCAGTTGTAACGCGGTGCAAATAGCATCAGATTGTTGGAAATACAGGTCATCAGTATGGCCATGGAGTTGGAGTAATAGCCTGCCGACGGGATTAGCGGAATGCTGACAGTAGTGCGACACTTGAATGTGACTCGTATAGCGTTGTTGGGTTACGTCTTGTTTGAATGCTGTAAGTAAATCATCAAATAGTTGGATATCTAGATCATATTGCCGAATGGTGTCAGAGAGGGCAATAAAAATAGGATTATCATTTGCTAAAGAGTGCGTTTTTATTTGCATGAGTGTGTTGTGATAAGTATCGAGTAATGCAAGTCGTTCATTATCAGCTATATTGCCTTCATCAGCAAAATCGTCGGCAGTGCGGGCGAAGGCGTAAATGGCACTGATAGGGCGGCGTAAGCGTTTAGGCAAGAGAAACGAGGCGACAGGAAAATTTTCGTAATGTGAAAATGCCAATTTTTGGCAGTAGGCGTAGGCCGCATCTAAGGAAAATTCTATAGCCATTCTAGAAGTTCATTGGGTTGGTCAATTATACCATCCGCATGCCACTCTTCAGGCGTATCATCTTTAGCAAGATAACCCCAACTAGCAATTAATGTGGTCATATTGACGATATTTCCTGCTTCGATATCCCGTGCTGCATCACCAATATATAAACAGTTTTCAGGGGGCTGGCTAATCAACTCACAAGCATGCAACATTGGCGCCGGATGGGGCTTGGCATGCGGTGTCGTATCGGCGCTGACAATGCAGTTTGTTCGGTTGCTTAATCCCAGTTGGTTACAGAGTGGTTCAGTGAGAAAAGCGGGTTTATTGGTGATGATACCCCATGGGATCTGTTGAGATTCAAGATGCTGTAATACGGTTTCCATACCGTCAAACAGACGTGTTTCTCGGGCAATATTGTTGAGATAAACATCGAGTAGTTGTCGGCGTAGTGAAACAAAAATGGGTGCATCTGGTGTAATATTAAAACCCAATTTGAGCAAAGCAACGGTTCCATGTGACGCAACAGGACGAATTTCCGCATAGGGTTTAGGCGCCAGCCCCTGTGCTTGCATAACTGCGTTGAGTGCATAGGCCAGGTCGGGCGCAGTATCAATTAAAGTGCCATCCAGATCGAATAACACGGCACGGATGAGGTTCATTCAGCGGCCTTTTGGCAATGTATTAAATAATTTACAGAGACATCAGCGCCCAACTTATATTGCTTGAAGAGTGGGTTATAACTTAAGCCTGTGACATTAGAAACCATTAATCCAGATTGACGACAGCTCGCCGCTAATTCAGCAGGTTTAATAAATTTCTTATAATCGTGTGTGCCTTTGGGCAGCATATTGAGCACATATTCAGCACCAACGACGGCTAATAAATAGGCTTTAGGGTTGCGGTTCAGGGTTGAGAAAAACAAATGACCACCAGGCTTAACAAGTTGGGCACAAGCGGCGACAATGGCATCTGGATCAGGCACATGTTCTAACATCTCAAGGCAGGTAACCACATCAAATTGTGCTGGATACGAAGCGGCCATGTCTTCAGCCGTAGTATGTTGATAATCGATAGTCAGTTCTGTCTCTAGAGCGTGTAACTTGGCGACATTAAGTGCGGCTTCTCCCATGTCTATCCCGGTTACAATGGCCCCATTTTTTGCTAAGGCTTCGGATAAAATTCCACCGCCACAACCAATATCAATAACGTGTTTACCATTAAGTTCACAGCGCTGTTGAATATAGCCTAATCGCAACGGATTAATTTCATGCAACGGCTTAGATTGGCCTTCACGATCCCACCAGCTAGCAGCAAGCGCATCAAATTTTGCAATTTCAGCCATATCAACATTTGTAGTCATGTTTTATCCTGTTTAATTTTGTCTGCCCATTGTTGACTGCGGCTCATGATTTCAGCCTTATTCATGGTGAGTAAACGTCGGCTTTTTAATAAATGCTTACCTGCAACCCAGACATCGGTGACTTTGTCTCGACCGGTGTTATAAACCAACTGAGAGATAACATCATACAGGGGTTGGTGTTCTAAATCACTGAGGTCAACAGCCGTGATATCAGCAGCTTTTCCTTTTTTAAGGGAGCCAATGATATTATCTAACCCGACTGTTTTTGCCCCGTTGAGTGTGGCCATTCTGAGCGCCGTGTAGGCGGGTAGCGTGCGGGCATCTTGGTGTACAGCTTTAGCCAGTAAGGCAGCGGTTCGCATTTCGCCAAACATATCTAGATCATTGTTTGAAGCGGCGCCATCAGTACCAATGCTGATATTGATTTTTCGGCGATGCAGTTCACCAACCGGGCAAAATCCACTGGCGAGTTTTAGATTAGATTCTGGGCAATGAATGATCTTGACGCCCGCACGTTTGCAGGTAGCGATATCTTGCTCATTTAGTTGTGTCATATGCACGGCCAATAATCTAGGTGAGAGCAACCCCAGTTTTTCTAACCGTTGTAAAGGTCGCATGCCATAGGTCGTGATACTTTGTTCAATTTCATCGGCTGTTTCATGGAGATGCATATGAATCGGCACATCTAACTCTTCGGCATTGCTGATAATGGTGTGTAAGGTCTCATCGCTAACAGTGTAAGGTGCGTGGGGTGCATAGGCTGTTGTAATGCGGGCATGATGGCGATAATGGTCATGCAATTGTTGGCCTTTTCGTAAACACTCGGCGCTATCGCTGGCCCAGGTTGTTGGGAAATCAATAACAATCATGCCGAGCATGGCACGAATACCACTTTGATCAACAACGCGTGCGGTGGCTTCAGGGAAAAAATACATATCATTGACACAGGTCACGCCACCGCGCAAGCATTCGGCAATCGCTAATGCAGATCCCATTTCAACAAAATCGTCGCTCAGGTGTTGTTTTTCGACAGGCCAAATATGCTCATTCAACCAGGTCATTAAGGGCAAATCATCAGCCAAGCCGCGTAGCAAAGACATGGCTAAATGTGTATGACTATTGATTAAGCCCGGGATCAGACAGTGGCTGTCTAAGTGGTGCACCTGATCGGCATCATAGCGTTGCGCTGCCTTTTCTTGTGGCAAAATACCAATAATCAACCCGTCATGAATCGCGATCGCATGATCTACCAGTACCTTATTATCAGGTTCAACGGGTACAATCCAACGGGCATGAATAAGGAGATCAATTTGTTTCATGTAGTTAATTATACCGCGATAGGGTTAAAATGGTCGTTACGAAAGCAATAGGAAGATAAAAATGGCAACAGTATTGGTAACCGGTGCTAATCGGGGTATTGGATTGCAATTATGTACCCAATTAGTTACACGGGGGATGGATGTAATTGGGGTGTGCCGACAATCCTCACCTGGATTGGCGGCACTGAATATTGATGTGATTGAAGAGGTTGATGTGAGCGACCCGGCGAATTTAGAAAGTTTAGCCAGCCAGCTTTCAGGGAGAAGAATTGATTGGTTAATCAACAACGCGGGCATTGCCGGTGGGATTTCATTAAATGAGATGGATCCGCAGGGAATTGCGGATGCAAAGCGCATGTTCGAAGTGAACAGCCTTGGGCCATTATTAACAACACATGCTTTGCTCGGATGTTTAGGTGAAGGCAGCAAGGTAGGCATTATTACCAGCCGGATGGGTTCAATTGAGGACAATGATTCGGGGGGAAGTTATGCCTATCGCATGTCAAAATCTGCGGTAAATGCTGCGGGAAAATCCCTATCCATTGATTTAAAACCGCGGGGAATTGCGGTGGGGATATTACATCCTGGTTGGGTGAGAACGGATATGACAGGCCATAACGGCCTCATTGATACCGATGAGTCTGCACGCGGGCTATTGGCTCGAATGGATGAACTTAATTTGGAAAATACAGGTACTTTTTGGCATACCAATGGAGAAATATTGCCATGGTAGTTTATGATTTATGATGGATCCGTATCAGCAAATTGTACCGACCCAACAAGTTAATTTACCCAAGCTGATAAACGCAACAGCGATCCCAGCACGTTTTGACGATAGCACGCATCAATTATGGGCTTTGGAAACAGATCAGGGAGACTTGTTTTTAAAGCTATGCGACCAACAGGCGGTTGAAAAATCTATTTTCTGGCAGGGGATCGCTGCCTTATTTAATCTTGATTTACCGAGAACGTTGAGTCATTTCAGTCAGACATACCGTTTGATTGCAGCACATTCACCACTTAAAATACCGCATTTACTGGCTTCGGCTGCATCAGGTGAGACACCGCAATACAAAGGTTTTTTGCTGACGAATGCATTACAAGGTACGGCCATTGACCCGGAATGTGTGTCGGATGAAATGGTCATGAGTTTTGCGAATCATCTTGCTGCCTTGCATCAGAATACCCATCCAAACTGGGGGAGTATTCAAAGTGCAGATAAGGCAGCATTAGAATGGCCAAAGGCCTTATGTAAGACATTGACCGATATGGCGACGCAGCAGAAAATAATAACGTTACCCGCGGTGCAAGCAGCAATAGCGGCTGCGAAGCACTGTCAGAGTGAACATTTCATACCGTTGATGCTAGATTTACGATGGGATCAGTTTTTACAGCAAGCGGGTGTATTAACGGCATTAGTTGATTTGGATGCGTTTGTGTATGCCCCACGAGAATTAGATTTTGTATTATTAGAATACTTATTGAATGATAGGCAGACTGCTATTTTTACCCAAGCCTATACCCAACATCATGAGATACCTAATATTACCTTTGTGCGTGCACCCTATCGGCTGTTATTGTTTCTATTTCAAGTGTTAGCAGAACAGGATGTAGTGGGGTGGCTAAATGCAGAAATACGGTTTTAATCACGAATGAATTATCGACAATCAAACTTGGCAAGGAAATGGCATCGCTTATTACGACTGTGGGATAATAGCCTTATCGTTTTATTTATAGGTGGTTTAATACAGGCTTTCTTATTCCGTGCCAGCTATATTGATTCCACATTTGGATTAGAATCATCCTGCGAAGGCTGTTATATCTATTCCCTATTTGCACATGATATTGCTTATTTGAGCGTATTATTCCTGATATTCATCGCCTCCTTTTTGATTCGACGATTTTGGATCTATATCGGGCTGCGTATCACTGCTTTACTGGGTTTGCTGGTTTATGTTGCCGATGTGGTCACCATGCAGCAGTTTTTTACACGCTTGAAGCTGGGTGATGTACGGCTATACGGGGATCAGTTGGATTTAGTATGGCGACATATCAGTAATACGGGGCTGATGACACAAAACAGTGGGCTGTTAGCATTCGCCGTTATTGTGAGTGTAGTGATTATTTTGTTACCACCACGCGCTAGAACTCGATCTAAAAGCGCTTGGATATTAACAGCCATTCCACTTATCGGAATCGCAACAGGTGCCATGCTAAAACCGCCATCATATGTGCAAGATTGGGCATTAGAGAATATTATTGAGGCCAATAAAACGCCGGGTGTGGCGACGGGGTATTCAGCAGAAAAAATAGCAGCCGTTATCAAGATTAATCAGGATAAAGAGGTGCTGTGTCAGCCAGGCGGAAATGGCAGAAAAAATATTATATTATTAATTTTGGAATCTTGGTCGCCTTATCAAAGTCAATTTTGGTCAGGCAATGAGGATTGGACACCCAAGCTGGATAAATTGGCACGTGAGAACACAGCCCACACCCAACTTCACGCGGGTGGGTTTGCAACCAGTGAAGGACTTATATCGTTATTGACAGGTATTGAATATATTGCACCGACGAAGCCTTTTTCTGCAATATGGCCTTTTGAAACCGCATGGAATACAACAGAAACCCTACCTAAAATATTAAAACAACAGGGCTATCATACGAGTTTTATGACATCTGGCAACTTGAAGTTTTCCTCAAAAGGAAAATGGGTGAAAAACATTGGCTTTGATGTCATAGAAGGGCATGACCAGCCAGATTACCAAGGTCATAAACGATTACATTTTGATGCGGTGTCGGATGAAATTTTATATCAGCATGCGGCAAAATATATTGCGGAGAAACAAAACCACCCAACGCCCTTCTTTGTGACGATTGAAAACGTGTCCACCCACCATCCTTATATTCATCCACTATCGCGAGAGAAAGGTGCTGAGTTGGTGTTCAGATATATGGATGACACCGTTGATGATTTTTATCAGCAGCTTGTCGAACAGGGATTTTTTGAGCATGGCATGTTGATTATTGTGAGCGATCATCGTGCGATGGTACCGATTACCGCAGAAGAACAAAATCACCTTGGCCGCGCTGCCGCATCTAGAATCCCGATGATTATGATCAATACCCCCGCACCTGCGGGCAGGATAGATATGATCGCGCATCAGAATGACTTACTCCCCACCTTAAAGGCATATAGCAGTCAACAAGCTTGTGGAACAGGTGGTGGTCGAAATTTATTTGAACCTGACAAAACAGTGGCAAGATGTGTGTTCCATGCGCGCGGAGATGATCGTGACCATCTCGATGTGTTTTGCGATGAAGGAGATGGCACCATTGAGCTGGCGGGGGATAAGACGCATTTTATCAATCAGAAAGGTTTGAATAATGAGCGTCAGATTGATTTGGTCAATGAATTAAATCAGCATCGTATTTTAGGAGATATCAGACAGCAGAAATTCCAGCAGATAAGAAAATAATAAAGATTAGCTGCTAGTGGGTGAAAGCCTTTTTCCAACTGAGAAAACCAATAATAGCCAAGGTTAGATAAACACAATACATGACGATAGTGGCGTAATAACCATTTTGAGCATAGAGCATAATCGCAGCAATATCAATGATGATCCAATAGAGCCAGTTCTGTAATACTTTTTTTGCCATTAGCCAAGTATTGAGTACGGAGAAGACAGTGACGCCTGCGTCAAGGAAAGGATTCTGAGAAATAGCTGATGCAGTGAGGTAAATGCCAACAATAGCGGTAAGCAGAGTACCAAACGCAACAAATTTTAACTGTTTTGGTAGGCTCCAACTACTGATGGCAAGACTATCATCGATATTACTATGCTGGTGCCAGAGTAGATAGCCATAAACCGCCATGCCCATATAGTAAAAATTGAGCAGGGCTTGCATGGGGAGCTGACCTTCCCAGAAAATAAGGGTGTAAATCAATGTGCTGACAAAAGCGAGCGGCCAACACCATTGGGATTCACGCGCCGCGAGAATAACATAAGCCACACCGAGTAATGCAGCCACTACCTCCCAGCCTGATAGGGCTAGAAGGGCAGCAGTAATCGTATTGAATAAGTTTGAATCAAACATCAACAATATCGGCGCGATCCATTCCGACTAGTTTGAGTACAAAGACCGATTCAGCGAGCTTAGAAAACACGGCTTCTACCTCTGTATTTAAACAAGCCATAACATCCTGATATTCACCAAATATTTGGGTGCCTAAACTATTTCTTTTCACGATAAGCTTGGGGTTTTTCTCTAACTGA
>VAPK010744664.1_pt1 | contig 10077 bp, 10 predicted proteins | sample 3395031 | NCBI WGS metagenome assembly VAPK01 (sample SAMN08290443, study PRJNA428436) | hydrothermal vent metagenome | isolation source: Deep-sea hydrothermal vent chimney 1 | place: Pacific Ocean: Juan De Fuca Ridge
AGGCATCCATCCCGACCGCGCCTCGACGTTGAGTGTGGTTGTGCGTCAGCTCACAAGGAGTAGCAATGCCGGAAATTACTCGGCGTACGTTCGTCAAGGGGTCCGCAGCGGCAGTAGGAGGGACGGCGCTTGCTTCCAACTTCCTGTTCGGAGGCCTCGAAACGGTTCAGCGCACGGACACGTTGCTGCTAGCACAACAACTCCAGGAGGACTTCGTCAACACGACGTGTTGGATCGGGAAGCAGGATTGCGGCATCGTCGCCCGCAGGGTCGACGGCCGCCTCGTGAAGCTCGAGGGCCTCGAGGCTCATCCGAAGAACAGGGGGACGCTCTGCCCGAAAGGTACGGCCCAGATCGCGGCCGTCTACGACCCACAGCGGATGAAGACGCCACTCATCCGCACAAACGCCAAAGGTGAATCCGGCGAGTTCCGTGCAGCTTCCTGGGACGAGGCACTCGACCTCATCGTGGCGAACACGAAGCCGGTTCTCGACGAGAACCCGAAGCTCGTTCTCTGGCAGAAGGGCCGCTCGAAGGCTAAGGCCTTCTACGACAAGGCGTTCGTCAAGGCAACCGGCGCCTCCAAGCTCGGCCACGGCGCGTACTGCTCGGACGCGGGGTACCGTGCAGCCGAGTACACACTTGGACCACACGGAGTTCTGCATCCGGACTTCAAGTACACGAAGTACCTCCTGTCATGGGGATGGAACATCACCGCAGCGGGCGGCAACAAGACGTGTTGGATCACGTGGCCCCAGCAGATGCTCGATGCCAAGGAGAAGAACGGCCTCAAGATCGTTCAGATCGATCCACGCCTTCGCCCTGCAGGACCCTTCGCAGACGAGTGGGTTCCGATCAAGCCGGCGACGGACCTCGCCTTCGCCCTTGCGTTGTGCCGAGAGCTGATCGCTCAGGGCTACCTCGACCAGCCATACCTCAAGAAGTACACGAACAGCCCCTACCTCGTGGGACCGGACGGTCTCATCCTTCGTGGTGACCTGCCACCAGACGCCGAGGAGGGCGACAAGGGGCCCGCGCTCGTGTGGGACCTCGCAACGAAGCAGGTCGTACCGTTCGACCAGGCCAAGGATCCCGCACTCACCGGTGACTACAACGCAGACGGGGTCCTGGCAAGGACTGCGTTCGATCTGTTCGTCGAACACGTAGATTCGTACACGCCGGAGTGGGCCGCTGAGATCTGCGGAACGACTGCACACGAGATTCGCAAGATCGCCGCCGAGTTCGGCGAGAATGCGAGTATCGGGTCAACGATCGTCGTCGACGGTGTCGAGATCCCCCACCGCCCGGTAGCGATCATGGCCTACCACATGGCGCAACAGGAACAGGGTTTCCAGGCGCTACGGGCGATGATCATGGTCTCCATGCTCGTCGGAGCACCCGGTGCCGTCGGTGGCCAACTCGTCGACTTCACCTGGAAGATCTACAAGAACTACGACAAGTTCGAGAACCTGAGCGTCAATGAGGGTCCGTACGACTTCGCTCTCAACAAATCGAAGTTCTTCCCGATCAATACCGGATTCCCCGGCATCGTCGCCAAGGTGATGCAGGATCCCGAGAAGTACGAGGTCGAGGAGCTTCCGAAGGTAGCGATCCTTCACTACGTGAACCCGCTCGTGGCGTTCCCATCGCAGAAGGACTTCCTCGACTCCTACGGCAAGTTCGACTTCATGACGGTCCTCACACCGTGGCTCTCGGAAACTGCAGACTACTTCGCAGACGTCGTCCTCCCCGTCGCAACAATGGAGAAATACGAGGGTCCGTCCTCAGCTTCCGACCAGTACATCGACGGAAAGGCGCTGCGACTTCCCGTGATGGAACCGCTGTTCGAGAGCCGCGGCGAGATCGACATCTACATCGATCTGTGCGAACGCCTTGGTGTCCTCTACGGTGAAGACGGCTACATCGACCAGGTGAACAAGGCGCTGCCTCTCAAAGACGGCTTCGAGTTGCCGCTCGATCAGAAGCCCGTCGTTCGCGACATCTTCGACCGATGGTCCCGGATGGAGGGCCTCGAAGGCGGGATCGAGTACTTTGAGAAGCACGGTGTATGGATCAAAGGTCCGGTGCCTGCGACCAAACGCTACGGCTACGCCACCGATCCACCGTTCAAAGGAGCTGTACACCGTCTCTACGGCGAGAGCCTGCTCGTTGCTCAGGGCAAACAGAAGGACCTCGGTGCAGACGAGGTCTACTGGCGGGACTACACGGCGTTCCCGACGTGGCGTACACCGACGTTCGAGCAGTCGCCGCCCGAGTACGATCTGACGCTCATCTCATACCACCTCGTCGTGCACAAACAGACACGGACGTCGATGATCCCGCTGCTGACAGAGCTGAGTGGAAAGCAGCGCCTCGACATGAACCCGGAGACTGCCAAGCGCCTCGGTATCGAGGAAGGCGACGAGGTCATCGTCGAGTCGCAGAATGCGGTGACCGGTGAGACACGGCAACTAAGAACCGTCGTTGCCCTCTCTTCCGGCTTCCGTCCCGACACCGTCGGGATGCCACATCACTTCGGGGGCTGGACTCCGGATGCAAACAAGGGTCTCGGACCATCACCGAACGAGATCTTCTACACGGGTGAAGGCTATATGGCCTGCACAGCCGATCAGTCATATCACGTCAAGGTCCGAGTGCTGAAGGGATAGCAGATGGCGAAATACGCAATGGCCGTCGATCTCGAGCGGTGCCAAGGGTGCCGAGCGTGCATGGAGGCCTGCAAGATCGAGAACAACACACCACAGGCCGTCTTCTGGATGTACGTCTTCCGGACGGAGACCGGGGAGTACCCAGACACGTCGATGTCGTTCCTCCCCCGCCCGTGCCAGCACTGCAACAACCCTCCGTGCGTCAAGGTATGCCCGGTGGGTGCACGGTTCGCACGTGAGGACGGGATCGTACTCACCGATGCAGATCGATGCATCGGCTGTCGGTACTGCGAAGTCGCGTGCCCGTACGGTGTGAACTACTACAACTGGCGCACTCCGGACGAAGCGTTTGCCGCCTACGGCATCGACTATGCAGAATCCGACATTGCAGCCGTCACCGGCGGTCTCATCCCTCCGTACAAGAACCCGGACCTGGATCGCCTGCAAGGACCCGAACAGCGTCTCACGGCGGGCAGTGCCCACTCTGTTGGCGTCATGGAGAAGTGCACGTTCTGTGTCCACCGCGTGGAGAAGGGCCTCGAACCGGCGTGCGTCGACGTATGCCCGGTCCATGCGCTCCACTTCGGTGATATCGAAGATCCAGCGAGCCCCGTCTCTGAGTATCTCGGAGATCGAACGGCCTTCAAGCTACTCGAGGAGCTCGGCACCGATCCAAGCGTGTTCTACGTTGGCGGTTCACCGCCGGATTCTGAGACCCGCGAGATCGAACGACCACTGACGGAGGTGCGGTCGTGACTACCGAAGCCACTACCCAGGCAGGTTCTACCGGATACGAAGGTCCTCCGAAACTGCCTCAGAACATCGGCAGGCTCACACCAGGTTGGATCGTCTTCTTCATCGCCATGGCGGTGGTGACGGTGGTCGGTTTCTTCGCCTACCTGCTGCAAGTGAACAACGGGTTGATCGTGACTGGACTACGAGGTCTCGGCACCATGGCCGGAGCGACATGGGGCCTCTATGTGGCCTACTACGTCTACTTCATCGGTGTCAGTTTCGCAGGGATCACGGTGGCAGCACTGATTCGGATCTTCAAGATCGAGAAACTCGAGTCCGTTGCGCGGATCGGTGAGCTGCTCACGGTCGTGTCGCTGATTCTCGGCGCACTCTCGATCCTGGCCGATCTCGAGAAGCCATGGCGAGCCATTGTGAACCTCTTTCAGTACGGTCGACCCCAGTCGCCGTTCTTCGGGACGTTCTCGATGGTCATCGCAGGTTACCTGTTCGCAAGCATGGTGTTCTTGTACGTCACGAGCAGACGGGATGCCGCCTACATGGCAAAACCTGCGAAGCGGTTCCGGGGTCTGTACCGGTTCATGTCGGCCAGCTACGAAGACACACTCGAACAGCGCAAGATCGACCGTCGCGTGACGTTCTGGCTTGCGATAGCCATCTTGCCACTGCTCGTGATCGCTCACTCGACGGTCGGGTTCGTGTTCGGGCTCCAGGTGGGACGTCCCGGCTGGTTCGGCACGCTCCAGGCGCCGGGCTTCGTCGTCCTCGCCGGTGTGTCGGGTATCGGCAACCTGATCATGCTGGCAGCGATCGTACGCTGGGCAACGGACACAAAGCACCGCATCACGGTCGACGCGTTCTCATGGCTCGGCAAGCTCCTGCTCGGTCTGCTGGTGACCTACCTGTACTTCACCGTTGTCGAGATACTCACGATCACGTATCAGCCTGGCGCATCCGAGCAATCGATCTCCGAGGCCCTCTTGACCGGTACATACGCATGGATCTTCTGGGGAGCGATCGTCTCCCTCGTCGCTGCGGCGGTGATCTTGATCTGGCAAGCCCTTACACGGTCCTGGTCGATCTGGCTCGTCGTTGTCGCCGGGATACTGGTGAACGTCGGTGCGGTCGCAAAGCGGTATCTCATCGTCGTACCCAGCCAGACACACGGACAGCTCCTCCCTTATCCGATCGGCAGCTACACGCCGAACTGGGTCGAGTTCGCCGTCGTGTTCGGCCTGTTCGCTCTGGGTGCCCTCATGATCGGTGCCTTCATGAAAGTGTTCCCGATCGTCCCACTGGAGGAGGCTGAAGAGAAATGAGAAAGATCGTCACATTATCGATGATCCTCGCAGGACTGGGTCTCATGGTCGTGAGCTACGTCTTCCTTGCCACGCCGAGCTGCAATACGTCCGTGGCATGCAGCAACCCGGTGGTGCCGTTCGCGTCCGCACTCTTCGTGCTCGGGATCCTCATCGCCTTCTCGTCCGGCATCTTCTACAGCGTGTACAAGGGCAAGAGCTGACGGCAAGGTGTGCTGGTGAACAAGCTTCCTGGAAACTTCGAGGAGCTCGCCCGATTCCGACAGGGCATGTACCGGATATTCGGGGCTGCGTTCCTTCCGCCGCAACCAGAGCGACTGGCCGATCTCGTTGCCGGTGGCGGATTACTGGAATCGATGGGCCTTCCCTACCTTGCGTTCCATCAGGAGTGGAAGCCGTGGCGAGGGGCGCTGCTCGACATCGATGATGCAACGAAGATCGAGGTTGAGTACGTCCGGATGTTCTCAACCGGGGTGGTCGGTGCAGTCAGTCCACCGACAGAGTCGTTCTACACGGCAGACCCAATCCGCGGCGAAGTCGGTGAGGTCCTTGCCGACCTTGCACGGGTGTACAACGAACTCCGGCTCGAACCGACGGGTCTGGTATCCGATACGCTCGATCACGTGTCGATCGAGCTCGAGATCATGTCAGCGTTGTGCGCACGAGAGGCCGATGCCAGGGCCGACGACAATGACCGGAGGCTCGAGATCACGCTCAAGAGCCAGGTGATGTTCCTCGAGCAGCACCTCGGTGCATGGTTGCCACGATTCATCGAACGAATCGCAGCGACAGACACGATTCCGTTCTACGCCACACTGGGTCCGGCAGTCGCATCGTTCGTCCACCATGACATGGGAGTCGCTCGATTCCTCGTCACAGGCGCATCGCACAGGGAGCCAGTCCGATGACGCTCGTCGTTTGTGCCGACCATGACACACCCGTGCCCCGATCGAATCGTCTGGCCTGTGACGTCGTGGCAGTGCCGGGACTCTGTCGCGACCCTGCGACGATCGCCGGGGCCGGTGTGGACGACCCTGAAGCACTCATCCTCCACCTCGGTGAGTTCGACCTTGGATTCGTCCAGGGAGCCATCCGCGCCACGGGTGTCGACCCCCTCGGTGTTCCCATCGTGACGCTGGGTGACATGCCTTCACCCAACCAGATCGATGTCCTCGCTGCCGGAGCAATGGCGAGACACGCGGCGTTCCCAGGATCCCGACCCGAACACGCCAAGATGCGGTGGCCAGAGCTCATCTCCCGCCGCCGGCTCTTCGCCCTGAACGTCCCTCAGTACGTTGGAGCACCGTCGATCGACCCATCCACATGCGTTGCAGAGCAAGGATGCAGACTCTGTGTCGACACGTGCCCCACTTCCGCGTTGACGTGGAGTTCAGGAATGGTCGCGTTCGATGTCGATACGTGCGCGGCGTGCGGTATCTGCGTCACGACGTGCCCGACGCGAGCAACGACCAACCCTACGATCACGGAAGCACAGATCGCATCCCAGATCGAGGCGATGGTTCGTGCTTCCTCGACCCCTCTCGGAATCGAGTTTCGGTGCCGCGACGCTCGACCGCGACCTTTGGCAGACGGATGGTTCCTCGTCGAAGTGCCCTGCACGGGGATGCTCACTATCGGGTGGATTCTCGCTCCACTCATGCTTGGCGCAGGAGCAGTCGCCGCTCCCACGTGTGGCGAGTCGGGATGTGGCATCGGGAACGACGAGGTTCTCGCTCCCCGCCGCACCGCTGCAAGGATGCTCCTCGATGAGCTCGGCCTGTTCACCGGTTTGGTTCGCGATGGTGCTGCACATGCCATACCAGCGCCGATCGGCGGCGACACGGCTCATCGCCCGAACACGTTCCGGGACGCAGATGTCTTCCTTGCACTCGCAGATCTCGCGAACACCACCGACACTCTGTTCACGTCGGATGTGGCATCGATAGGCGTCGTGACGATCGATGGAGCGACGTGCACCATCTGTGAGCAGTGCACGTCGGTGTGCCCGCCAGGTGCCCTGGCGTCAAGACACCACGACGGCACCGTAGATATCTCATTCGATCCATTCACCTGTGTCGGATGTGCAATGTGCATCAACACCTGTCCAGAGATAGACAGCAACGCGATCATCCTCGACCGCACCTTCGATCTCGCCGAACTGGTGCTCGGCAATAGAGTGATCCTGTCGGGTTCGACGGCGGTGTGCGAGGTGTGTGGCGGCCCGATCGCCCCTTCGGCCATGCTCGATCGCATCCAATCCATGCTCGGGCCCGACCACGCAGGGACCCTCGACCTCATCTCCCGCCGGTGCCTCAAATGTCGCTGAGCTCTCCCAGAGCTCACCACGACCCAGGAGGACGAGCACAAGAGGATCGCACGAGAGCCCCATGAAGGCCGCACAGCACCAGCACCTCCCCTCGATGAGAAACACACACGGCACGAGTCGCCGAGCGAAGGCGAGACAGTAATATTCAAGGCTGTTGCACTCGGCTACCGCAACAGCGAGATCGCAGAGATGTCCTTCCTCAGTGTCAAGACCATCGAGACCTACAAGGCACGTCTGATGCAGAAACTCGGCGTGCACAGCCGCGCTGAACTGGTTCGCTACGCGCTCGAACTCGACATCCTCGAGTAACTCTCCGCGTTTATCCAACCACTAGGGCCATTCGGCATCGGTGATTTCCCTATATCTTGACTAATGAACTAGGGATTCTCCTGCTACCCAACTCGGCCCAGGGATGATGCAATAGCAGTGGGCAAACAGGGGCATCCACCACGGAAGCGTAGGGACGTTGAGTCCGTGGGCATGTCGACTGACGGGAGTAGGAATGCCGGTAATCGATCGGCGTATGGGCGTCACAGGATCTGCGGTAAACGGTGCAGACGCTGCTCATGCGTCCCGCTCAGATTTCGGAGGCCTCGAATCCTCCCAACGCAGGGGCGCGCTTCCCTCGACACGAGACCCTTGTGATGACTTCTCCAACACCATGTTCTCGATCACCAGGCAGGACGACGGCGAGGTCGATGCCAGGCTCGTGACGCTCGAAAAGATCGAAGAACGATGATGAGGAGCATCACACGATCGATGGTTCTCGGCCGAGCACTCCCCGACACGCGGCCAACACACCCCTTACCCGATCAGCACCTGCACACCGAAGTGTGTCGAGTTCGCAGTCGCATACGCGCCCTCATCCCCGGACATCCCCACGTCCGGTGCATCGAAGAACGCACCGCCTATCGGCGTACTCGAGAGAGCTCGAGGAGCATGAAGAAGACCGCCACACCAGCGATGATCCTCCTGAGCCTGTACCTCGCGATCGCCGGGTACCTGATCCTCACACGGCCGATCTGCACCACATGGGTCGAGTGCGACGACCCGGTCGTTCCCTACGCGTCTGCACTGTTCATCCTCGGAACCCTGGCCACCTTGTCGTACGGCATCTTCTCCGGCCCATGCAAGGCCACGAGACGGCAGCGTGGGCACCGATGATCAAGCAACAGGACACCTTCGAGCAACTCGCCCGCTTTCGACAAAGCATGTATCGGGTCTTCGCCGCTGCGTTCCTTCCGCCGGGCCCGGAGCGGTTCGTCAACCTCATCACAGACTGCATGCCTCTCGAGTCCGCGGAACTCGGCTATCTCGCCACCTATCAGAAGTGGCATACCTGGCGAAAGGCATTGCTCCACATCGACGATGCCGTCGAATCCGATGTCGAGTACCTCCGGGTGTTCTCGGCCGGTATGTCTGGTGCCGTCAAGCCACCCCTCGGACACTCATACAACATCGATCCCGTTCGCGGCGACGTCGGCGAGACACTCTTGGACCTCGCCAGACTGTACGACGAGATCCGGCTCGAGCCCACCGGGGCGATGTCCGACGCACTCGACCATGTGTCTATGGAGCTCGAGATCATGTCGGTGTTGTGCGCGCGCGAGGCAGTCACCAGGATAGAAGGAAACGACCGACGCCTCGGGGCGACCCTGAGCAGCCAGGTGGCGTTCCTCGATCGGCACCTCGCTACCTGGCTGCCGCAGTTCGTCAACCAGATCACACGCATGGACTCGATACCGTTCTACACCGCGCTTGGGCCGGCGGTTGCGTCCTTCGTCCACTACGACAGGGGCATCGCCCAGTTCCTCGTTGAGGAAGTGGCCAGATTGGAGCCGTCCAGATGACGCTCATCGTCTGTGCCGACCATGACACGCCCGTACCTCGATCGGACTACCTCTCTACGCCGGTAGTCGCGGTTGCTGGTCTCTGCGGCGATCCGACCAAACTTGCCAACACGGGGGTGCGCGACACTGAGGCGATCATCCTGCATCTCGGCGAGTTCGACCTTGGCTTCGTACAAGGTGCCATCGGCGACACCGGCGTCGACCCTCTCAGCGTTCCCATCGTGGCGCTGGGTGACATGCCTTCACTCGATCAGATGGAGATCCTTGCAGCGGGGGCAGCAGCACGACACGCTACCTTCGACAGCGCTCACCGGGAACATGCCAAGATCCGTTGGCCCGAGTCGGTATGGAGGAGTCGCTTCTTCTCACTCAGCGCCCCCCAGCGCGTTGGCGTACCGTGGATCGACAGATCCCTGTGTTCTGCAGGACACGGATGCAGGCTCTGCGTTGCTACATGTCCCGCTTCTGCATTGAAGCGGAGTTCAGATGGCATCGCACACGACATCGATGCCTGCGTTGCCTGCGGTATCTGCATCACGACATGCCCAACGGCTGCAACCGCCAACCCGACGATTGCCGAGGATCAGGTATCGGCGCAGATCAGGGCGATGGTCGACACAGCGGCCGACGCCATTGGGATCGAGTTTCGCTGCCGCGATGCACAGCCACAGTTGCCTGTAGATGGCTGGTTTCCTGTCGAAGTTCCCTGCACCGGGATGCTCACCATCGGATGGCTCATCGCTCCCCTCATGCTCGGTGCGGGAGCCGTTGCAGCACAAACCTGCAGCGAGTCGGGATGCAGCATCGGCAACGATGACGTTCTGGTTCCTCGCCGCAACGCCGCAAGGAAGCTCCTCGATACAATCGGATTGTTCGCAGGCAGGTTGTGTGACAGAGCCGGGGATGTGGCCCCAACGACGATCAGCAGCGACGCAACGCGTCGCCTCGGCACGTTCCGTGATGCAGAGGTCTTTCTCGCTCTTGCAGACATCGCCAACACCGCCGATTGGCTGGTCTCCTCCGAGGTTGCCTCGACCGGTGTTGTGAGAATCGATGTATCCACCTGCACCGTCTGTGAGCAATGCGTCTCGGTGTGCCCGTCGGATGCTCTGACATCGGAGCGGTTCGGCGGAATCATCGAGATCTCGTTCGACCCGTTC
>VAPK010193885.1_pt1 | contig 10072 bp, 6 predicted proteins | sample 3395031 | NCBI WGS metagenome assembly VAPK01 (sample SAMN08290443, study PRJNA428436) | hydrothermal vent metagenome | isolation source: Deep-sea hydrothermal vent chimney 1 | place: Pacific Ocean: Juan De Fuca Ridge
CTTGATCAATTCAACTGAATTCTTGAAGAAAAGCACCAAAACAAAAGCTAATGCTATGTAGAGAAAAATTAGCCAGGAAAATTTGATTGATTCCATAAAAGGATGGAATTCAAACCCGTAAGTTTTAAGGCCGGGTAAAAGACCAGCAAACATATTGGGTAAAGCAAATCCGTTCAGGCCTACCATACCTTTTAACACTTTAAGGGCATCTACCATTTCATGAGCCCGAAAAAAGACAAACGTAAAATTAACAAAATTGAAGGTAACAAACCAAGCCAACACTCTACTTATTTTAATTTTAGTTTTTTTCCAGTAATGATTTATGACCACACCAATACCATGTAATGCACCAAAGATAACAAACATCCATGAGGCACCATGCCACAATCCAGCAATCAAGAAAGTAACAAATGTCGCCCACATTGCTTTATTGAAAGTTATCCTCGTATAACTTCGATTAATCGGCGTATAAATATACGTCGTTATAAAATTAGTCAGGGTCATATGCCAATTTTTCCAAAAATCAATCATCCCGGTTTTTTTCAATGGGCTGTTAAAATTAAGTGGTAACTTGATATTAAAAATCAGAGCAATCCCCAGCGCCATATCGGTATAGCCGGAAAAATCAAAATACAATTGAAAGGTATAGGATAATGAAGTCATCCATGCTTCTAAAAATAAAAGACTCTGGAGTTCATCAAAACCAACATTAGCCCAAATAGCAAAAGTATCGGCAATCACTACTTTTTTAAACAGGCCAATTGAGAATAAAGCTAACCCGTTAGTAATGTTTTTGTAATTGACGACTTTGTTTTTAAGGTTGGAAAATTGCGGCATCATTTCACTGTGATGCACGATAGGGCCAGCGATTAACTGCGGGAAAAAAGTCACAAAGACAGCGTAATCCAGAAAATTATTTTCCCTGGCAATACCTTCATAGCTATCCACTAGAAAAGCAATCTGTTGCAAGGTAAAAAAGCTGATTGCCAATGGTAAGGTTAAATGTAATAACGGTAAATTTGTCGCTGCAGCCAGGTTAATGTTCTCAATAAAAAAATCCATGTATTTGAAATAACCTAGCAAGCCAAGATTGAAGACCAGACCAAATAGAAAAATAGATTTCTTGCTGAATAATTTCTTATTTTTTTCATCATAGTTAGTGATTATTCGGGTAATAGAATAATTAAATAACACTGATGTCAGAATCAACGGCAAATAGGCTATATTCCACCAACTGTAGAAAAACAGGCTGGCAAAGACCAGCCAACTGGTTGAAGCTTGTGCTAGACGAAGTTTATTGAGGTAAAAATAAATAAAAATGGCAACCGGCAAAAAACAAAAAATAAAAATATAACTGTTAAACAGCACTCAGGTTTTCCTCCAGTAATTCGATAATGCCGATATCGCTAAATAAGAAAGCGACTTTTCTGTTGTTAAACAGAATCGCTTCTGTTGGTGGAGATATTAAAATGGCTCCGTTTTCATATAGGGTTTCGACTGACTTTTCTATATCATTCACCTGCCAACAGGTGTGGTAGAGCGACTGTCGTTTAGCAACAAATTTTTCGACCACTTTCCCTGAAACCAGTTCGATATGGCTACCATCGGCAAGCGTCAACAAACATAAATCTGCATTCTGATTTTTATCAAAAATAATATCTGTAGTATGGGTAATATCAAAAGAATTTTGGACAAAAACGAGAGTTTCCGGAATACCCCGACAAGCAATACCAATATGATGAAAACGCATGGTATTAAAGCTTTATCATCATCAGATCAATCATAGCACCGACGTTATTCAGGGTCTGGAGCTCCCCCAATGCAAACCGAATGGAAAATTTCTTCTCGATAGCACTAACCAGGTTCAGATGATTCATTGAATCCCAATCTTCAATTTCTTCTGCACTCGTTGAATCTTTAATCTCAAGCGACTGGTCATCAAAAATATCCCTGAAAATATCTTGGACGGTATTAAGTATTTCTTCTCTAGTCATTATTTACCTTTATCGTTGTATTCAAGTTATTGTAATTATCCAATTGTAATTGCCAGACTGAATTATCCTGGTTTTGTTCAATACAGTTAAAACCCATTTGTTCATAAAGGTGGGAAACCATGCTGTTTTTTGGACTTTTATAGTAATACCCGATAATCTCAGTAAGCCCTCTTTCCAGACACTTGATCACCAAACTATCCAACATAGCCAATTCCATATCCCGCTTCAATACCCGGCAACTCATTAACCATAAATCAATATGGCACTGCTGATTTTTGATTGTGCCAATTGTTATGGCAATCAGTCCATTATCGCCAAATTTATCAGTCAACCGACCATAAAGGGTGAGGTGTTGGCTATCCTGGAAAACAGCATTTACCTCGCCTAAAGTATATCGTTTAGTTGTCAAATTGAACTGATTGGTTTTATTAATCAGTTGGGTAATCCGTTCCAAATAAAGTGGCTGGAAAGGTTTTATTTCTGCTTCCGTTTCCAGTGAATAAAGAAAATCGTGGTAATTTTCGAAACTGGCTTGCGCAGTAATCCGGTGTTTGTCATTCTGATAATAAGCCGTTCTTTGCTTATCATCCCCAGTCAAATGAACGGTTTCAAAATAGCCATTTGTGTCCAGATAATCGATATATTGAACAATATCATTACCAATATCAGGTACAGTAACTTCCTGCATCTGGTTCACAACGACATCTCTCTCAACCGGATTATCATCAAAAAAAACCAGGCTATCTGGATGAATATTTATTTCCTCTGCGATTTTCCTGATATTTTGGTATTTAGGCTCCCAATTGGCCTTGATCACGGTCATATCGTCACAAGACAACACATTATCCTGATGCCCCAGCCCTTCCCTTGCGATTGCCTCATCATTTTTTGAACAAACTGCCAGAGGAATACCCCGTTGTTTTAATTCTGTAACGTAACGCTGAAAATCAACATGAGCCTCGCCCAGCGCAGTTTCCTTGCCGATGGTGATACCGTGCAAACCATCATCACCAATGATGCCTCCCCAAAGGGTATTATCAAGGTCCAGAACCAAGCATTTTTTGGTTAACCCAAAAATAGCGCTGATAATATTGCTTAGATTGAAAGCCAAAGGAGGAATAGCTTCATAACTTAGGGCATATTTGGCCTGATACCACAAACTCCGATCAAACCAGCTATTGATGCCGATACTCGATGACACATAATTAATGTCATTAATATATAGATTGTTTGTTTTTCTGGCTTGATCCGCTACAAAAAGATTGAGCCTGTTAATAAAATTAGTTTTACCCTGTACCTCGGAAAAATCCAGATTGCCCAAGCTACGATCAGGCGGCAAATCAAAATTGTTTTGAATGATGGCACAATCGTATCGCCCTAGTGCATCCCACATTGATTGAAACTTAAATTTTTCCTGCTCCAATAATGACTGAACAGTGTCCTCAGAATCATTAATGCTAGGAAAATGGTTAATATTGATGTGGGTAGTGTGTATATAAATAATATCTGGCTTGAATTCCACTAATGCCGGGTTTTCAAATAAAGCCTCCTGATAATACTGATCGTACTCGGACTCATAAAAACTGGCCTTAACGCCCTTTTTCAGCAGAAACAATTCCAGAATATTTTTGATTTCAGCCGTTGTAGATCCGCCAAGAATTGCAATATTTTTTTCTAGAATCGGCTTGGTTACTTCAAACTCTCTTTTTATGGCTTTCTTTTTTCTGAGGATGGTTTCAATGTCAAGCGGGAACTCCAGACTTTTTTCCAGATTCATTAATCAATTCTTAAATTTTACTGCTTTGATATAGAAAATATTCATAATAGATTTTACCATTATTTGCCGTGATATAATCACGCCATTTCTATTATTTACAGGTACGGATTTATGTGGTTCCGCTGGACGCTTTGGCTTCTGATTATTTTTCGTATTGCACTGTTGATTTATTTTGTTACTGGTAACGGCAGCTATATCCATTTAGATTCTGGAGCTTATATTGATTTGGCAGACAACATGTTGCGCAATCATGTCTTCACAATGTCCTCGCCAGATCCTGATTTTGAAGTGCAATCAGAAGATCGCCCCTATGGCCCTGAAGTTTTCAGAACCCCAGGTTTCCCGGTATTTCTGGCACTTTTTAAACTGCTGGGGATAAATAATTTACTCTGGGTGGTTTATGGGCAGGAAATCATTTATTTACTTTCTGTCTTTATCTTTTATAAATATGGCCGCGAGCTTTTTGGCCATAATATTGCTCGTATTGGCGTAATTTTTTTAATGCTTAATCCGGGTGGTATCGCATACACCAAATTAATCTTGTCAGAAACCCTGTTTATGCCTTTTGTATTTGGCAGCCTTTTTTCTATCGGTTTTTATTTCAAAAAACAACATTGGAAATATTTGCTTGCAGCTGGTGTCATTATGGGAATTGGGGCACTAATTCGCCCTATTATGATCTACTTTCCCTGGATTGCGGCTGGAACAATTCTTTTTTTCAATCGTAAAAACAAGCAAAACCGGCGCCACGCTGGCGTCATGTTATTAACTTTCTTTCTAGTCATTTCTCCCTGGCTAATCAGAAATTATCAAATTTATGGCCAGTATTTCTTCAGCGGCCAAGCCAGCAATGTGCTGGTTCATTATCATGTACCCAGAGTTTGGAATGCTGAAGGCGTGAGAAGTTATTGGGATGGCGGCCCCTATATCAGAAAAATGGTTGCAAAAGCCAGAGCTGACAAGGAAGAACAGTTGGGGCGATCAATGGACAGCGTTGAATTTTTTAAATTTCAACAACAGGTAGCTTTAAAAGAGTTAGTCAAATACCCTAAAAGCTATTTTACTCAATGGATCAGCGGCACATTAAAGGCCATGTACGTACCTTTTTCTGTAGAAGTTTATAATATTTATCATGAACCTGGTGCGCCAATTCCCTTTATAGAATTGCTTCCGGACACACTCAATGCAGAAAAAACAGATCTTATCGGTATTCCGCTATTTTCAAATAGCGGTGTGATCGGTAAGCTATTTTATTTTATAACGCATGCTCGGCCACTTTATTTACTATCTATCGTTACTAGCGTGTTAACCATGATTTTTGCCCTGTTAGGCGTTTTTTATGTTTTCCAGAAAAAAAATCCTTTTTTGTGGCTAATGCTGCTGACAAACTTCTACTATATCAGTGTTGCAGGACCATTAGGTTACGCAAGATTTAGGTTGCCTGTCGATATTTTCTGGTTTATCCAGGCAATTATGGGTAGTATCTGGGTTTGGGGTTTATATCAGCAACTTATGGACAAATTAAAGTCGAAAATACTATTGACAGAAGTAAGCTAGTCTTCTTTGTACTCATCACCAAAATGCCTCAATGCGAATGATGCAAAACGGTATTGGCGATTAGGTCAACACAGGCGCATTATTTAGTCGATAAGTATCAGACTTTCAGCCGATACTATTAAACCACCCACTTTAAATTGGTTGATGAATTTAGACCGTTCACCTCGATAAATAATACAAATGTCAGTTTTAGAAATTATTTCGGCCAGTATTGATGAGTTACCTGAAGACTTAAAACAGCATACTCATACTTTTTTACAGCGATTCTCTGAGAAATGTGAACTGCGGGATGTTGATATTCAGGCGCATCCTGACTTTATTTCATCGATAGCCAAGGTTTTTTCTTGTAGCCAATTCGTTTCCGAAAGCTGTATAAAGAATCCAGATTTGATTATTGATTTAATAGATACTGGAAGATTATATTCTTCTGATGCCAAGGAGAATTATCAGGATTTACTCCGTCATCAATTGGAAATAAATGACCTGCCTGTTGCACTGAGGAAATTCAGAAATCAGGAAATGGTAAGAATCGCTTGGCGCGATTTGGCAGGCTGGGCGGAACTGGATGAAACGCTTGCTGATGTGAGCGCCTTGGCAGAAACCTGCATCCAACGTGCTCTTGATCAATTATATCAACAAGCCTGTGAATTAAAAGGGACTCCAGGAAATACCGATGGAACACAACAGCAGTTGGTTGTTTTAGGCATGGGCAAGCTAGGTGCCTGGGAGCTAAATTATTCTTCAGATATTGATTTGATTTTCTGCTATCCGGAAGACGGTGTATTGTCTGACCGAAAAAACACCAGCTATGGTGAATTCTTTGCGCGCATAGCACAACAATTGGTTAAGGTGTTGGATGAAATAACAGTCGATGGATTTGTTTTTAGGACCGATATTCGATTAAGACCTTTCGGAGATAGCGGGCCTATCGTAATGACATTTGATGGCATGGAAAATTATTATCAAACCCAAGCTCGGGAATGGGAACGATATGCCATGATAAAAGTTCGCCCAGTTGCAGGAGACATTCAAGATAGGCAGTACTTTATGGAGATGATTCGCCCTTTTGTTTATCGCCGATATCTTGACTACGGTGCTTTTGAAGAATTGCGGTCTTTAAAGTTTCAAATCACTCAGGAATTGCAGCGAAAAGATAGATTGGAAAATATCAAGTTGGGGCCAGGCGGTATAAGAGAGATTGAATTTATAGGACAAGCGTTCCAATTAATTCGGGGTGGAACGGAGAAAAAATTGCAGGAGCGCAGGATTTTAAAGGTTCTGGAAATTCTCGGGAAAATGGAGTTATTGAGCGAAGTGGATGCTAAGCAACTGCACGGCTCCTACCGCTTTTTAAGAAGAACCGAGAATCATATTCAACAGTATCAAGATAGACAAACTCACGATTTGCCGGTTGATAAATCTGCTCGAGTAAGTTTGGCTTTTTCCATGGGCTTTTCAGATTGGGATAGTTTTAAGCACCAATTGGATAGTGTCAGGCATCAAGTTCATGAAGTCTTCGAACAAGTTTTCGCTCCAACGCTTCAAGAGGAAGATTCTGCTGGAGGGAAAACTGTTTGGGTGGGAAAAGCTGATCAACAACAATTAGTTGAGTATCTGCAAAATTTAGGCTACAAGAAACCAGAGGAATCCTATCAGTTGATAGAAAAATTCAAATCCTCATCTGCTTTACAAAAGTTAACGACAAAGGGAGCTGGGGTAGTCGATCGCTTAATGCCGCAATTAATTGAGGCAGTGCCGCAGACTGACAATCCTGAGCAAACATTACAGAGAACACTAACTTTATTAGAGGCTGTCGCAGGTCGAAACGTCTACCTGGCATTGTTAGCTGAAAACCCGGATGCTCTGACCCAATTAATAAAGTTGTCTTCTGCAAGTCCGTGGATTTGTGATTATTTATCGCGTTATCCGGTGTTGTTTGATGAATTATTGGATACTCGGTCTTTATATGAACCTTTGAATAAAGATGAATTAACCAGACGATTGCAGCAAAAAATGGCGGGGGTTGATAGTCAGGATATTGAGCAAGTCATGAATATGCTCAGAAAATTTAAGCAAATCAGTATGCTCCATGTTGCTGCAGCAGATATTATGGGTGTCTTACCCGTTATGCAGGTTAGTGATTATTTAACGAATATTGCAGAAGTAATTTTAGACGAGGCAATCGCTCAGGTTTGGCAAAGCTTAACTGCAAAACATGGTTTACCTTCTGGCGTTGTAGATTCCGTTTCCGGTTTTGCCGTGATTGGACTTGGGAAAATGGGCGGTTTTGAACTAGGTTATGGTTCCGATCTTGATCTCGTATTTTTATATGATTGCCAGGATGGTAATGCACTAAGCGATGGTAAAAAACCTATCAGTAGCATGGAATTTTATGGTCGGCTTGGTCAGAAAGTTATGAGTATGCTGAATACCCACTTGCTATCCGGCATATTGTATGAGATTGATATGCGTTTAAGGCCTAGCGGTAATTCCGGTTTGCTGGTAACTCAGATAAAGGCTTATGAAACCTATATGGAAAAAGATGCCTGGACTTGGGAACATCAGGCGCTCGTTAGAGGTCGATTTGTTGCTGGGGATATTAAGTTGCAAGATCAATTTACTAAAATCAGAGAGAAAATTTTAGCGATTCCCAGAGACTATGAGGCTTTGAAGGTAGAAGTTCGGGAAATGCGCGAGAAAATGCGAAGTAATCAGTCAAACCTGAATGATGTTTTCGATCTCAAGCAAAGCAAAGGCGGTATTGCAGATATTGAGTTTATAGTACAATTTGGTGTTTTAGCTCTGGCGTCCAAAAACAAGTCGCTGGTTATCTATACAGATAATGTACAGTTACTTGAAGAATTGCAAAAACAAGGATTTATTTCTGAATCAACCGCCGATTTATTAAAAACGGCTTATTATACTTTCAGGGATCGCGGTCATAGAGAGGTTTTGCAAGGGAGTCGGGCAGTGGTAGATACGCAGGAATATAAAGAAATGCGTACTAAAATTGAACAGATTTGGCATGCGTTAATGGATTAGCAGGAAATGCCCAAAATATAGCATATTGGAGAAAAATAAATGACGATGGATGACCGAGATGGTTTTATTTGGTTAGATGGTGAGTGGGTTGAATGGCGGGAGGCAAAAGTTCATGTCTTAACTCACACCTTGCATTATGGTGCAGGTGTATTTGAAGGTTTGCGTGCCTATCATGCGGAAAAAGGTACAGCCATTTTTAAATTAGCTGAACATACCGATCGTCTATTCCGTTCCGCGCATATTTTGAATATGCAAATTAATCATACCAAGCAAGAGCTAAATCAGGCACAGAAGGAAGCGGTCAGCAGAAATAATCTGGATAATGCTTATATCAGAACCATGTGTTTTTATGGTTCTGAAGGGATGGGGTTGCGTGCGGATAATTTAAAAGTCCATACTATGATTGCTGCCTGGGAATGGGGTGCATACTTAGGTGCAGAAAATATGGAAAAAGGTCTTCGTATCAGAACCTCTTCTTTTACCCGCAACCATGTCAACAGTACCATGTGTAAAGCCAAAGCCAATGGCAATTACATTAATTCAATATTGGCACTGCAAGAAGCGCTTTCTACGGGTTATGACGAAGCGCTACTACTGGATCACGAAGGATATGCGGCTGAAGGGAGTGGCGAAAATTTGTTCATCGTCAGAAATGGCAAAATCTATACCCCTGAAACGACTTCTGCCCTGGAAGGAATTACTCGTGATACGTTAATGACTATCGCTCGAGAATGTGGCTTTGAAGTCATCGAAAAAAGAATAACACGTGATGAAATCTACGTTGCGGATGAGGCTTTTTTTACAGGTTCTGCAGCTGAAGTAACGCCTATTCGGGAATTAGATAATCGCATGATAGGTGAAGGTATTCGAGGGCCAATTACTGAAAAACTGCAAACATTATATTTTGATTATGTGCATGGACGTAAGGGTGATCACGCCGAATGGTTAACCTACGTGGCTTAAGCCTTGAGTCAAACTGAAAAAATATTAGTGATTGGCCCTTCCTGGGTGGGTGATATGGTGATGGCGCAAAGCCTGTTTATCACCTTAAAAAACAAACGGGAAAACTACCAAATTGACGTTCTTGCGCCTGCATGGTCAGCTTCATTTTTAGATCGAATGCCGCAAGTGAATAAAATCATTCCTATGCCAGTTGGTCGTGGTCGTTTTGCGTTAATGAAACGGTACAGCTTAGGGAAGAAACTTGCATTGTCTGGCTATGATCAAGCGATCGTATTACCGAACGCCTGGAAGTCAGCGTTAATTCCTTTTTTTGCAGGAATTGCTCTGCGTACTGGTTATATTGGGGAAATGCGCTGGGGATTGCTGAATGATGCGAGAAAGCTTGATAAATCAGTATTAACGATGACAGTACAGCGTTTTGTGGCTTTGGCATACCAACCCTCGTTGAACACGGCTCCGGAATGTCCGGCTCCTGAGTTAGTCGTTGAAGAAGAAAAAGTTAAGGAAACAATCATAAAATTTCAGGTTGGTACTGACCAAAAAATTTTGGCGCTTTGCCCCGGTGCTGAATATGGTAAGTCCAAACGTTGGCCCGTAGAAAATTATGCGGCGGTGGCTAAGCATAAATTGAATGAAGACTGGTCCGTCTGGTTATTTGGCTCAGAAAAAGATCAATCGGTAACTGCAGAAATTAACCAGAAAACAGGAAATAAATGTGTCGATTTTAGTGGCTTAACCA
>VAPK010474705.1_pt1 | contig 10065 bp, 9 predicted proteins | sample 3395031 | NCBI WGS metagenome assembly VAPK01 (sample SAMN08290443, study PRJNA428436) | hydrothermal vent metagenome | isolation source: Deep-sea hydrothermal vent chimney 1 | place: Pacific Ocean: Juan De Fuca Ridge
AACATAAACATAAACATAAACATAAACATAAACATAAACATCATGATAGTAGTGAACACAGTATCGAATGCCATACTCATAATGTATCAGAGTATATCGGGCATGAAACTGATGCGAAGTTAAGTCTGATTGGTGAAACTTTAAATCAAACTGTAAATGAATATTTAATAGTTCATAGTGAAAGCAAACTATTAGAAGCTTTGCGTAGTCAGCATTATGGTTCTTTAGTTATGGTTGAGTTACCTTATTATGATTCATTGAACCTGAGTGGCCTATCATTGATTGAAATTCGTTCAATGGTTGCATCAGGAATGGGATTGTTATGGCTCAAGTCGTCAGATAAGGATTATAGCTATTTTGAAGATGTGGCAGGTTTTGAATCTGAAGAAATAATTTCCAATCTATATCAATTGAATTTGCCTGATAGCGAAATAAGTTCGTTATCTACTTTTGTTATATCAGGTAAAGGTGTAGGAATAGAACTTGATAATGAAGATGATGGTTATGGAAATAGCGGGGTACGTACCATTGGTACCTTTAATCCAGGTAATCATGTAGCTATTGTACTCAATGACTTTGCGCAAGGCCGATTTGCTCAAGTTAACTTTGATTTGGCGGGACTTACTAATACACAAGCTGCGAAAGATATTTTTGCATCACTGATAACACACATTGCTCCGATTGATATGCATTACTACCCTGGCGGTGTCGCTAAAATAGTCTGGATAGCGGATAATCTGCCATTAGGAATTAATGCTTTGTTTAATGAAACGCTTGCGGATACATCGATGCTGTTTATAGATGCATATAGCGGAATAATTTCGGCTGATAAATTAGAAGAAAGTTGGGATAGGCTAATTTCGGCTAAAGGTCCAATCGCATTCAATTCGCTCGTACGCTTACCTGTAATAAAGGGGGATTACGCGATTAATGGTAAGTTGTCGAAACTTGATAATAGTTTTGAATATTTATTACAAGAAGGGCAGTTTAACTTTAGCGTTAATACTGATTTACAATATTATTCAAGTGCAGTTGTGAGTAGTTTGCAAGGTCTAAGTTTATCGGATGATGATGACAGTTTGCGGTATTATGTGATTAATCTCATCAATTACGCGACAAACATTCAACCATCCAGTCTGAATAATATTAATTATTCAATGTCTTATTTGAGGTATGCATACCATTATATGCTACAGATGGATGCACATGTTCCCCAAATAGAGTCGCAGCTAGGTCGATTAATACGCATGTACCAGATTTACTGGGATGCTACACCAAAGACTGTCTCACATTCAGATGATGAGTATTAAGAGAGCATTCAGGTGGTAGTGTATGAGGCGAGGTCTGACATTAAAAGCCTGAACAAAGGTCTCATATAAGGAGAATAGTTGATGAGAGCTATAGTAAGTTATTGGTTTAATGTGGTTTGTTAAGTATCTGTCTGCTTTTCATGGGTAACTTGTATAACTTGACCAGAACACTATGGGGGCCAGGCCTTAAACTTGCACACAGTTAGGTTCACATACTATTTTAGTTTTACATGGCTTGTGATACTGAATAGGGGGATGTTCTCGTTTAGCCTTGGGGACGCCATTATTTTGGTGTTATATCAAAGGCTTACCGTAAGGTAGGCCTTTTTTGATCCTGCTGTATGACAATTTATACGGAAAAGTGAAAATGGTTTATTGTTGTATTTTGCCTATTCTGTGTATTTGCCAAGAAATAAAAACTGTTAAGGACCATGGTTGTTTTGATGGACTTCCCTGAGTTACTAAACACCTAAAAGCCATATAATGTAACTCTATGAGAGGTGTTTATGAACAGCGGAAAACGATATACCAATGAATTTAAAATAGAAGCCATTAAACAAGTAACTGAACGGGGTTACTCGGTTACCGATGTGGAGAACGACCGGGAACAACAACCCTTGCTCAACTTAAATCTGAGTTGCGCCGAGTCACAGAGGAATGTGACATCTTAAAAAAGGCCGCAAAGTACTTTGCCAACGCCCGGGGTAAAGTGCGTCAATATTAGCTTGGCTTGCTTGTTTTTAGATGTTATTCATTCAAAACTATGATAAATAATTATACTTTAGTTTAATTGTGCTATGATATTGTCTATGTATGGCTTTTTTATTAAACTAAAGTATAATTTATGAGTAATGCTAACATCCTTGATAAGCTAATAATGGCAGCAAAAGAGAACGGTATCAGCCAAAAACAACTCGCTGAAGTGGCTGGAATGAGCAGTGTCGGTCTTGCGAAAGCCAAAAAACGAGGAAGCATTAATAGTGCTAATCTTGAAAAAATGGCGGCAATACTCGGCTTACGATTAACGCTAGAGGCTGCTAACGATCAAACCGAATCAATAAAACAAATTAAATCTGGCCAGTTCTTTACTCAAATAAATGAAGGTTCTCAGTGAACCGTCAGCAACATGCGGTTATTTGGACAAACCTATTGGGCACCCCTGAAAAAATGGGCGATCTTGTTCTCAATGAAACACAAAACATTTTTACTTACTCGCAAGATTATATTCAATCACAACAAGCCGGTTTTTGTTTATTAGGCGATCCAACCATATGGCAAAATGAATCTATTGTTTATCCAGTTAGTGAGCGCATCTCAATTTTTCCTCGTTTGATGTCGTTATTACCTGGAACAAACCCACGTAATTTACAACGTCGACACTACCTTGATTTATTGCGAACGAAATATGGAAAAGAGCCAGCGAACACTATTGAAACACAATGGCAATTACTCACAATGGCCGGTCATGGTGGTATTGGTCATGTCGATATTTTTAGTGATGATCTAACAGCGGATGGCTGGTACAAAAGAAATCATTCTCAAAAGACAGAGCCTGTTTTACTGAACAGTAAAAATAATCGTTCACAACTGTGGGCGATGTTAAAACGTGAAGTCATGGATGAACAAGTTGAATTTAATTCACAAGTGATTGAAAGTGTACTTGGTGCAACACCGTCTGTCGGTGGCATGATTCCAAAACTATTGGTGTCAATCGATCCATCAAGCAGTGATATTGTTATCTACCCACCTCGTACAACAGAAATGGTTGATGTTGTTCTTAAAATTGAACCGCCTGAGTATAAAGGTTTACTCGATTTAGAATCACTTTGTCTTGAACTCCATAAAGAAGCTGGGTTTAATGTCCCTAATCACTATCGGTATCACTCTAATGGTTTGGATTTTTTAGCGATTGAACGTTTTGATATTAAAGGTGGAAATATTCTTCCGATGGAATCTATTTTTTCAGTGATTGCAACCGGTAATCATTTATTTAGAGAGACAGGGGATATATTATTGGATGAGCTTGGTGATGTTTTTGATAAGTTGGGTAATGTCGCTACCCTGAATAAGGAAACAAACTATGAGCTTTATCGTCGACTACTCATGGCATTATTGACAGGTAATGGTGACATGCATCTTGAAAACATATCATTACTCGGCGGTATCAAGGATTGTGCTTTATCACCTATTTACGATCCTGCACCTATGCGAGCATGGCCTAGGCACAATATGGTGAGTGCGATCCCTTTTGATCCTGATAATTACAAAAACCATACAGAATTTTTTGTTACGCTTGGTGAAAAATTAGGTTTAACAAAGATTGATGTACAACAATCTATTAATGATGCAGTCCTATCAACGGAACATTATGTCGATAGAGTTATGGCACTCAGTAATGTTCCACAAAACCAACGAAATCAACTGGCAGATATTGCAAAAAAAGAGCGAGATAAACTTATAACCTACTCTTAGTGGATATCTTACATACCTTATGTTTTTGTATTCTTGGGGACGCCATTATTGTGGTGTTAAATCAAAGGCTTACTGTAAGGTAGGCCTTTTTTGATCCTGCTGTACGACAATTTATGCGACAATTCTAAATAGAAAATGAGTTTTTAAAAATTTTTTTCTTATAAATAAAATTGGAAACAAGATCCATGGATTTTACTCATAAAAAGCTTACTGAAATAGCGGTTAAATGGTTAAAGAGGTCTCATAGTCAGGGTGGCCCTGGCTGTCATGTCGCTGTTTCTGAATGTCGGAGTGGATGGTCTGATGAAATACCTGATGCAATCGGTTTTAGGGCTGCTGGAAAAAATGATGGTTCTGTTATTGTTGAGGTAAAGGTTAGTCGTAGTGACTTTCTGGCCGATGCAAAAAAACCTCATCGAAATGGTTCGGTTAAAGGATTAGGTAATTGGCGTTATTATTTATGTCCCGAAGGTATTATTAAACCCGATGAAATACTCGATAATTGGGGGTTGTTGTACGTTAATAATCGTGGGCATATAAAACCCGTTGTGGGCCCAATGAATGAAAGCAACTATAGAAAAAGAATGCAGCTTATTGAATCCATGCGGCAAGAGTCTAACGCCGATGGTGAGCGCTTTTTATTGGTTAAATTACTATCGCGTGTAGGAGATCCTGAAACACTTAATACTAAGTTTAGAGATCTTAATAATACTGTGAGTCAGTTAACAAAGGATAATGAAGATAAGCGAGCAATAAACAAAACGTATTCAAAAATTATTTGGCGGTTTAACAGAATGGTTAATGCAATCCGTAATGAGTCAAATGTTATTGTATCCAAAGTTGAAAGCATACTGGATTTTAAACAGAGTGATCTTAAGATAGAGAAAAGACGTCATTAATATATTAAACAAGATCAGAGTAGGGAACACTTATTCCTAAAAAAGTCTTTTAAATAATATAGGTTGTTATTTATTAAGATTACAAATTTTTTTATTAGCCGATGTAGATAGTCATAATAGTGAAATATTTTATTCACTCCCAAATATAACAACTGCATTGGAATCTAACCATTGAGAATATTGAGTCATCGTTTTAGCGAATATTGGATCTTGATAATGTTTCTCAAGCCATTGTCGAAGTTTTGGGTAAGGCGCATGTGTATACCATTTTCGATCCACTCGTGAGAATTGCCTGATAAAGGGCAAGATAGCATAGTCGACTAAACTCAGAGACTCTCCCATTATGTAATGATGATTTGTTAAGTTTTCTTCAAGATGGCTTATAAAGGATTCACATTGGTTGCGAGCAGACTCGATATTATTATCATGATAACGTGCGGCGGCTTTATACTTTTTCAATGCATCTACAAACTCATTATCATTACGGCTTATTAACGAGAGCATATTTTCTAAAGCGTCAGGTTCGTGTTTGTAAAGTAAGTTATTAGGATCATTTTGTTTTAATGCCCATAGCATTATATCGAGACTTTCATCGATGACGGATGAATCATTAAAAACGAGCACGGGTACTTTCCCTTTTGGAGATGCCGCTAACATTTGTGTCGGGATGTTTTTCATAACAATGTCACGTAAGATGACAGATTGCTTTGCTAATAATAATCCCATTCTTGCCCGCATTGCATAGGGACATTGGCGTAACGAATAAAGTATCGGTAGTGGCATTGTTTAAGTTAAATTAAGCTAAGTCTTGTAAGTTAGAATAGTCCAGTAACGGGTGTAATAATTGAGTATAATCTAGGTCATGAAAAATGACATTGAATTGCTTGCACCGGGTGGCGATATTGAATCGATAAAAGCAGCCATTTTAGCAGGTGCGAATGCAGTATATTGTGGCCTAGATAAATTTAATGCCCGAAGTCAGGCAAAAAATATAACGATTAACGAGCTTCCTGGCATTTTACGGCTTGCTCACAAGCATGACTGTGAGGTTTTTTTAACGCTTAATATCATTATTGTTGAAAGGGAAATTCCTGCGCTTATTGGTTTGTTAAATAAGTTAGTCAATACAACACTTGATGGCATTATTATTCAAGATTTAGGCGTGTTTTATTTAATTAACAAGTACTTTCCATCACTTAGAATCCATGCGTCCACTCAGATGACCAGCCATAATGCTGGACAGATTAAATTTTTAAGTAAACTTAGAGCAACAAGGGTTAACTTATCTCGCGAGTTAACGTTGCCAGAAGTAACCGCATTAACCTCGGTTGCACATGCAAACGATATTTTAACCGAAGTGTTTGTGCATGGCTCTAATTGCATCTCTTTTTCAGGGCTTTGCTATATGAGTTCAGTAACGGGCGGCAACTCGGGAAATCGCGGCCAATGTAGCCAACCTTGTCGAGACGAATATTTAACGACACCGGAAGGAAAAAACTTTCCACTGAACATTAAAGACAATTCTGCATTCTCAGATATCGGCGCTCTCGCAGATGCACAAGTAGACTCAGTAAAAATTGAGGGAAGAATAAAGAAATATCATTATGTTTACACCGTGGTTGAAACATGGCGTAAACAACTCGATAGCTTTTTTGCACAAGAAACATTAGAAGGAGAAAATAATAACCTTCGTAAAGTATTTAATCGAGATTTTTCTAACTCTTTTTTAAAGGGTGACATTAGTCGAGATGTCTTTATTGATAATTCTCGTGACTATTCACCTATATACCAAGCTAAGGTAAAGTTTGGTATTAATGCTCAATCTGAAATAGATGATGAAAAACTATCAATTGTTAAGAAAGAACTTTCTGCAATAAAAGAAGATATTATTACGAATGTTCAGGAGCGTATAGGACAGCTTAGTATCGATAAAGCGCCATTAATCATTAAGTGTTCGGGTGTTGTTGGTAATCCTTTAATTATTTGGATTAAAACACCTGAAATGTCATTTAATGTTTGTTCGAATAGCAATCTTATTTTGGTCGATATCACTAACAGTAAATCTACCTATTTAGATAAAGCGTTACTCTCTAAAAGATTTAAATCTATCAATGATACCGAATATTTTATCGATGGTTTAGATTTGGATGATTTGCAATGTGGTGTATTTGTTCCGTTTAAAGAACTCAATATTATTAGGAATACAATCATTACTAAATTAAATAATGGTAAAGAGGTTGTTGCTCCTATTGATTTCAAGAAGATCGATGCATCAAAGTCTGAGTGCCAAAACAAGAATCCCCAGAGTGAGAACTCTCAGAGTGAAAAAGAAATTACAGCTTTTTTGTCAGTGTTAATTTCTTCAGAAAATGACATATATCTTTGCGGGAAAATGGATGCGGATGTTTATTTTCAATTACCTAACCATTTTAAAGATAAGCTCACCACCTTTGTTGAATTATTTGAAAATAATAAAAGTTTAATACCCTGGTTTCCTGCGGTTTTAATCGGAGCAAACTATCGTGCGGCGGTCGAGCTTTTACGGAAAGTGCAACCCGAGCGTATTGTGACGAACAACAGTGGGATCGCTTATGAAGCGTATGAGCTAGGAATACCATGGACAGCAGGGCCTTATATGAATTTAGTGAACTCCTATAGCTTATTATGTTTAAAAGAAGAATTTAATTGTGTAGGTGCTTTTATCTCTAATGAAATAAGCAAAAGCCAGATAAAGAAAATACATAGGCCAGACAATTTCGACCTTATCTACAGTATTTCTCATCCCATTGTGTTGATGACAACGATCGCGTGTATGTTTCATCAAGTGTCAGGCTGTAAGAAAAATATTGTGGATGATAAATGTATTCAACGATGTAAAAAATCTTCATCGATTACTAATTTAAAAGATATTTCTTATTTTATCGATAAAGAGAAAGGCGGATATCATACCGTTTATAATGAAACTAATTTTTTAAATACCGATATTGTGGCTGATATTAAAAATACATTTTCTAATTTCTTTGTCGATTTAAGAGATATAAAAACGAATACCAATATCGATTTAAATAAATTAGAAGTAATGAAATATTTTGATCGTTATATAAGAGGTAATACGGACTCTATTAATGTACTCCAAAAAAGCATTTATCCTTCAACAAATAGCCAATATAGTCGAGGGATATAGGTTAATAATTGTTACATTGTTATGGGTGTTTTATTTCGCTTAGATAAAGCGCTTCAACTTTGTCTCTTGCCCAAGGTGTTTTTCTTAAGAATTTTAGACTGGAGTTAATACTAGGATTATTAGTGAAGCATTTAATATGAATGTGTTTGCCAAGCTCATCCCAGCCGTATTTTTCTTCTAATTGGGTGATAATTTCTTTAAGTGTGATGCCATGCAAGGGATCTTGTTTTCGAATTCCCCTCTTTTCTTCTTTTATATTTTCTTCAGGCATTATTTTGATTCGGTTTTTTTAACGCGAAGCTTATTACCTGCAATCTCTTTACCGTTAATGCTTTTCATTGCTGCTTTTGCATCGCCTTGATTGGGTATTTCAACAAAGCCGAAACCTTTGGACTGACCTGTCTCTTTGTCGAGTACTAAGTCGCATGATTGAACTGTGCCAAAGGCTTCGAATAAAGATTGAAGTTCTTTTTCTGTTGTTGTTCTTGCAATATTTCGTATGAGTAATTTCATTGCTTAAGTCTCTAGTTAGGTTGATTGGCCGAGGTTTTATAGAGAATTTTAGTATCCCATATTTTGTGAATGGGAGGTGTTTATTGTACACACTTGCTAGAATTTATATTTAACCGTGTCAAACACAGCGCTATTTTGTTCTAACTGCACAAATTGAGTTGTTGTGTTTTTTGCTCCGAAATCGTTCAGACCTACTTTTATCTGATGGGGGCGTAAAAATACGTTGAGACAGGCATAATAATCTGGACTTCCCAAGGTTTACTAGAGACTTTTTAGCGCACACTCATAATTAAAAACACCACAAACAGCACGACAAAACCTAAGGGGAAAATATATCCCAGCCAGTCTTTCATGGTGCCTTTAGGGCTATTTTTCATTGCAGAACGCATGCGTGGGAAAATAAATACCAGCATAGCAATTGCAAAAAAGGCACTGCCTATTTTCAACCAATCCATTTTAAACCTCTGCTTGTTATCATAAGTATTATGCCGTGTAAGAATTTGTAGTGCTAACTTGTTGGAAAAACATTATAAGTGCCCTAGCCGTGTAAGAACTTGTGGTGCTAACTTGTTAGAAAAAGATCATAAGTGCCCTCGACCGCGTAAGAACTTGTGGTGCTAACTTGTTAGAAAAAGATCATAAGTGCCCGTAAAAACCAGAAGAAACGGGCACTAAAAAAGCCCCAGAACGTCTGTCTGGGGCTTTCAATTACGTACTAAGGCTACGCAATAGCAATATTAATCATCACCACTAAAAGCACCTAACAACTGTAATAAAGCTTGGAACATATTCAACAGTGATAAGTACAAGCCAGCGGCTGCCATAATGTAGTTTGTTTCACCACCATTAATAATGGATGACGTTTGATACAAAATAAAGCCAGCCATAATCATCACAACAGCGGCACTCACTGCTAATTGTAATGCAGGTATTGCAAAGAATATATTTGCCAAAGAAGCCGCGATCACAACAAACATGCCCACCATTAAGAACCCAGCCATAAAGCTAAAGTCTTTCTTGGTAGTGAGGGCATAGCCAGATAAACCTAAAAAGATAACGCCAGTGCCACCTAATGCTGTCATTACAACGGTTGAGCCATTTGCCATGGCTAGGTAGTGTGTCAGCATTGGGCCTAAGCCATAGCCTAATAGGCCGGTAATCACAAATAACACAGGAATACCGGAAGAAGAATTAGCGGTACGTGGAAGCACAAACCAGAGCATGGCGATGGCTACGATATCGGCAATAAGTGCGCCGCCATAGGATGCGCCGCTGGTAATACCTAAATAAGCTGTAATTGAGCTAAAAATAAGCGTCATCGACAATAACATGTAAGTATTTTTAAGTACTTTGTTGGTTGCTAAAACTGAACCAGATGAACGAGTTACAGCAGATTGGTTTGGAAACATAATTTTCTTCCTCAGAAATTTAAGTATGGTAAATATAAGAACACAGAATACCTAAATAGTTTCTAATATCAAGCCTTTAAGTTACAAATTTTTCAGCTTTACTACTAGCAAAAAGCGTGATCTTAGGGTATTCTGCCGCACCTTGAATAGATGTTGGGGCAACCAACGTGAAATTCAAGTCAAATTCGGAGAGGTGACTGAGCTGGCCGAAAGTACCGGTCTTGAAAACCGGCGATTGGAAACGATCCGTGGGTTCGAATCCCACCCTCTCCGCCATA
>VAPK010131738.1_pt1 | contig 10059 bp, 10 predicted proteins | sample 3395031 | NCBI WGS metagenome assembly VAPK01 (sample SAMN08290443, study PRJNA428436) | hydrothermal vent metagenome | isolation source: Deep-sea hydrothermal vent chimney 1 | place: Pacific Ocean: Juan De Fuca Ridge
AATGTTAGAACAGTATTATGTTAGCACATCTGCGCAGCTTGGTGAGCTTTGCGAAATGTTGCAGGGGTCAGCGACTATTGTACTTGATACAGAATTTATGCGGGAAAAATCATATTACGCACATTTGTGCTTGCTGCAAATTGCTAATGAAAACCTGATCGCATGTGTCGACCCCATCGCCCTGGAAACATTAGAACCCCTGCTTGATATAATTTACGATAAGAACGTGTTAAAAGTTATGCATTCAGCCCGTCAGGACCTGGAGATATTTTATGATATCCGCGCCAGTTTGCCTGAACCCATGTTTGATACCCAAATTGCCGCGACGTTGCTTGGTTATGGTGATCAAGTTAGTTATGGTACGTTGGTACGTGACATGCTTAATATCGACCTCGATAAAAGCCATACCCGGACAAACTGGAGTCAGCGTCCGCTGGATCCGGGGCAACTGCGATACGCGCAAGATGATGTTCGCTATCTTTTAGAAATTTCACAAAGGCAAATGCGCAAGCTGGAAGACATGGGTCGACAGGGGTGGTTGGACGAGGATTTTATCGAGCTGATAAATGAAAAACACTTTAATAGACCGCCTTGCGATGCCTGGCAACGGATAAGGGGGATACGCGTATTAAAAGGCAAACACCTGGCTGTGCTAAGAGAGTTAGCTAGCTGGCGGGAGGAGCGGGCGAGAAGATTGAATAAGCCGCGTAAATGGATTTTAAGAGATGATGTGTTGGTGGATTTATCCAGACGTATGCCAGAAACAACGAGTAAGTTGCGAGCGATGCGTGGTATCGAAGCTCAAACAGTTAAAAAAATTGGCGATGATATTGTTGATGTTATTAAAAAGGCGATGGAGCTTCCTGAAGAACAGTGGCCCTCGTTAGGTTTTCGTTTTAGTCCTAGCACTGGGCAGGAAGCACTGGTTGATGCGATGATGGCTGTGGTGCGCCATTCAGGATTGAAAAATGGAATTAGTCCAGCAGCTCTTGCAACCCGACGAGATGTTGAGCAACTGTTGGCTGGAGGAAGCGATCATCCTATTTTGCATGGCTGGCGCGGAATGTTAGTGGGGCGTGAGTTAATAGATTTTCTCGAAGGTGGTCTAAAGTTGAGTGTAACGAATGGTGTTCTTAATATAGAACAATAAGTACTAGTACACCGTCAAAATAGCCTTGACGGTGTACTAGCCCTCGATTCAGGTATCGAGCAACGAGGGTTTCAAAAACAAAGGTTTCACAGTAGCGGTACAGGATGCTCAGCTTCAAGTAACACAAAATTTATCGTCCGTGTAAATTAGCGTTGATCAGGTTTATTTTCGACAGCGGCACTCGTAGCTTTGTCGGAGCTAGCCTTGTCGATAGCAGGGTTGCTTGAGCTGTCGCGTAATTTAACAATGACCCCTCCTTGTTGTACCGGCAGGGTTTCAAATTGCTTGCTTACTTCGGCAATGTTGCGTGTGAGGTCGTAATTATTTATATCATTGTGTGAGAATATGATATAGGTGATGCCTTTGATCATTTTCAAAAATGCCTCCCCGTCCTCAGCCGCAGGTGGTAGTGGCAGCACCGCATGTTTGACTGCGATCATTGTGCGTGCCGGCCACTGACTTGCTATTGCGATCGTGTCGTCGGCATTTTCAGTTTCCAGTGCCAGGGTTTGAAAAAGACTGTCTTCAGGTGACAGTTCATTGTTGGCAATCTGGTAAGCATAGGATTTATCAATTAGCATAAAAATAGTTGCCACAATAAATATAATAAACAATACCAGTCCTCGTTGACCAATAAAACTTTGTGTTTTAATGGCTTTGTTGATTTTTATCAGGTAATCAATGCCACGATAAATGAGCAGGCTAAGTGCAATCATGGCCCAGGTCTGATCGGCGATAAATAAACCGGCCACAGTCACGATGAGCATGGACAAGCCAAGCGTACTGCTGGATAAATGTCGCCAGTCATATATTAACATGATCGCCAGCAGGGTAAGCGGCACAAGCCCGTAAAAAATATTGGGTTCCTGGAATTGTGAAATATCAATGCCGCTGACGGCGACTGAAAATGTTTTAAGTGGATTGCTGAACCAAGCAAGATCAAGCCAGCCTGCTTGCATAACAAGTACGATGAAGATCGTGATGCTAATGCCAATAAAGTTATGTTGTTGTCTTTTTTTATCGATGGGTTCCTGCATCCATCTTATGGCAAGCGCTGCTGGATAGGCGAGACCAATCGGGTGTAATGAAACAATCACTGCTGTTAGTAACATTTGTATAAAGTACCAGTTACCGATGGATCGTTCCGCGGTCCGTTGTTTTTCGTCAACCTTGCTGCCAATACCAAGCATAAACAATAAATAAATACCTACCCCGATCTGATCGATTTGTATGATCATCAATGGTGCAATAAGTAACAGACCGGTGCCAAGTAAGGCGACTTCATCATCGACGGATTTTTTGCTCCAGTTGTAAAGCAGCATTGCAGCAATAAAGGCGATGATAATAGTAAATACTTTTGCCGCCAGTATGCTGCCTGGCCAATACAGACCCAGTGGCAGGAATAACAAGGCCCTGAAATCCGGCATGCCCAACGCGACGATTGGATTGATTATTTGGTCTGCAACTGACCAGTTGAGCAATAATGCTAATGCAGCGCCTTCGTCGATGCCGTAAGGATCAAGGCGAACGAGATTAAAAAACAACAGAATGCCTCCCCAAAGACATAATATCAGCAGTGCCTGGTAACGTGGTTGAATTTTCGATAACATATTCTTTACTTGCTTACATTTATTTGAATGTTGAATGATGCCATGTAGTTAACATCATGTAGTTAACTTGTTGTTAGTTAGTAGTTAAAAAATCATTTGAATTCCAAGTGTAACATCTTGCCCCCGGTTTTATTCGCCAGGGTCTCATACTCCCAGTCCGTTTGTGTATTACCACGACCGATGGGCAGCGTATAAACCGGGCTGGGTATACTAAGATAAGGTAGCTTGTCTGTCGATGGTTCATCACCAATTAGCAGATATGCGCCGGGTGCCGGTGCTTTGCGGATCGCACTTTTAAATGCCCGTCCCATGGTTTCACGGAAGCCGATAAACGGAGCCCCTTGCATGAGCTGGTCGAACATTTCCCCCATTTTCCCCGTATAGGTCTCTGATTTATCATCCGAGAACCAGGTAATGGCATTGAGGCGTTTGCCTGAACGAATAACGATGACGCGTAATACCGGTATTAAGAATGTGGTGACACCATGCATGGAACCCGTTGCATCGACCATAAGATGTAAATTACTGCCCGGCAGGTTTTTGAGTCCTTTGATAAATAGCTCAAAGTCCTTGCGGTTTTTGCCCTGGCCCAGACCGGCTGCGGCCAGGGCGTGTTCCATTTGGCTATTGGCTGACATGCCCACTATTTGCTCCATGTTACTTTTCAGGCGTGCATTTTCACTTTTAAATTGGGTCAGATCCTTTTGTAATTGTGCGAGGTCTTTTTGTAATTTTGGCAGTTGGTGACTTTCTGTAAGTCTTGATGTGATCAGAATGGTGACAAGTAAAAAGACAAAGGTGGCGAGCATCAGTAACGCCACATCAGAAAAGCTTTCATGGATATTTAAGGGAGAGGATTTGCGTTTCAGAGCCATGATTTATTAAAACTCAGAATTACTGACTGTTACGAAAACTGTTTTTTAATACACTCCACCAGCGGCCTTTTATCATGCGTTTTAACTGAAATTCATTTCTCAGGGCTTGCTGGTATTCTGCTTGTTGGAGAATCGTTTTTTTTACCAGAGAGTCATTATGTTCCAGTGATCGCAGGTCCTGGAGTTCTTTGGCAAACCCCTGCATAGTGGTTTTTGATTCTTGCAATGATTGTTGAAGAGCCCTGATATTTTCTGTTAGGGAGGTGATTTCTGTGTTGAGTATCCTGACATCACGCTCCACTGAGGGTTTTAAATCAGCAGAGCAATATACCAGGCAAATACGGGTCAGGGATTCTTCCAGGCTCTCCACGCCATTTTGGTCAATATTGGAAAAAACACGTAATAAAACGCCACCTAACACAGAACCCAATAAGGTGGTATAAAATGCTGTACCCATACCCCCCATTGCCTCACGCAAGCCAGCCAATAATTGCGCCTGGTCTTCACCTAATGCTTCGAGTGAACTGGTCAGGCCAGTCAATGTTAGGGTTAATCCAACTACGGTACCGATCAGTCCCAGCGTGATCAATAAATTACCGATGACTTCCAGTGCGTGCGCCGTGCGTTGATATACTGCAAACTCAACATCAACGAGCGATTCAATGTTTATTTCACCATTTTTTTCGATCACCGCTTTAAGTGACTCGAAAAATCGTGCTACCCCCAGATTTTTTTTTGTGTTGCTGATGCCAAGCCAGCCAGATTTTTTTGCTGTTTTTTCTATGCTGTCTACATGGATGGATTCGACGGTTAATATGACTGTGAGCAAAAAGCTTATAATGGTACCGAGACCAAATAGCCCGATAATGATCCAGGTGATGCGGCTCGGATCGGTTTTGACAAACGTCAATACCTCGGTGTCTGAGTAAAGACCCAGATAAATAACAATTGATGCAGCTGCCCAGATAATCCATAGAAACAGAGCCCTGTAACCACGCTGAATCAAGTCAAAGGTTCCTTAAACCGAAATTCACCAGTTGACCGCTCCCTTAAGTGTTATTTGTTTTGTTAAGTTATTGAATGCACTCGGCATTACTGCATTTGTAGAACGCACTCAAAAAGTGAACGCGCTAGTCACGAGAGGACAGCAGTCCGTGGTGATCAGCGAAGCAGAGGATGTGCGAGGGCTGCCGCTATTCACGATAAAAAACGCACTCTCGGGTGCGTGCTGCGTTACCTTTCCTGCTGGCTCGTACATGCCGTCCAACTGATGAGTTTAGGTTAATTGCTTACAATCTGAGTCAGAATTAAGTTAGACTTGCTTAAAAATTCGGAATTTATTTGTTAAATTTTCGTGGCATCCGTGGCCATAGCACATTAGCGCATTAAACTAAAGTTATTGATTGCTGACTCCGATGTTTTTTTGGAGTTTATTGGGTATCCTGGTTTTAAACAAGTGTTTTAAACTTAAATTCATCATGTTGCCCAACCGATAATTCTAGCTTAAAGCCAAGTCCTGTAAACGCCAAAATCCCGAATTCAACAATAATTAAGCCATACTTACTGATTAATGGCCAAGGGTTTTGCGTGTGAGGTTGGTCTGTGAATAGAAACCGTTATGAGGGGAAGCCACTAACGTCAGATTTTTCGATAAAAAAGGTGTAGTTGGGTATATTCTCTTATAAGAGAGAACGCGTTTCATCGGGAAATCTGGCTGAAATGGCTTTCACCCCTCAATTCACCCCTCAAGGGGGTACCGAGGTCCGCAGTAGGTTTTCTATTCTCGGACAGCCTCCTAGAGTATTGACTTGCTTGTATTGTGGGTTTTGTAGTAACGTCGCAGACTTGTAATTTATGTGATAATTAATTAACGTCAATGGGGAAAATTATAGGGTCTGGTCGAGTGAAGGATTGGGTGTTATATTTCAGCGTCCGAGTTCGTAGCGTGTTGATTGATGAAAGAGTGCCAATAAGCACAGTAACTTAGTAAGAAATCTTGTCGCGATGGGCCAACACGCAAACCGCAGTTTGAGCAACAACTAAACAAAATTACAACTTTAGAAAGTAACAGTTTGAAAATTTCAGGTACGCCTGATACATTACGTCTAAAGAATTTATTGACATAACTACTAGGTGGGAGATTACCATGACAGACGGCGAAATAGGTGTTATCTACTTAATTGCGACTACCGTGGCTTTCGGCGTAGCTGCGTTTATGCTTAAGAAAAACTCAAAATAATTTCAGAACTTATCGTAAACGACTTAACGCAGAAAAGCGTGTACTAAGAATTACGCAAACAAAAGTTTGCATAACCATATTTTAACAAAGCAGTTTTAACAAAACAGTTTTGTAAGGCCGTTTTGTTAAGCAGTTTTGTTAAGATTTTTGTTAAGATAATGTATAAAAAGCTTAAAGTTTATTCTTAAGGGGAGGGTACAATGCGGTATTCAACAACACTTGCAACATTATTATGTTTCGGCCTGTTGGCATTTGCATCAACATCCGTTTTTGCACTGAGCCAATATTATGATATGCCTGGTAATGCTGCAAACGGTGAGCAAATTTTTAAAAATGGCAAGGGTGATGTCCCTGGATGTGTAAGTTGTCATGGTGAAGACGGCCTTGGGGATGATGCCATGGGCACACCACGTTTGGCCGGCCAGGGCTATAAATTCCTGGTTAAACAACTCAGTGATTTCGCTTCTGACAAGCGTAAAGATACCATTATGTTTGTTATGAATGCTAATGCCAAAGGCATGAGTGTTGAAGATCATCAGGACGTCTCGCTTTACCTGACTAATCTCAAAAAACCGAATACGGCATCTGATATGAACGCAATCAAGGAACTGGGTGCAATCCCGGTTGGTGTCAGATACAAGGGAAAAATTATTGCACAATACGGTATTCCAGAACGTGACATCCCTGCCTGCCATTCCTGTCATGGTTATAATGGTCGTGGTGCCTTCCCTATGTATCCAAAATTATTGGGTCAACGATATACTTACCTGGTTAGTCAGCTGAAGAAATGGCGTGATGGCAGCCGTGATAATGATTCGTTCGCACAAATGCAGAAAGTTGCACAGCTGCTGACGGATGAAGAAATCTATAATGTTTCGACATTCCTGACTTCTGCGCCGGAAACGACCGTGGGTAATAGACGTGTGCCACGTCTGCAATAATTTGTATTAAGTCTTATGTTTAGACTTTAGATAAGGAAAAGGGCGGGGGTTTCTCCACCCTTTTTTATCGGGTTTTTTATTTAATGCCCAGGGTTTACTATCCCACTATTGTAAACCATTGATGTAAACCATTGATCCCCACCTGCTCAACGGGCTTTTTGTAATTAATTCCCTGGCTTGATCCTGAGTGTTTAAGTTATAAGGTAGTTTTAGCGGCTGGAAATGGTACAATTGGCGCCCGATGCGAGGGCCTTATGGGCGCCGTACAGACGTACAATAGTGTCACGATAGGCACAAGTTGATCAGTGAAGCACAACAGGACGTGCGAGAGCTGCATATTTGGATAAACTAAAAGTAGATGAGTAAAAACAGTAAGTTTAAAACTGGCGAGAAAGTTCTATTTATCTTTACCGGTGTTTTTATTGTATTGGCTGCTATAGGCTACGTTATTCTTGAGACAGTTCGGCTGAGTTCAGATAAACCCATGTTTGAGTCCAAAACCCATTTTAAATTTAATGAAGTGGGGCGTCAGGGTTCAGCGGTGTTTCGTACTTCTCGTTGTACCTCATGTCATCGTGCCTTGAACAATGGCACAAATATGGGCTTGTCTCTTGATGGTCTTGGTTCGAAGCGAACCGAGCAGTGGATACTTGATTTTCTGCTTACGCCGGAACGTATGTACGAAGCCAGGACCTTTGATCATGGTTTGGCGCCTAAAGAAGCAGCCTATGTGGCTAAGTTGCCAAAAGAAGATCTGCTTGTTATCGCCGCGTTTCTTTCCCAGTTACGTTCTGACCCGGGATCTACGTCTTCACCAGTTCCTCCGCCCGGCCGATCACCCTTTATCGATAGTATGGTCAAGACCTGGGCGCCGGCTGAATGGAAAGAAAAATACACGGATGTACGTGAAAAAAATCCCGAACTATACGGTGATGTGAAAAGCAGTGATTCGCAAAACGATGATCCACAAAACAATGATTCAGCAGAAAAATAGTTATCAATCAGTAGAGATTAGTTGGAAATGGCAGAATCCTGGGTAGAGGATAAGGAATACACCAAGTATATTTTATGGTTTGTTTCCGCTTGTGTGGTTTATAGTATCATCGGCTTTTCCTGGGGTGCGCTTATGGGCGGGATTGCTGATTTTCGGCATTTTGTCGATAATCGGCTGCATGGCGATCTCATCGTGCGTGCACATACGCATATTAATTTGCTCGGATGGGTGGAAATGGCGATATTTGCAGCGGTATACTACATTATACCGCGCTTGGTGAGACGTCCAATTTATAGCCTGACGTTGGTCAAGGTGCATTTCTGGATCCACAATACGGGTCTTATTGGAATGGTGGTGTTTTTCACGGTTGCGGGTGTGGCTGGCGGGTTGGCCAGTGTCACGTCATCACCACAGCAGGTTGAATTAATTGTTAAGCCCTATCTGGCTACAATGGGTATATTTGGCACGCTTGTATTACTTGCCAACCTGATTTGGGCGTATAATATTTATCGTACGTGTGCAGGATGGAGGTCTGAATAATGAGAGTATTCCGATTATGTTTTTTATTGCTGTTTGTTGGCAGCCTTAGCGCCTGTTTTGGTGACGCAAGCACGCTCAAGGTCGGCAGCGTGGCGCCCATTGTGCAGACTAAAACACTGGCCGATGTGAACGGTGATTTGAGCAGGATCACAACGTATCGTTATCCTGACAAACGCATGTATGAATATTCCGTTGATGACGCATTGAAATTGGGCAAACCCATTATACTGGGATTTGCTACACCCGCACATTGCACTCAGTGTGACAAACAGCTGCAAGTATTAAAGGCTGCACTAGACAAATACGGAGATGATGTCATTTTTCTGCATATGGACCAGTATCAAAATCCTGAAGCCTATAAAGCCTATCTGGTGTTGGGTGATCCATGGACTTTTGTTATAGATCAAAACCAGGTGGTGCGCTATAAACTGGCTGGGCGTTTGTTATATAACGAAATTGATGCGCTGATCAAGGACGTTCTCAAAACCCCGGCAAAGGTAACACCCGTAAAGGTAACAGCAGCAGGTTAATCAACATGGCCAAGTCAGAGCAATTTCAACTTTTGCAGGATCGCAAGGGCATGGTTTGGGATATCATTCTTTATTTGCCTACCGTCACCGGTTTGGGGTTGGCCGCAACGATTTTCTGGTATGGAAAAGATAATCAAAATCTGGCCTACTTGTTATTGTTTCTAGCGTGCTTTTTTCTTTACCAGGGTATTCACCGCATATTGGGCCGTTTAATGTTATTACCAAAGGCGCCGGTTGCGCTGGATATCAGTAAAAAACGCGTTTTACTGAAACTTAAAAATGGTGAAAACACCGAGTTGGTTAAGGACCTGCGTTATTATTCAGATTATGCGGGTAAGTCATTTGGCCTGACGGGTATGGATCTGGTCGGGGAAAAACGCCAGTTTGTATTTCATAAAGGTCAGTTTGGTGATGAAGAAAATTTTAAACGTGTTGGTGCTGCACTGAAAATTTACGCCTGATTTTTGACAGCATCGCCTGGGGTTCGGAAGGTATTTCTTTATCTTAAAAGAAAAATCTCAAAAGAAGAAAGTTTTGCTTATTTAGGCGGTGTTCTTGTCCGCATTTTAAATATATCCCATGCCATATAAGAAATTATTAATAAGCCAATAATGCACGCGATGGTGATGATGAATATTTCGGTATTTTTGCTCACTAACCCACCAATAAACATGTGAACTGAATACCCAAGAATAAAAATCGAACTCAATGAAACAAGTGCAAATATTGCAATTTCTTTTATTGGTATACCCATCAAAATCGGCCTCTTTCTTTACTCAAGAATAGCAAAGAAATGGTGTATAAAATAGCGATATATCCAAAGTCAGTTGCTAAGTTATTTTCTTGTTTTATAGATATTATCCAGTCTGCGTTGTTTTTAAAACCACGATCCCAAAAAGACTTGACCTGACCCTAAATATTATGACAGCATGACCCACCTGACCTCCTGTAAGCGCTGTAAGCGGAATAAATTATAAACTCACAGTGTAAGGGAGGGGGAGAGTGTTAGTTCCTATATTAACGTTAGGAAATTAACACGAGGAAATAATGGACAAAAACAATGATAATGATAACTTCTCGCTTAATACCAAACGAAACTGTGTAATGACTATTGTTGTCTGTCTTCTTGAAAGATGGGACGGTCGCAGCATAATAATAAAAAAGTAAAAAGTAAAAAGTA
>VAPK010000198.1_pt1 | contig 10054 bp, 5 predicted proteins | sample 3395031 | NCBI WGS metagenome assembly VAPK01 (sample SAMN08290443, study PRJNA428436) | hydrothermal vent metagenome | isolation source: Deep-sea hydrothermal vent chimney 1 | place: Pacific Ocean: Juan De Fuca Ridge
AACGAAATGAGGCCCTGCCCCGGAGCCTGGGCATTCGAATTTAAAATAAAACCCGATACCAACAAAATAGGCAATAACAATAATTTACACTCTTGAAATCTATTGCCACAACTTTTTAATAATATCTTTTTAAAATTTATTATGCATCTCATAATTTATCATGTATTTTAGTTACACTAATTATAGTACCTCCATAATTATTTAGTGTTTGTCCATAAAGTCTGGCTTGTTTCCCGATATTCGGGACAGGCTGTTACGCTTGCCCCGAAATTGGTCATTTACAAAAGTAGACCCCAATATAGGCGTATTACTTCAGTAGTAATAGTTTCCTGGAACTCGTGAATCCTCCTGTTTTAATTAGATATACATAAATACCGTGAGGAACTTTTTCTCCAAACTTATCTTTGCCGTCCCACTGCACATTATGACAACCGGCATCTAATTTGCTGTTAACCAGACTTGTTATCTCTTGTCCAAGAATATCATAGATAATAAGTTGGACATTAGCAGCCTTTGGGGTATTATACTGTATGGTCGTTACCGAATTAAACGGATTCGGATAGTTTTGGTGAAGTGCAAATTTATCCAGCACTGCAAAATCAAGGCCGGTTTTTGATGGGGGATTTATTACAGCCGTAATATCGTCAACATATATGGTGGATGTTCCACTACCGGCCGCAGTGCCGGTAAACCCGGCTCCGACAAAAAATGATACTATCCTGTTCAAATCCAATTCCCCATTTGCAGCAGGCTGCCCTCCATCGCCATACCACACAAAGTCACTAAATTGCGGATATATGTACCCACCGGTTGGACTTAACGAAGAAATAGGGGTAGAATATTTAAACTTATCTTCACCACCTCCTTCAAGTATCCGAATCTCAAAGTTATGGGCAACCCCTGATTGACTGCCTTTCACCCATAGTTTAAGCCCTGTATAATCTTCCCATCTCCACAAGCCTCCTAAACCGGCATACCCAAAAGGGTTACTGTTGCCTGGTGAAAAACTAAATTCCGTCCGCATTACATTGCTGTTACCCGATGCGCCCCCGGTATCAAAGTAGCGGTTCAAAGTACCGCCGTTAACTCCGCCGTACCATCCCCAGTCCTCTAAGAAATCATCTGCATCAACGTAAAGCTCGAAATTATCAACCTCTTCCTGGGGTGGGATGGCAACGTTGTTAGTAAGATTACCACCTGTATCCAGGTCATAACTGTGGCGCAATACGCCATTTTCATTATAAACATTAACAGCAAGTTTGTCGGACGATATGTCCACCTGGACAAAGTGGTGCTCCCGAAACGCACCGGGGACATAGTAATCATAAAACCTCCACCATGGAACCTCGTGCAAAGGGCCTCCTCCTCCTCCGGTCATAGTGTACATAACACCATTCCTGTGAGCAGGGTAATAAGTGTGGCCATGGCCAAAGAATACCATTTGAACACCATACTGCTCAAACAGGGCATCCCATCCCTGGTCAGACACGAAATCGGTAAATGCCTGGTGGTGAAAATAAACTATTTTCAAGGGCTGTGTCGTTGCCGCAAGTGTTTCTTCCAACCACTCTTTCATTAATTGATTGCGGTTAGTATTATAATAAACATTACCGTTATTATAATTTGTAGTAACACTGTTCAGCGCAATAAACCGTACATCGCCATAATCAAAATAATAGTAGTCTTCCGTATTGTTTTTGGTATTCTTTGGAAGGTCGAAGAGGTCACGCCAGTTTTTTATATCGGCATCCCAGTTAGTCCGATTGACAGCATCAATGCGCGCATCGTGGTTTCCGGGGGCAGGGTATATTGCAGTGTTCCTTTGTATCGGAGCAGCATTCGAGAAAAAATCATGGTTAAATTTAGGTAACAACCCATCATAAGCCAGGTCGCCACAATTAAGAATGACATCCGGATCGTGTGGAATCATGGCGCCTATTACCTGGCCGTGGTGAGTAACTCCCTTCCAGTTAGCCTGACTGTCACTATAAACAACCAGGCGGAAAGGCGTACCGCTTGCCGGGGCAGATGTGGCATAATAATCAGGATTATCAATACCGATAAATCCGTTATTGCCGTCTTCCACATAGTAATAAACAGTCTCCCCGGCAGTTAAGCCGGAGATAGTGGCTGTATGGATGTAAACACCGGCGTTGTCTTGAAAAGCGGCACTGGGAGTGCTATTAGGATAGTTTCCCACGGTGCTGCCCCAGAATACTTTGCCGGTAGGTTCATAACTGCCCCACATTACCTTAACACTGCTTTGGGTTATATTTTGTAAATATGGGCTACGTACCAGGGAAGACGACCCTCCAATATAAGTAATATCATCAACCCAAAGTGTTGCGGTTGTCCGTTGCGTAGTTTGAGAATCGCAGGCAAGGAAAAGATAAGATGTCTTAATAATATCCCTCTGCATTGCTTCATTACTGGTTGTGTTATACTGGTAGAAATCGTTGAAGTCGAAATAAACATATTCGCCGGCCGGGTTCAGATTGCTCAGGTACACTTTAGGCGACATCCATTTCTCCTCGGTACCGTAGGGTTCATCCTCAATAAGGTTCAACTTAAAATAAACACCCGTATCTCCCGATACAGCACCCGGCTTTAACCAGAGCCGTACCCCCGTATAACTTGTCAAATCTGTTTGGCTTCCGGAGGCTGTATAATAACCGGTTATTCCCCATATACAGGGGTCCCAATTGACTCCCAAACCGCTTTCCGGTGACGTGCCCGGACTAATATCAATGTACATTTCCATTGCATTTGACCCACTCTCGCCATTGGATGAGTTCAAAGTACGGGATGATGTAGTTACACCTGTCCTTTTCCATGATAAATTCCATTTATTTTGGAGGTCAGTTGTGGTGGCATACCCGTTAAAATCATCATCTAAGTGTGTAGCTGCTGTAACATTTGCCAGGCCAACTATTATTGTAAAAAATACTATTATTATTCTTCTTTTATACATTTTGAATTTTTTAAGGTTAGAGATTAAAAATCAGGGCCTTCCGTTGCCGAAAGGCCCTGATGGAATTAAAATCATACACCTAAAAACTAATACATTGGATTCTGGTCCAGGTTAGGATTATTATCCACCTCGCTTTGCGGGATTGGTATCCTGCTGGATTTGCCTGGAACAAAATAGGTAAAGTCAGGGTCACGGCTTATCAATTCACTTAGCCCGTCAGCATTGTCCCATAGCTTCCACCTTTTCAGGTCTGCCCAACGTACACTTTCCAGGCAAAGTTCAAGGGTACGCTCCATTTGCAACCTTTTCAGGAAATCGGTTTTTGAGTTGACAACACCTGAATACAGAGTACTGTTTGCAAGTTTAGGCAAGCCTGCACGTTCACGTACGCGGTCAACGCATTGGACTGCCAATGCAGGAGGCGCCCCACCTGATAATTCTGCCAGGCATTCGGCATAGCACAACAAAACGTCAGCATACCTTATTACACGGAAATTTATTGGCGAATAATAATCCTCACGTTCAAGGTAATAGTCACGCTGGTATTTCCTAAAGAAGCAATCATTCCCCCAACGGCTTCGCCAATCCCAGCCATAAATTGTCTCGCCCGGGTAATCAGTCTGTATCTCGGGGTAAAATATGCTGTACCTCAGGCGTAGGTCTATTTGCCCGTCAACTGTTGGTTCTTTTTTAAATTCATCTACCAGCCATCTTCTTACCTGCCCATCGCTCCACCCGATTCCGCGAGGCGCAAAAAACTGTGGCCTGTTGGAGCCCACATTAGGATTAGGTTTGTCTTTAGCTGCCCAAGGGTCGTTTGGGTTGATGTCTGAGAATTGAATTTCGAATACAGATTCTATATTGTTTTCGGTGGTGTGCATAAAGTTGTCTCTGAAGTTGGCAACCAGGTCGTAGTGAGAAGCGCCTGCTCCTTCAACCAACCATGAAAAAGCATCTTTTGCTTCCTGCCATTCGTGCATTTGCATGTGTGTTTTACCCAGTAATGCCAGGGCTGCGCCTTTAGTTGGCCTGCCAAGTTCGCTGCTACCCCATTGTTCCGGTAAATCATTAGCGGCTTCCTGCAGGTCAAGTTTCACCTGGGCAAATACCTCTGCTTCGGTTTTTTGCTCAGGGTTATCATTAAGACTTGACACATTCAATACCAAAGGGACATTATCAAACATCAACGCCAGGTTGTAATAATAAAAGGCACGTAAGAATTTTGCCTGTGCCAGTATCTGTGCTTTCTCAGTCTGGTTCTCAAACTCTATTCCAGGCACATTGTCTAAAACCTGGTTACACCTGAAAATTGCTTTGTAATGGTCGCGCCATATCAAGCCATTTCCTGGCCAGAAGTTGTAATTGAAATAAATAAACCGGGTCCATTCTTTTAATGCATTCCAGGGGCTTTTACTGAATCCTTCATCGGAAGTTAAATCGTAACGGAAATAAATCCAGCGAGACCAGCTACCCGGTTTAGAAAACATATTATAAGCTGCATTTAAGCCAAGTTGTGCATCTTCAGGAGTTTTCCAGAAGGTATCGGTAGTTGGTGCATTCGAGTTAGAGATATCTAGTAAGTCCTTATTACAAGATGTAAGGAACAACGTAATCGCAAAAAAACTATATAACAATTTCTTTTTCATAATATTTCAAAATTAGAATTGGACAGAAAGTGAAAATACAACGGACTTTGGAGATGGATATGAAGCATCGTCCCGCCCTTTTTGCCAAATATCAGGGGCTCTAAATTCGGGGTCAAGCCCTGTATATTTTGTAAAGGTAACCAGGTTTTGCCCTGTTACAGACACACGGAGGTTGTCAAAAATTTCCTTAACCCGTGGGATATCAAATGAATAACCAAGTGTCATTTGCCTGATTTTGAAATACGACCCTTTTTCGATCCACCGGTTCTGATCCCGCCTGCCATTCCTGTTGTCTGCATAAATAACCCTTGGGTTCTTTGTATTTGGGTCTTCAGGGGTCCATGGTTTATACCCTGCCAAATGGTTGGTGTTATCAGAGAAACTTCCCATCCAGCTGGCAGCACCGTTGAATACATCCTGCCCAAATGAGCCAAAACCGGCAAAACTAAAATCAAAATCTTTGTAAGATACCTGGCCATTTAAGCCAACTTCGAATTTCGGCCATGGGTTCCCACAAATCTCACGGTCTTCATTATTAATCCTCCCATCGTCATTTACGTCATTGTACCTGATATCGCCGGGTCTTGCATTTGGTTGTATTACTACCCCTTCAGAGTTTTGATGGGCAAGTACTTCTGCTTCATTCTGGAAAATACCATCGGTTGTAACCAGGTAGAACATTGCCAGGGGTTTCCCAATCTCTGTTTTGGTATACTGTGTATATTGTTCAACTTTACCATAGCCAAACTCCAGGACTTCGTTCCTTAACCGGGTAAAATTAGCACTTATTGAATAAGAGAAATCACCTTTTGTCTCCCTCCAGGTACCGGTAAGTTCAACCCCTTTATTCCTCAGGCTGGCTGCATTCACATAAGGGTTGCCTCCATCGTTCCCGGTGGTCATTAATACCGGCATTGGGGTCAATACATCTTTTGTTGTAGAAATAAAATATTCAACATTAAACTGCAACTTATTGTCAACGAATGCTATATCCATCCCAAAATTTTGCTGGGTTTGTTTTTCCCATCTTAAGTCCCTGTTAACAAGTTTAACCTGGGTCATACCTGTTTCAACGTGTTGGTCGGTACCAAATACAGCAACGGGGAAAGGATTCATGACTGCAACATAATCCCAGTCTCCAATATTTGAGTTGCCAAGTGTCCCATGGCTATACCGTAGCTTTAAATCACTAATCCACGGCACGTTAAAAAACTTTTCTTTGCTTAAACGCCAACCTGCAGAAACAGAAGGGAAGAACCCCCATTTATTGCCTTTTGCAAATTTTGACGACCCGTCATACCTGAATGTTGCACTTAACAGGTATTTTTCGTCAAACACATAGTTAAGCCTCCCAAAATAAGACAGCAACGCACTTTCATTAATATTACCATAGGCATTAGGGTCGGTAGTACCGGCATCAATAACATCAAAATAGTGTGAACCTACCCTGATAAGGTTCTTTTTCTCGGCAGCAATCATTTCGTAATAAATATTTTGGTATGAATTCCCAACTACTGCGTTTATGTCATGTTTCCCGAATACCTTTTTAAATGTAAGCGTATTTTCAATCAATGAAGAGACAAATTTTGACTTCCTCTCATAACGAGATGATGGGGTATATGCCTGGTTTAGGGTAAAATTACCTTCTTTCCTTAGGTATTTACGGTTATCCAGGTTAGTTTCATAGCCCAGGTTTACTTTGTATTGCAACGATTTTAAGATGTCCAAAGTTGCATATACGTTACCCCTGATACGTAAGTTCTCAGTAGTGGTAATCATTAAATCTTCAGAACCGATTGGGCTAGTGCCAAATGTACGGGCAGTTGCTTCATCTCCGTAGCCATAGCCCCCAAAATTATTTTCATCATAGATTGGGATAATTGGCAGCATCCTTAAAACATCGATATGCTTTGACCAGCCAGGATTTTCTTCCTCAACAAATGTATTGCTAATGGCAAGGTTCTCGCCAATTGTAAATATCCCTTTCCTCCCTTCTGTGTTAACACGGAAACTGTAACGGTTCAATGAAGCCCCATAAACTGTCCCCGGGTTATCGAAATAGTTCATTGAAACCAGGTAATTCCCGCTTTTGCTACCTCCCGAGAAAGAGAGGTTATGGTCTTGTACCACTGCGGTGCGGAAAACTGCTTTATTCCAGTCTGTATCGCCACCCATCCAGTTTGGCACTGATGTAACGCCCCGGACGCCGTCAGCAATAGCAGTTTCATAAGCCAGGGTCGTTATCTTAATCCATTCATCCCTGCCCATAAGGTCCATCATTGGCAAATTATCAACGCTGACTTTCCCGGTGTAATTAACTTTCATTTCCCCGGCAACCCCCTTTTTCGTTTCAATGATTATTACGCCGTTGGCAGCACGCGAACCATAAATAGCAGCTGCCGAGGCATCTTTCAATATCTGTATGGATTTGATATCATTAACATTGAAATCCCGGTTGCCGGTAGTTGGCAAGCCATCTATAACGTATAAAGGGTTATTATTTGTGAAATTCCCAAGGCCCCTGATTTCCACAACAGGCTCGCTGCCAATGTTGCCACTGGAACGGATATTTACTCCCGGCACCAGGCCCTGCATAGCATTGCCTACAGAAAGTGCTGTTATGTTTTTAAAATCATCTGCCTTAATAACAGATACTGCACCCGTGAGGTCTGCTTTTTTTATCGAACCATAACCTATGGCTACTACTTCCTCAATGCCAATGGCCTCTTCGACCATAATTACATTGATATTTGTTTTCCCAGAAATTAGTATCTCCTGAGTTTTCATTCCAACAAACGAAAATACAAGCGTTGCATCAGATGGGACATTGCCTAAAGAATAATTTCCATCAACGTTGGTAACCGTTCCTATAGTGGTTCCATTTACTACCACGGTTACACCTGGCAGTGGTTGCCCGAAATCATCGGTTACGGTTCCGGTGATTGTTTTTTGCTGTTGATGACCTTCAGACAAGAACGAGGGTGCCAGAATGATTTTCCGATCGGCTATGGTATAAATCACATCGGTTTCACTAAAAAGCTTATCAAGTATTTTATCAATTCTCTGATTATTAACAGACATGGAAACTTCCCGATCCGTTTCAATCAGCTTTTCATTAAAAAGGAAGTAGAACTCTGATAACTCTTCAATCTCATCCATAACATCCACCAATTTAGTATTTGAAAAATGGAGGGAAAGCCTGGTGCTTTGAGAATAAGTATCACTTGCGAAGGTTTGAAGGATTGTAGCGATTAGTAAGAATACAGTAATTCGCATGATTTTGAATGTTTTCTTTAAATAATGGAAATCACATTCATAAAAAAATTCAATTTTTTTCATAAATTTGTAATATTAAAAGTTAAAAAAAAATTTAAAAAGTTTTTTTTAAGGAAATCGTTGGAGCGATTTCCTTTTTTTGTTTCATTAAAATTAAGGTCCTTCTCTTGGTTTCATAATATTTAAGTTTTAATTAGATTGTTAAATATTTCTCTTGTACAATAGTACTTTCCTTTTTTGAATTGTCCCGTCATCCAGCAGTTTTCGTTCAATAATCCGGTAACGAATTGGCGATGTCATACTTAAATAGCGGAGTACCTCTTCAAGCGAGTCATCCTGAAAAGTTCCGCGAAAAACGTACTTTTCTAATTCCTTGTCATCCACTTCCACAGATACATTGTACCACCGTCCGATACGCCGTGCTACTTCAGACATTGTGTCACCCCGGAATACAAGTTTTCCTTCTTTCCATGCAGTAAATTTGCAAGCCTCTGTTACATTAATATTTATAGCACCATCTATAAATACCAAGCGTTCATTTGGTTTCATTTCAATGCCCGATAAAAGTCCCGGCGTAAAAAATTCAACTTTTCCTTCTTCCAAAACCACTTCAATATGATCTTCCTCCGGATATGCTTCCAAATTAAATTTTGTTCCCAAAACTTTCACTTTTGAGTTTTCCACAGCAACTTCAAAGGGATGATTGGCATCGTGAGCCACATCGAACCAGGCTTCGCCTTTAACGGCAACCTGCCGGTTATTACTGAAAGGAAGTTGATACTCAAGCGACGAACCGCTGTTAAGCCATCCTTTGGTGCCGTCGGGTAAAGAAAAACTAATACGTGAACCCAGTGGTGCAAACAAGGTAGAAGTTACCGGGTTTTCTGTTAGGATTGGTTCCTGCTGGTTATGCTCCGCAAACCAAATAGTTCCAACTATCAATATTGGAATTAATAACACAGCAGCAGCAACTGAGTACCAACGATAAATTCTTTTTACCACTGTTTGTTTTTTAAGGTTGTCGTTTTTATGAATGGTATGATGGATACGGTCGAGCAAATAAGAGAGGTTGTGGTTTTCTTCCGGATGATTATTAAGGTACTCATTAAATTCCTTCCGAATGTGTTGCTTAAATTCTCCCTTTTCTTCATCGTCAGAAAAAAGAGAATAGATATATTGAGTTTCTTCATCGTTGGAAACCCCTTTAATAAAACGTTGCAATTTTTCAATATCAAATGTTTGAATCATTCATTTTAATTTTTAAAATCCTCCTGTATTTCAAGGAGGATTTTTAACTATTTTAACTAAACTATTAATCTATGGAAATCAATAATTTCTTTTCCTCTTTAAGTAGTAGCCACGACAAAGTAAAATCTCACTAAAAAAAATGAACTTTTTTTTTTTTTCACAAAATAAAATCAAAAATGCTTAGTGTTAGGCTCTTGTAAGAATATGTTTTATTGAATAAAAATAGCAAAGAATAGTAAAACGGCGAAGTTTTTATCAGATAAGTTTTTCCGCAGGAATTTTAAAGCTTTCGATATTTGGTTATCTACTGTACCGGGCGCGAGGTTCATTTCATCCGCAATTTCCTTTGTGCTTTTTCCTTCTTTGCGGCTTTTAATAAATATTATCTTTCGCTTCTCCGGTAGTTTATCAATTAGTTGGTCCACGTGTTCTAATGTTGACTTGTATTCTAACTGTTCTTCCATGTCAACTGATTGGTTTTTAGTAAATCCAATTTCCCTTTCAAATTTTTCCAGATTTTGTTTTTTTCTGAAAAGACCGCACATGTTATGGTAAGCAATAGTAAAAAGATAAGATTTTAAGGAGGATTCCTTTTTCAGGTTTTTCCTGTTTTCCCAAATCTTAAGAAAAACATCCTGAACGAGACCTTCAGTTTCTTCTTTTGATTTTAAATAGTTTAAAGCAAATCCGAACAACCGGTCTCCATACTTATTAAAGATCTGGTCGAATGCCTCCAGATCTCCCTTTTGAAGTTTTTCAACCAGTTCGTAGTCAGAAGTAGATTCGTTTAATGACATTTTGCTTTAAAATCTGTAATTATTTAGCAGCCTAATTCCGTAATAAAGTTGCTGCCCTCAAAGGTAGTAGAAAGTTCGTTAAAAATATTTTTATTGTTTTTTCTCGCTGTGGATAT
>VAPK010929515.1_pt1 | contig 10054 bp, 7 predicted proteins | sample 3395031 | NCBI WGS metagenome assembly VAPK01 (sample SAMN08290443, study PRJNA428436) | hydrothermal vent metagenome | isolation source: Deep-sea hydrothermal vent chimney 1 | place: Pacific Ocean: Juan De Fuca Ridge
ACACTGAACACTGAACACTGAACACTGAACACTGAACACTGAACACTGAACACTGAACACTGAACACTGAACACTGAACACTGAACACTGAACACTGAACATAAAAAAAAATGAAAGAAAAGATATTAATTATAGGTACAGGTTATGTAGGCTTGGTGAGCGGAACATGTTTTGCCGAAATGGGTAATAATGTGGTTTGTATAGATATAGATACAGCTAAAATTGAGGGTTTAAAGAATGGGGTAATTCCAATCTTTGAACCAGGGCTAAGTCAACTAGTCATTAATAATACGCAATCAAAAAATTTAGAATTTTCTACACAACTTTCAGATGAAATAAATGATGCGTATCTTATTTTTATAGCGGTTGGCACGCCTATGGGAGATGATGGTTCTGCTGATTTACAATATGTAGTGAAGGTGGCAGAGCAGATAGGACAATTGATGACAAAGCCATTGATTGTAGTTGATAAATCAACTGTGCCTGTGGGTACTGCTGATTTGGTTAGAAAAACCATTCAAGAAGAGCTAGATAAAAGGAGTTTGAAAATCGAATTTGATGTAGTCTCTAATCCTGAGTTTTTAAAAGAAGGTGATGCGATTAATGATTTCATGAAGCCTGATAGGGTTGTTATAGGTGCCAACACTGAAAAATCTATTTCAGTTATGAAGGAGCTGTATAATCCTTTTTTGCAAAGTAACAATCAGTTTATCAGTATGGATATTCGTTCTGCTGAAATGACTAAGTATGCTGCCAATGCCATGTTGGCAACCAAAATATCCTTTATGAATGAGATTGCTAATATTTGTGAACTGGTTGGGGCTGATGTAAATATGGTGAAGAATGGAATCGGATCTGACTCACGTATTGGTTATAGTTTTATCAATCCTGGGAGTGGTTATGGGGGGTCTTGTTTTCCCAAAGACGTCCAGGCTTTGTATAAAATTGCTATAGAAAACAATTACAATCCACAATTGATAAAATCAGTAGAAACTGTAAATAACAATCAGAAATTAGTTATTGCAAAAAAAGTGATTAACAGGTTTGGTGAAGACTTAACAGGAAAGACATTTGCCATTTGGGGCTTAGCTTTTAAGCCAGGTACAGATGATATGCGAGAAGCACCAGCTATCTATATCATTAAAGAATTGATGAAAAGAGGAGCGAAAATAAATGCATATGACCCCAAAGCCATAAATGAAGCAAAGCATTTTTATTTGAAAGATATTGACGTAAATTATTGTGAAAATAAATACGAAGTTTTAGATAATGCAGATGCATTATTACTACTAACTGAGTGGAAAGAATTTCGTTCACCAAATTTTGATAAAATAGCGAATAGTTTAAAAAATCCTATTATCTTTGATGGCAGAAATCAATACAGTGTTTTTAATCTTAAAGAAAAAGGTTTTGAATATTTTCAGATAGGAAAAAGATAATTTTGTCATTCCTGTCCAGAAATTTCGGGAGTAAGAATTCAGTTGTGCATTTAATAGCAAAAGAAAAGTAAATTTTAAATGCTTTTATTAATTGATTTCGAAACTATTTATTAATCTCTCTCTCTTGAGAGAGGTGGGGGTGTGTTCTACTCTGATAGAATTAATATAAAAGGAGAATATGAATAAAGGTAAAGTTTTAGTTACCGGTGTGGCAGGAAAAGAAATATACTAGACTTATGATATGGATTAAGAAGAGTTAAGATAGGATGATTGTCCCCTTGAGGGGACTTTAGGGGTGTTTTATAAAAATATAAATGGAGATAATGAATAAAAGTAAAGTATTAGTAACGGGAGCAGCAGGGTTTATAGGCCATCATTTATCAAAATTATTAGTTAAAAATGGATATGAAGTTGTTGGTATTGATAATATCAATGATTATTATGATCAAAATTTAAAAAAAGCAAGATTAACTGATTTAGGAATTGACATTTCTGAAATTGAAAATGACAAACCTTTAGTAGGCGATATTACATTTGTGAAATTAGACATGAAAAATGCTGCAAATGTGATGGAATTGTTTAAAAAAGAAAGGTTTGATTATGTTGTAAACTTGGCAGCCCAAGCTGGGGTTCGTTATTCTTTAGAAAATCCTCAAACCTATATAGACAATAATATTACAGGGTTTTTAAATATTTTAGAAGGCTGTAGAAATTATCCAGTAAAACATTTACTTTATGCTTCAACAAGTTCTATTTATGGCTTAAATGAAAACATTCCTTTTTCTACTAGTGATCATACAGATCACCCGTTAGCTATCTATGCGGCGAGTAAAAAAGCCAATGAAATGATGGCTCATTCTTATGCCCATTTATTTAATATACCAAGTACTGGTTTACGTTTTTTTACAGTATATGGACCATGGGGTCGACCAGATATGGCTATGCATATTTTTGCCAAAGCCATCGTAGAAGACAAAGAATTTGAAGTCTTTAACCATGGTAAAATGAGTAGAGATTTTACCTATGTAGGTGATATTGTTGAAGGTATTAAGCGTTTACTTCCAAAGCCACCAATAGCTAATAATCCCAAATTTAATCCAAACTCACCAGATCCTTCAGTGAGTTCAGCACCTTATCATATATTTAATATTGGTAGTAATAGCCCCGTAGAATTGATGGATTATGTACATGAAATTGAGGATGCGTTAGGTAAAAAAGGAAAAATTGTCTTTAAACCTATGCAACCTGGTGATGTTTCAACTACCTATGCAAATGTAGAGAGTTTATTTGATTATATAGATTACAAACCATCTACACCTCTTAAAATAGGTGTTAAAGCTTTTATAGATAAATTTTTGGAGTTAAATTATTAAAGTACAAGAGTCGCAAATACATTTTATTAAATATTCTAAAATTTAGTTTTTAATTACATCAAAATTATTTTTGAGTAACTAATTATTATTGATTATCTTCCTAAATAATAGCTAATTTTTGTGTTAATTAAATTGTTAGTTTTCTTATGATTGCTTTACTATTTTTCCCTATAATAAAGTTATATTTGTAGTATGATATTGATTAATTCAGTGTGTTTATTGGGACTGACAATAGCGGAGCTTTGCTTGGTTAGTAAATTCTAAAGTTTTTGATTCTTATAGAAGTTTTTTTCTGTATAACAGTAATAATAGAATAAATAGTTAATGATTAAAATATTAGTAACAGGAGCAAAAGGACAATTAGGATTAGAGATAAACGAAGTTGCTAAAAGTTTAGTAGATTATTCTTTTGATTTTGTAGACTCTAAATCTCTTAATATTTCTTTAAAACCAGATGTAGTCAATTATTTTAAGAATAATAATTATGATTATTGTATCAACTGTGCAGCGTATACTGCTGTTGATAAATGTGAAGATGAGAAAGAGCAATCTGAATTAGTGAATTATAAAGGAGTATCTATTATAGCTGATGCATGTAAAAATTTTAATGTTGTTTTAATTCATATTTCAACAGATTTTGTGTTTGATGGGAAGAAGAACGAAGCATATATAGAGGTAGATAAAACAAACCCAATAAATTTTTATGGAGCTTCTAAGTTAAAAGGAGAATTGGCAGTTCAAGATCAACTACAAAAATATTTTATTATAAGGACTTCTTGGTTGTATTCTATTTTTGGAAATAATTTTGTAAAGACAATGTTAAAATTGTCTGAAAGTAGAACTACATTAAGTATTATTGATGATCAAATAGGAACGCCAACCTATGCAAGAGATTTAGCCAGAATAATTTTAAAAATTATTGAGGATAAAAACTCCAATTTTGGAATTTATCATTATAGTAATGAAGGACTGGCAAGTTGGTATGATTTTGCTAAAATGATTTTTGAGTATTCAAATATAGAAATGAATGTTTTACCGATAGCAACAGAACAGTATCCTTTACCAGCTGTAAGACCTAAATTTTCAGTATTGAATAAAAATAAAATAAAAAAAAGTTTAAATATTACAATTCCTCATTGGACTGAGGGTTTAAAAGATTGTTTAAAAAAGATAAATAACTAATATGTTAGATTTAAATAATAAAGCAGTATTGATTACTGGCGGTACAGGTTCTTTCGGAAAAATGTTCACGAAAATTATTTTGACCAAATATCCCAAAATAAAGCGTTTGGTTATTCTGTCAAGAGATGAACAAAAACATTTTAATATGGGAATGGAATTCCCAGAGAGTAAATACCGAGCAATTCGTTATTTTATTGGAGATGTTAGAGATAAGAAAAGGCTGGTTAGGGCTTTTGAAGGAATTGATATTGTGATACATGCTGCAGCAATGAAACATGTACATTTGGCAGAATACAACCCAATGGAATGTGTTAAAACTAATGTGCTGGGAGCTGAAAATGTTATAGAAGCTGCCTTTGAAGCAAATGTAAAAACAGTAGTGGCACTTTCTACTGATAAAGCAGCAGCACCAATAAATTTATATGGAGCAACAAAACTAACTTCTGACAAATTGTTTATTGCAGCGAATAATATTAGAGGAAGTAGAGAAGTTAAGTTTTCAGTTGTTCGTTATGGTAATGTAATGGGGTCAAATGGTTCGGTAATGCCCTTTTTTCTTAAGAAAAGAAAAGAAGGGATTTTACCAATTACTGATAAAAGAATGACGCGTTTTAATATTTCTTTAGAAGATGGTTGCGAAATGGTTTTCCATGCTATAGATCAAGCTTGGGGAGGTGAAATATTTGTACCTAAAATACCTTCATATAAAATTGTAGATGTAGCCACGGCCATTTGTCCTAAATGTGAGCAAAAAGAAGTAGGGATTAGACCTGGAGAAAAAATTCATGAAGAAATGATTACAGCTTCTGATTCATTTACTACGTATGATTTAGGGAAGTATTATGCAATTTTACCACAAAACCCAGTTTTTGATTTAAATAATTATATAAAACACTTTAATGCTACACCTGTAAGCCAAGGTTTTAATTATAATTCAGGTGAAAATGAAGAATGGGAAACAGTTGAGAGTTTACGAGAATTGATAAAAACGTATGTTGATCCAAATTTTATCATTTAATGAAATCTATACCTTACGGAAAACAACACATTACAGAACAAGATATAGCTGAAGTCGTTTTAGCATTAAAGGCTGATTTTTTAACTCAAGGGCCTCGTATTGCTGAATTTGAAATAAATTTTGCCAATTATATTGGTGCAAAATACGCCGTTGCAGTTTCAAATGGAACAGCTGCCTTGCATTTATGTAATATGGCTCTAAATGTAAAAAAAGGAGATAAGGTAATTACGACACCAATTACTTTTGCTGCGAGTGCTAACTCTGTTTTGTATTGCAATGGCGAAGTTGATTTTGTAGATATTAATTCTGAAACCTATACTATTGATTTAGATAAGCTAGAAGAAAAATTAAGGAATGTACCACGAGGAACTTATAAAGGTGTTATTCCTGTAGATTTTGCAGGATACCCAGTAGATACTGAGCGGTTAAGAAAAATCGCAGATGAATATAAGTTGTGGATAATTGAAGATGCTTGTCATGCTCCAGGAGGGTATTTTATGAATTCAAAGAATATTGCTCAAAAATGCGGTAATGGACAGTATTCAGATTTAAGTATTTTTTCATTTCATCCAGTGAAACATATAGCATCTGGTGAAGGAGGGATGATTACTACCAATGACAACGTTTTATATAAAAAATTATTAATGTTACGTACGCATGGTATTACCAAAGAAAATCTAAAATATGATTTTCCAGAACCTAATAAACAAGGTGCTTGGTATTACGAAATGCAAGATTTAGGTTATAATTATCGTATTACAGATATACAGGCTGCTTTAGGGAATAGTCAGTTAAAAAATGCTGATAAAGGATTGTTAAGACGGCAAGAGATTGCTAATAAATATAGAAAAGTTTTTGATAAGTTAAGTATTAAGTGTCAAAAATATGATGGCAATCATTTTAATGCTCACCATCTTTTTGTCATAGAAGTAGAAAACAGAAAAGAATTGTATGAATTTTTAAGGCAGAATAATATTTATGCACAAGTGCATTATATACCTGTACATCTATTGAATTATTATAAACAATTTGGTTGGAAAGAAGGTGATTTTCCTAATGCAGAGAATTATTACAAGCATTGTATTAGCTTACCTATGTACCCTTCTTTAACAGACAAAGAACAAGATTTTGTAATTAAGAAAGTAATTGAATTTATTGGAAAACAATTTTCAAAATAAAAGATAGGTATTAGGATATGCTGTTCAATTCAATAGATTTTGCTATATTCTTGCCTATTGTTTTTATTCTTTATTGGTTTGTAACAAATAAAAATCTTAAGTATCAAAATTTTTTAATAGTTGTTTCTAGCTACATATTTTATGGAATGTGGGATTGGCGATTTTTATCATTAATCTTTTTTAGTACAATTGTTGATTTTTCTATTGGATTAAGTCTATCAAAACAAGAAAATATACAAAAAAGAAAAACGCTACTTTGGGTAAGTGTTTTAGTGAACCTAGGCTTTTTAGGTTTTTTTAAATATTATAATTTTTTCCTTGACAATTTTATTTCTACTTTTTCTTTTTTTGGTACTGAGATAAAAGAAAATTCATTAAACATAATTTTACCAGTTGGGATTAGTTTTTATACTTTCCAAACTTTAAGTTATACTATTGATATATATAAACGAAAATTAGAGCCTACAAATAATTTTATAACTTTTGCTGCTTTTGTAAGTTTTTTTCCTCAATTGGTTGCAGGACCAATTGAAAGAGCTACAAATTTATTGCCACAATTTTATAGAAAAAGAACTTTTGATTATTCTAAAGCTGTAGATGGTGTTCGGCAAATTCTCTGGGGGTTGTTTAAAAAAGTAGTTATTGCAGATAATTGTGCAACCTTAGCAAATGATATATTTTCGAATTATTCAGATTATTCTGGAAGCACCCTCTTCTTAGGAGCATTTTTCTTTGCTTTTCAAATATATGGTGATTTTTCAGGGTATTCAGATATTGCAATCGGTACTTCTAGATTGTTTGGTTTTAATTTAAAGCAGAATTTTGCATTTCCTTATTTTTCTCGTGATATTGCAGAATTTTGGAGAAGGTGGCATATATCCTTATCTACATGGTTTAGAGATTATTTGTATATCCCACTAGGAGGCAGTAGAGGTAGTAGGTGGATGAAGGTTAGAAATACGTTTATTATTTTTATTGTAAGCGGGTTTTGGCATGGAGCAAACTGGACATTTATAGTTTGGGGCTTTTTAAATGCTTTGTATTTTTTACCATTACTATTATTGAAAAGAAACAGATTAAATACGGGTGTAGTTGCAGCAAGTAGTACTCTTCCTTCATTAAAAGAATTTTCAAGCATCTTTATAACATTTCTTCTAACTGTTTTGGCATGGGTTTATTTTAGATCTGATAATATTTTTATGGCAAATTCCTATATTATGAAAATTTTCAGCAAGTCATTTTTTACTATTCCAGATCGATATTCGATACCTACCATAGTATTAATTTTAATTTTTATTAGTATTGAATGGTTTGGGAGAAGGAGTAAATTTGCAATCGAATCTATTTTTTCTAAATACTCTTTATTAGTGCGTTGGATGTTTTATATATTAATTATAATAACAATTATTTCATTTTCAGGTGAAAAACAAGAATTTATTTATTTTCAATTCTAATGTTATGAAACAATTTATTATTAAAACAACACTATTCTTAACCCTACTATCAATAGTAACCTTAGTATTAAGTAAATATGATAATTTAGATAAAATGGTAACTAATAATAACAATATAATTAGTCTACAACAAAAATCAAAGTTTGACTCTCTTGACATTCTTTTTGTAGGTAATTCTTATTGTTATTCAGGAATTATGCCTTCTCTTTTTGATAAGAATAATATAAAAACTTATAATTTAGGAATAGCTACTGCAGGGCCGTATTTCTATGAAATAATAATAAATGACTATTTAGAGTTTGTTAAATCAAAACCTAAGTCAATATTTATATTAACTTCACCAATAACCTTCTCTAGTCAAGCTGATAATTTTAAGGTTTACCCTATTCATAGATATTTGGAAAGACCAATATCAACTGAAAAAATTATTACTCAGTATGATCTTGAGTTACAATATTTTGATTTTTTAATGAAAAGTGTAAAAAAAGGTGTGCATAATCTTTTCAATTGGAAGAAAGAAACAAAACAGAACGAATTGATTAAATCTAAAGGGTTTTTAGCTTCGTCAGTTTCCAACAACGATAAAACAACTCGTAACTCTAGACATTTATATTTACCTTTAAAGAATGAAATATTCAATCAAATGAAATTTGAATATATGATTAAATATTCAAATAAATTGCAAAAATTGGGTATAGAAATAGTTTATTATGAATTACCTACAAATATGCTTGATGAATATTTTAGTGAAGCTTATTTAAAGTCTTACAAAATAGCATTAAAAAAATTAAAGTCAAAGTATAAGTATGTTCCAAACAATTTGAGTTTAAAGAATAAATATTTTAGAAATATTGACCATTTAAACACAGTAGGAGCTAGGATAGTAACTCATAATTTAATTGATAGAATTGCTAAAAATGATATTATAGCTAAAGAGTGAATAAGAAACACATAATCTACATGAAAATAGACAATATATGATATATAATATAATTGAAGTAGCGAATACCCATGGAGGAAGTTTTGATTATCTTAAATCTTTAGTGGAAGAATTTAAAGACTTCAATCAGAATACAGGAATCAAATTTCAACCATTCAAGTACGATGAAATTGCACTTCCAGATTTTTCATGGTATTCTGTATATAAAGAGCTGTTTTTTACTCATGATCAATGGACGCAAATAATTAATAATTCCGCTGCTCATAAAGATGTTTGGATTGATGTTTTTGATGGTTATAGTATTGAAGTAATCAAAAATAATTTTGATAAAATTTATGGATTCAAACTTCAAGCTTCAATTTTATTAAACAAAAATATATTAAATGCTTTATCAGAGCTTGATTTAGAAAACAAAAAGATAATATTAAATGTTAGCGGATTTGAAATCGATGAAATTAAGGAAGTACTTATAAAGTTTAATGATTTAATGAAGGGTGCTGAAATTTTATTGCAAATTGGTTTTCAAGGTTACCCTACCAAATTGGAAGATTCTGGTTTAGTTAAAATTCAAGAAATCCAAAATAATTTCAAGAATCAATTAGTTTTCGCTGATCATATAGATGCTAATGATGAAGATTCGCTTTGGCTTCCTGTTTTTGCAGCCACATTAGGAATTAGCATGATTGAAAAACATGTAATGCATAGCACATTAAAAACAAAATACGACCATTATTCTTCATTGTCAGTTGATAAATATAAAAGATATATTTTGAATTTAAAACGATATTCAGCATTAGTTCAAAAAGAATTTATAACTCCTGAAGAAATAATGTATTTAGAGAAAAGCCAGCAAATACCCGTATTGAATAAAAATAAAAGTAAAGGAGATTTGTTGTCTTGGGATGATTTTGATTTTAAAAGAACAGATGAAAAAGGACTAAATACTTCGCAGCTAGAGAAATGTATTTTAAACAAAAATATTTTAGCTACGAATAAGAGTGTTAATAACACAATTTTTAAAGAAGATCTTAAAAAAGCAACGATAGCAACTATAATTGCAGTAAGGTTAAAATCATCAAGATTAAAAAAGAAAGCACTTAAAAGAATTGGAAATTTAACTTCGATTGAATATTGTGTTAAAAATAGTTTAAAGTTTGAAAATATTAATCATACTATTGTTGCAACTTCCAACTTAGAAAGTGATAAAGAATTAGAAAATTATACTTACAATGACAGTGTAATTTTTCATAAAGGAGATCCAGATGATGTGATTAAAAGATATTTAGATATAATCAGAGAATTAAAAATAAATATTATTGTGAGAATAACTGGTGATATGCCTTTTGTTTCAAATGATATTTTGCAAGTTTTGTTAAAATCACATTTTGATACTGGTGCAGATTATACAGTTGCCAATGCAGCAGCGGTAGGTACTAATTTAGAGATTATTAATGCTGAAGCCTTAGAAAA
>VAPK010115606.1_pt1 | contig 10052 bp, 13 predicted proteins | sample 3395031 | NCBI WGS metagenome assembly VAPK01 (sample SAMN08290443, study PRJNA428436) | hydrothermal vent metagenome | isolation source: Deep-sea hydrothermal vent chimney 1 | place: Pacific Ocean: Juan De Fuca Ridge
AAACATATTTAAAATTGATTATCAAATAGTCAATGTTTCGAGATTACAGTATCTCGTTGAGTCCGGTAAAGCAACTGATGGAATAATTAATGCCGCAGTTTTATATAAGACTCAATCTATTTCAAAAGCAGCACAACCTTATAAAATTTTAGGTAATGGCGATTTAGGTAGCAAATTAGAAATAGAAGCACATAGTTTCAGTGCTTCGGCAAAAGAAAAAATTGAAAAAGCTGGCGGAACCATTAAAGAGATAAAAAAATAAATGAGCAAAGTACAAGATACCTTCAGAAATATTTTTAAAATTCACGAATTACGCCAAAGAATTCTGTACACTTTAGGAATTCTTGTTGTTATTAGAATTGGTGCTCACGTTACTTTACCTGGTGTTGACACTAGTGTTCTATCGCAAGCTATGGCAAATAGTTCTTCCGATAATCTTTTCGGACTCTACGATTTATTTGTGGGTGGCGCTTTTAAAAATGCAGCCGTTTTTGCACTTGGAATTATGCCTTACATTAGTGCTTCAATTATTCTTCAATTGGGTGGTGCAGTTGTTCCTTATCTCCAAAAACTTCAGCGTGAAGGAGAAGAAGGACGAAAAAAAATTACTCAGTGGACCAGATACGGTACACTTATTATTTCCGGGTTCCAAGCGTGGGGAATAGCAGCCTTGAGATTGCCGGGTATCAACTTTAATGGTATTCCAATTATTCCCGCTGAAATTGCTGGTTTTGAGTTTACCTTATCAGCAGTTATATTAATGACTGCCGGTACAATGTTTATGATGTGGCTCGGTGAGCAGATTACTGATAAAGGAATTGGTAATGGTATTTCTTTAATTATATTTATCGGAATTATTAATCGTCTGCCTTTCTCTTTACTTGATGAATATAGATTGATTGCAGCAGGAACCAGAAATATAGTTATTGAAATTGTAATTTTGGCTTTTATGGTTCTTATCATTGCCGGTATTGTACTCGTTACTGAAGGTACTCGTCGAATTCCTGTTCAATATGCAAAACGTGTTGTTGGCAGAAAAGTTTACGGCGGAGTTACGCAGTATATACCTTTGAAGGTTAATACCGCCGGTGTTATGCCTATTATTTTTGCCCAAGCAATAATGTTTATTCCTAGTACAGTATTATCATTCTTCCCGAATAACGAATTTTTGCAATCATTGGGGGGGTATTTTGTTTATACTTCATTTACATATTCATTCATTTATGGATTGATGATTGTGTTCTTTACATATTTTTATACGGCAATTGCATTTAATCCACAAGATGTTGCAGAAAATATGAAAAAGCAGGGTGGTTTTATTCCCGGTATTCGTCCTGGGAAACAAACTTCTGAGTTTATTGATAATATTTTAACTAAAATCACATTACCGGGATCAGTATTTCTCGCTATTGTGGCAATACTTCCGGCATTTGTTTCTCGCTTTGGTGTTTCGGGTAGTTTCGCTTCTTTTTTTGGCGGAACCAGTCTTTTAATTATTGTTGGTGTTGCCCTTGATACATTGCAGCAAATTGAATCGCATTTGCTTATGAGACATTATGACGGGTTTATGAAAACAGGCAAAATGCGTGGTAGGAAATAAGGGCTCTAGAGTAATTTGATTTTAATTAAGACTAAAAAGGAAATTGATTACATAAGAGAAAGTTGTAAAATACTTGCTGAAACACTGCAACTTGTTAAAAGTCATGCAAAGATAGGCATTACAACTTATGAATTAGATAAAATTGCTGAGGATTATTTAAGAAGCAACGGCTCTGTACCAGCCTTTAAAGGTTATTCACAAGGCGGAGCAGAAGGATTTCCGGGAACAATTTGTGCTTCAATTAATGAAGAAGTTGTACACGGAATTCCAAGTGATAGAAAATTAGAAGACGGAGATATTTTATCGGTTGATTGTGGTGGAATTTTGAACAATTATTACAGTGATTCTGCTATTACAATTGCAATCGGGAATATTTCCGAAGAGAAAAAAAAGTTGATGGATGTAACAGAAAAATCTCTTTACCTTGGAATAGAAAATGCTATTGCGGGTAACAAAATTGGAGATATTTCTTTTGCAGTGCAGAATGAAGTTGAAAGTAATGGATTTTCAGTTGTCAGAGATTTGTGTGGACATGGTGTAGGAAAACATTTGCACGAAGAACCTCAGATTACTAATTACGGGCGTAAAAATAGAGGACCGGTTATAAAAAATGGTATGACTTTGGCAATTGAACCAATGGTAAATGTTGGAACATATAAAATAGATGTTGCAGAAGATGATTGGACAGTTTTAACTGCCGACAGATTACCTTCGGCACATTTTGAACACACCATCGCAATAATAGATGGAAAGCCGGAAATATTAACTATAGTATAAAATTATGGCAAAACAAGGTGCAATAAAAGTTGATGGAATAGTTACAGATACGTTACCAAACGCTAATTTTAAAGTTAAGTTGGATAACGGACATCAAATACTTGCGCATATTTCAGGTAAAATGAGAATGCATTTTATTAAAATTTTAGTTGGAGATAAAGTTGCAGTTGAACTCTCTCCGTATGATTTGAATAAAGGTAGAATTACATACCGATACAAATAGTAGATGAGGATGAAATGAAAGTTCGTGCTTCTGTAAAAAAGATGTGTGTACATTGTAAAATAATTAAACGCAAGGGTGTTGTTCGTGTTATTTGTAAAAATCCAAAGCACAAACAACGTCAAGGATAATTAAAACTTAGGAGGTTAGTGAATTGGCTCGTATTGCAGGTATTGACTTACCAAAACAAAAAAAAGCTTATATAGGATTAACTTATATTTATGGAGTTGGGCAGCATACTTCTATTAAAATTCTTGAAAAAGCCGGTGTTGATATTAATAAAAAAATATCTGATTTAACTGAGGAAGAAATTGCTCTGGTTCGTTCGATAATGGTTTCTAATTATAAAGTAGAAGGTTCATTACGTAGCGAAGTTCAGCAAAATATTAAGAGGTTAATGGATATTGGTTCTTATCGTGGTTTGCGTCACAGAAGAGGTTTGCCGGTTAGAGGTCAAAGAACTAAAACCAATTCAAGAACCCGTAAAGGTAAACGTAAAACAGTTGCCAACAAGAAAAAAGCTATTAAATAATAGATAATTATTAGGAGTTAAGTTTTGGCTAAAGCAATTAGAAAGACAAAGAAAAGAGTTCATGTAGATGCAGTTGGTGTTGCTCATATAAAAGCTTCCTTTAACAATGTGTTAGTTACTATTACTGATGTTTATGGTAATACCATTTCATGGTCGTCAGCAGGAAAAAATGGGTTTAAAGGTTCACGTAAAAACACACCTTTTGCTTCTCAAGTTACGGCTGAATCTGCTGCAAAAGAAGCATACGATTTAGGTTTAAGAAGAGTTGAAGTTTTTATTAAAGGACCCGGGTCAGGTAGAGAAGCTGCAATCAGAGCACTTAATACTGCAGGTTTGCAAATAAGTGCTATTAAAGATATTACTCCACTACCTCATAATGGATGTAGACCCCCAAAACGTAGAAGAGTTTAAATTAGGAGAAATTAATGGCTAGATATACTGGTGCAAGCTGTAAACTTTGTAGAAGAGAAAAGCAAAAGTTGTTTTTGAAAGGCACTAAATGTCATTCAGAAAAATGTCCGTTAGAAAAGAAAAATTATGCACCCGGACAGCATGGTCTTGGCAGAAGAGCAAAAGTTTCTGAATATGGAGTTCAGTTAAGAGAAAAACAAAAAGTTAAAAGAATGTATGGATTGCTTGAAACTCAATTCCATAATTACTTTGTAAAGGCAAGTAGGCAAAAAGGTGTAACGGGCGAAAACTTAATCACGTTATTAGAAAGAAGACTTGATAATGTTATCTACCGTCTCGGTTTTGCTCCTTCTAGAAAGTCTGCTCGTCAAATTGTTAAGCACAGACATTTATTAGTTAACGGCAAATTGGTTGATATTCCTTCATATCTTGTTAAACCCGGCGATGTTGTTACTGTTAGGGAAAAGAGTAAGAAGATGGATTTAATACATGATGCACTTAGACATACGCAAGATGGAATGTATAATTGGGTGTCAGTTGATAAAGCTACATTATCCGGAACTTTCGATCAGTATCCTGAAAGAGCAGATATTCCGTTGAATGTAAACGAACAGCTTATTGTAGAGTTATACTCTAAATAAAATTAAATGAAAAATTGTGAGGAAAATAAATGAGCTATTCATTTTTAAAAATACCGGATGGAGTTGTTTTAGATGAAGCATCTTCAAGTGCTACTTATGGTAAATTTTCAATAAAACCATTAGAAAGAGGTTATGGTATTACTTTGGGTAATTCGCTTAGACGCGTTTTGCTTTCATCTTTAACCGGTGCAGCAATAACTGCTATTAAAGTTGATGGAGTTTTACACGAATTCACTTCAGTTCCGGGTGTTGTTGAGGACGTTACAGATTTAATATTGAATCTTAAAAAAGTTAAAATGTTGATTGAAAATAATTCATCAAACAAAGTAGAAATTAATCTTGAGGGACCAGGTTCTTTTACTGCTGCAGACATTCAGCAGCATTCACCTGATATTAAAATATTAAATCCTGATTTGCACATTGCTACTTTAACTGAAAAAGCTAAATTTAATATTGAATTATATTATGGTTTGGGAAAAGGTTACGTCCCTTCGACCAGCCAAAATATTAACGGGCAAACTATCGGCTTGATTCCTATAGATTCTATATTTACACCAATACTCAAAGTCCATTATGATATTCAAAATGTGCGAATTGGCGAAAGTAATGAATATGAAGAACTCACGTTAGAAGTAACTACTGATGGTTCCATTACACCGGAAGATTCTCTATCGAGTTCCGCTAAAATATTAAAAGATCACGTTTCTTTATTTATCAACTTTGATAGTGAACCTGAGGAAGAAAAAGTTGAAAATAAAGTTGATGCGGAATTTGAAAGATTGCGTAAGATTCTAACAACCGGAGTGGATGATTTAGAATTAAGTGTTCGTTCACATAATTGTTTAAAATCTGCTGATATTAAAACTCTCGGTGATCTGGTTAGAAAAGATGAGAGTGAATTACTTAAATTTAGAAATTTTGGAAGAAAATCATTATCGGAATTAATGGAAATAGTTGAAACTTATGGACTTGATTTTGGTATGGATGTTGATAAATACGTTAAAGATAAATCTGATTCTAATTAATTGTTGAGAAGGTTGTAAGTTATGAGACATAGAGTTAAAGGAAAAAAATTAAATAGAACCGCAAGCCATAGATTAGCTACAATGCGTTCATTGGCTACGGCACTATTTCTTCATAAAAAAATTAAAACTACAGTTGCTAAGGCTAAATATGCAAGACTTTTCGTTGAACCCTTAATTACAAAAGCAAAAAACGGTTCACTTCATGCTCACAGATTAGTTGCACGGCATTTAAATAATCGAGAAGCAATGCAAGAACTTTTCGGTACAATTGCTGAAAAAGTTGCTGATAGACCGGGCGGATATACGCGCGTTGTTAAATTAGGTCGAAGACAGGGTGACGGTGCTGAAATGGCAATACTTGAATTAGTTGATTTTGGTGAAACCGGCGAAAGTAAACCTAAGAAAAAGGCGAAGAAAAAAGTTGAGAAAGTAGTTGAAGAAACACCTGCGGTTAAAGATGAAAATGTTGAAGATGCTGAAATTATAGAAGAAACCGTAACTGAAGAAAGTGATAAAGCTGAAAAAACACCTGCTGCCGAAGAAGAAAAAGTTGAAAATAAAACTGAAGAGGTTGCAACGGAAACTAATGAAGAAAAAACTTCTGAATCTTCAAAAAAAGAAGATAAAGTAGAAGACAAATAATAAAATTATTTAATTACTGTAAAAGAGTAATCGGAATAGCCGATTGCTCTTTTTTTTTATATGAAACAAATAGAATTTATTAAATCGGTTTATAAAATTAAAGATTTGCCAAAAAATGATTTGCAGCATGTAATTCTTTGCGGCAGATCCAATGTTGGGAAATCAACATTTATTAATAAATTATTTGGCAAAAAGAAAATTGCACTAACGAGTTCTGCCCCCGGTAAAACACGGTCGCTTAATTTTTATCTTGCCGAAAATAAATTCTATATAGTTGATCTTCCCGGATTTGGTTATGCCAAAATCGCTAAAAAAGAACGTGAAACGTGGGAAAGGCTCATCCAAGATTATCTTAAAATAGATAAAAACATTTCCCTTGCATTTCATTTAATTGATTCAAGGCACAAACCTACAACGCTTGATAGATTATTAAACGGCTATCTAAGAGAGCTGAACATTCCATACATTGTACTTATGAATAAAATCGATAAATTAAACCAGTCAGAATTTGCAAAATCGAAGAAAAATATTATGAATGTTTTTGATGAGCTTTTATTGGGTGAAAATTTTCTCCCATATTCTTCGGTAACCGGTAAAGGGAAAAAAGAAGTAGAAAATATACTTAATAAACTTTTCCTTGTGTGAATAAAGAAAAGATTTCTTATAATTAAAAGTTAAATTTTAATTTTTGAAATTAATTTGTTGAAGTTACATAATAGATGATATTTTATGGGTATTAGTCAACGAAATAGAAAAAGAATTTTGATATTTTCTCTTATCCCTATTCTTTCCGCAATACAAGTTCTAACTGAAGATTTGGTTTTACGAGCAATTGCCGGCGGAATTTTGGTGATTTATGTTGGCTTTATTGTGTTTTTAAGAGATTCTGTGAGAAATGAAGAGTTTGATGTTGATAATATAAATGATACTCCGGTCCCATCCTCCGACGAACCTGAAAAAAATGCCCACGAAACCGATTTCGGTGAAGATTTTAAAATCGTTTCCAACACAAAAAAAATTGAAATACAAAGAGCCGATAGTTTTTCTCCAACTGTTGGCGGGATGAAAAAAATATTTTTTAAACCGCCGGATTTAAAAGAAAATTTTGAAAAAATTGCAGGTGAAGAATTGCCGGCAAACCTAACAAATAATGAACAATTTATTTTTGTCCTTGAAAAAATTTTAACCGTTATCAAAGATGCATTTCTTGCTCACTCGGCTGTATTTTTTTGGTACAAACAAAAAACAAAAAAAATTACACTCGAAAAATTTGTATCACAATCAAAAGAAATTACAGAACAGAAATTTGATCTTGATAATGATATTTTAAGCACAATCATTATTAATGAGGAACCGGAACTTTTGACTGATATTACTCCAATGGCAGAAACGGATGTACTAAGGTATTATAATAGTCCGCAGAATATAAAAAGTTTTGTGGGTGTTCCATTATTTTACAATAAGCATCTCATTGGAGTTTTGGGACTGGACTCCAAGTCAAATGATACTTTTGGTATTGAGACAATTTATTCTCTCGGTAAATTTGTTCGGGTAATTGCTATCCTAATCAATTTGTATGAAGAAAAACATATTGAATCATTATCTAAAAAAAGGCTCAATGTTTTACTTAATATTTTGAATAAGGAACGCAAGTTCTTATCACCCGAAGAGTTGGTGGAGGCAATTGAAGTAACGGTAAAAGAGCTTATTGATTGGGATGTGTTTTGTTTTGTGCAGTATTTTCCCGAAGAGAATAAATTTAAAACTTCTAAAATTATAAATAAACGTTCTCTTAAATACATTGGTGAAAATCTTGAAGTGGATATTAAGGAAACACTAGTAGGAAAAGCTATTCAAAGCTTGATGTCTGTTAAAGTAGGGAATACTTCCGAACATGGTTTCTTACGTTATTCAGCTTCGGAAGATATTGGCTTCGACGGTTCGTTTCTTGCCATACCATTAAGCTATGATAATCAAGTATTTGGTGTTTTATGTTTTGAAAGTTTGAAAAATAACTTCTATTCAAATGCAGACATAAAATTTTTGCAGGATGCTACTAAAATATTCGGATTTATTTTGTATTCGTTTACTAGTAGTTCGGTGATGCGTTCTTTACTTTCCGTAGATATTGAGACAAAGGCGTTAAATTATGTTACTTTCATGAATCAAGTTCAAACTGAGTTGGTGAAAGCAAAAGAAGTAGAGGTATCCGGTGTGCTGGCATTAATTCGTATTGATGATTTTTTGGAAGAAGATACTTTGTTCGAAAGCAATCCGTTTGATAAAGTGTTAAAAACTGTTCATAAAATGATTGTTGAAGAAAGTACTCCATTAAGTATTATCGGTAGGTTGGATAAAAGGGTATTCGGAGTTTTCTTTTTTAATCAATCTTCAAAAAATATATTTCTTTGGGCTGAAAAACTACGCATTAAAATAGCTCGCAAACCCATTGCAGTTGTGTCAAAACAAACAACATTTACTGTTTCCATGGGGGTTGCAGCTGCATCCGGCAAATCAGATTCAAAAGAATTACTTTACAACGCAGAACTTGCTTTGAAAAAGGCTATGGAGAAAGGTGGAAACACGGTTAAAAGTATAAATTAAATAAACACTAATTGTGCGGAAAATGTTGCATCAATATTTTCGGCATAACAAATTAAATTTTCAAAAAAAGAAATAATAAATGAATAATTTTTATGTAATTGTAATAGATGGCTGCGGTGTGGGTGAATTACCGGATGCTGCGGAATATGGAGATGCCGGAAGTAATACATTCGGTAATATTGGTAAGGTTATGAATGGAATTACACTTCCAAATTTCCAAAAATTAGGCTTGGGAAATATTATTCCCATCCAAGGTGTTGCCAATGTTGAACATCCTCTCGCTTCTTTTGGTAAGTTAGCAGAAGTTTCAAAAGGCAAGGATTCAACTTCCGGGCATTGGGAGATTGGTGGTTTGCAAGTTGATTTTGATTTCCCCTATTATCCAAATGGATTTCCCATAGAAATAACTGATAAATTTATTGAGCTTACAGGAACTAATGGAATCTTGGGCAATAAAGCTGCATCAGGAACTGAAATTATAAAAGAACTTGGAGACGAACACGTCAAAACCGGATTCCCAATTATATACACTTCTGCCGATTCCGTTTTTCAAATTGCTGCCCACGAAAATATTATTCCCCTAGAAAAGTTGTATGAAATTTGTGAAATTACACGAAAAGAAATCATGGTTGGAAAAGATTCTTGCGGAAGAATTATTGCCCGCCCGTTTATTGGGACTAGCGGAAACTATACACGCACAACTAACCGCCGTGATTTTTCAATTGATCCGACCGGCGACACAATACTTGATGTGCTTTCACAAAATAATATTCAGACTGTTGCTATTGGAAAAGTAAACGACTTATTTAACTATCGCGGAATTAAAGTAAAGGAAAAAACAAAGTCAAATATTGAAGGAATTAATAAAATAATTGAATATTCATCAAAAGTTAATAACAGTTTTATTTTTGCTAATCTCGTTGATTTTGATGTTTATTACGGACATCGTTTGGATACTGAGGGTTTTTATAAAGCATTGCAGGATTTCGATAATTATCTTCCTGAAATTCTCAATAAGTTAGATAATAGGGATGCTCTTGTTATCACTGCCGATCACGGAAATGATCCGACCGGGACAAGCACTGACCACACACGTGAATATATCCCGTTATTGTTTTTCAGGAAAAACATAACTGGTAAAAATTTAGGTACACGAGAAACTTTTTCCGATATTGGACAAACTGTGGCTAACTTTTTTAACGTTGAAAATAATTTAAAAGGCGAAAGTTTTTTAAATTAGTGTAATAATTTAAAAATTATTTATTATAAGGAGAAAAATATTGATTCTTGGAAAAGTAATAGGAACAGTTTGGTCAACGCGCAAAGACGAAAAACTTATTGGTGCCAAATTTTTAATTGTTCGCCATTTAAATTTAGATTATTCACCCAAAAATAGTTTTATAGTTGCAGTCGATTCGGTTGGTGCAGGAGTAGGCGAAATAGTTTTGGTTGCACAAGGAAGTTCGGCACGCCAAACAACACTAACAAAAAATAAACCTGTTGATGCGGTAATTATGTCAATTGTTGATAAACTTGATATTTCTGTTAAAGAACATCAAGAAGAAATACTTGAAGTTTAACTAATATGAAATTTGGAAAA
>VAPK010307913.1_pt1 | contig 10051 bp, 6 predicted proteins | sample 3395031 | NCBI WGS metagenome assembly VAPK01 (sample SAMN08290443, study PRJNA428436) | hydrothermal vent metagenome | isolation source: Deep-sea hydrothermal vent chimney 1 | place: Pacific Ocean: Juan De Fuca Ridge
CTACTGATGGTGTACCGGGTATTAGACCGGCATTTGTCTCTAATACAAACCCGATAGCAACACTTGCTTTAGGCCTTGATGAAAATTTAATAGACAATATTTCAGGGAGGCTCAATGCTTCGGTTAAATTTTTAAAAGATTTTGAGTTTACTTATAATTTCTCTGCTGATATTACGCTGGGAAATTTTTCTCAATTTGATACTGCCGATGGTGGTTCTGCAGAAAATGCGGGCGGTAGAATAACTACAAGATCAAATAGAGGGTTTACTACAACCCATCAACAGTTGCTAAATTGGAAGAGAGATTTTGGCGATCATTCACTTTCAGTATTGTTAGGTCATGAAAGTTTTGATTTTAATTTTAGAATCCTGGGTGGATCGGTTACGCAAACTGTAATTGGAAATTTACCTGTGTTGGATAATGGAGTTAATATTCAAGAAGTAATTGGCTATAAAAAAGACTATAACGTAGAAGGTTACCTGTCACGTATTACTTATGATTATGCCGATAAATATTTTGTAAATGCAAGTTTTAGACGTGACGGTTCTTCTGTTTTCCATCCGGACAATAGATGGGGTAACTTTTATGGATTAGGAGCGGCTTGGTCAGCTCATAAAGAAAGTTTTTTAAGTGATGTTAGCTGGTTAAATATATTGCGTTTAAAAGCAAGTTTTGGTGAACAAGGTAATGATGCTTTGCAATACCAGGACAACAGAACAAGAACTCCCGGAGATAGAGATAACAGGAATTATATAGCTTATTTAGACCAATTCGATATTGTAAATGCAGGGGGTAATATCCCAGGGATTACCTTCTTTCAATTAGGGAATAAAGACCTCGTTTGGGAAACCTCAACAAATGTAAATGCAGGATTTGAAATAGGAGTACTTAATAATAGAATCAATATCAATGCAGAATATTTTCAAAGAAAAGTAGAAGATCTATTATTCTACAATCCTATTGCAGATTCAGAAGGAGTAGGTTCAAGACCTGAAAATGTTGGTGATATGGAAAATACCGGAGTTGAGATAGATATTTCGGCTGATATTATTAGAAATGATAATTTTTCATGGTCATTGAGTATCAATGGAACGCATTATACAAATGAAATCACAAAATTACCAGACGATAATATTGATGATGGTTTGTTTAGGCTTACTAAAGGTAAATCAAGATTTGACTATTTTCTTAGAGAATGGGCAGGTGTTGACCCAGCAACAGGAGATGGTTTATGGTACGTAGTAGACGCACAAGGTAATAAAACAACAACAAACGTTCATTCCAATGCAACAAGGGTATTTGTAGGTAAAAATGCTATTCCTGATGTGTATGGTGGTTTTTCAACTGCATTTAACTACAAAGGATTTAATTTAAACGTTGCTTTTTCCTATCAATTAGGAGGTTACGGTTATGATGGTATTTATCAGGGATTATTATCAGCTTCTTCGCCTGGAAGTAACTTTCATAATGATATCTTTAATACCTGGACACCAGAAAACACATCGGCAACCTTACCTAGAATTGATGTATTTAAAAATGATCAGAATGGTACGTCTGACCTATTTTTAGTGGATGCGACCTACTTAAACCTTCAGGATATAACTTTAGGCTATAGTTTTAATGCTAAGGTACTAGATGTTTTAGGGTTGACCTCTTTAAGAATCTACGCTTCGGCAAGTAATTTGAAGTTATGGACAAAAGAGAGAGAAGGTTATGACCCTAGATTGAGCGTAACGGGTAGAGCGGTAAATGAATTTACACTAACGAGAAGTACTTCGTTCGGATTAACACTTAAATTTTAATTAAATAGATGATGAAAAACATTAAATTTTTATTAATATTAATCTTCTCACTCGGTTTAATGACCGCTTGTGAGGGAGATTTTTTAGACACTGAACCTCAGGGAGCTATTTCTTCTGAGCAAGTAGCAAGCTCGGCAGCTGCTAATGAAGCATTAATTAATGGTGTATATGCCAGTATGAGAAGTGGAGGTATAGGAGGAACTAGCCGGCACGTAGATCATGGGCAAAGAGGAATAATGGCTGCTTATGATATGATGGGGCATGATATAGTATTAAATAATTTTAATTGGTATATTTTCTTTTATAACTATCAAGGACGTGTTTCTGCTTCTGACAGAACATCCATTATATGGACTACCTATTATACTTTAGTAGCTGATGCAAATATTGTAATTAATGGACTAAGAAGTTTAGAAACGTTATCTGTTGAAGAGAATGCCTTATTAGGGCAAGCGCTAGCTATTAAGAGTTTTGCCTTGTTTAATTTAGTAAGAGTATATTCGTTGACATATGATGGACATCAAGGTGATCCGGGAGTACCAATTCCTGATAGATTATCATTTGAAGGAAAAGGAAGAGGTACAGTTCAAGATGTGTATGATCAAATAATTCCTGATTTACAAGAGGCTATTACGTTATTAGATGGTTTTTCTAGAGCTAATAAACAGCAAATAGATCAAAGCGTAGCCCAGGGTATTTTAGCTAGAGTATATTTAGAAACTACGAATTGGACTGGGGCAGTAGCTATGGCAAATGCTGCAAAACAACCTTATGGATTAATGACAGGTACTGAATGGGTTGCAGATGGTTTTGATGATATTGCTAATACTGAATGGATGTGGGGTGCTGATATTGACAGTGAATCTTCGGGAATTTTTAATTCATTCTTTTCTCATTTTGATGGTACCAATGCCGGATATGGAGGCGCTTTAGGAGGTTTTAAGTTAATAGATGTTAGATTGTATGATATGATACCAGATACTGATTTAAGAAAAACCGCTTTTGTCCACCCAGTAAATGGAAATGCAACATATCCTGGAATACCTGCTTATGGTAATTTAAAGTTTATAGACCCAACATTTTTAGAAGGTGACTATTCGTATATGCGCTCATCTGAAATGCACTTAATTGAGGCGGAAGCTAAAGCGAGATTAGGAGATGCAGATGCAGCTCAAGTATTGTTTGATTTAGTGAGTTTGAGAGATCCTGGTTACACTTTATCAGCTAGTGCTGGCAATGATTTAGTTGAAGAGATTTACCTACAAAGAAGAATAGAGTTATGGGGAGAAGGCTTTGGTTGGCTAGATTTAAAAAGGTTTAAAAGACCATTACAGCGCACAGGAGGTAATCATAAAGGTTTTGGTTTGCAGGACGAAGTTGCTGAAGGTGTTCTTTTTAAGTGGCAAATACCAGACGCTGAGGTTAATTCTAATCCAAATATTAATGAAGGAGATCAAAATCTATAGGATTAACAATTAAATTGATTAATTTATTTTTAACCCGTTAAGCAAGCTTAACGGGTTAATTATTTTATAGTAAAACTATTTTAACCTACTAGTATTAATAAATTCACATCAAAATCAGTACAACTTACATCTTTCTGATATAATGATATTACTTCTCTTAGTATTTTAGCACTATAATTACACAGACTTTGTTTTCAGGGTATGATTATTTGAATTAATAGTACCTAAAAGAAATGTGATTATTTGAATTAATTAGTATAAAGCCAGGACCGTATATCCTGGCTTTTTCTATAGATAGAACTCCATTTTTTGTTGTAACTTCAAAGCATTTTCCATTGCTTTTTGAGCAAAATTGGTTCCGTTAGAAGCATAAATAATTCCTCTTGAAGAGTTTACTAATAATCCGATATCATTAGTTAGACCATATTTGCAGACGTCTTGTAGGTTTCCGCCTTGAGCGCCAATACCAGGAACCAATAAAAAATGATTTGGTACAATTTCTCTGATGGTTTTAAAATATTCAGGGCGGGTTGCACCAACAACAAACATTAAATTTTCAGCATTCTTCCATGTAAGTGCAGTTTCTAAAACATGCTCATATATCTTTTTATCATTCGATTGCAAGCCTTGAAAATCCAATCCTCCTTTATTAGAGGTTAAGGTAAGTAGTATGGTAAATTTATCTTTAAAAGCAAGAAAAGGTTCTACAGAATCACTTCCCATATAGGGTGCTACTGTAATAGAGTCGAAATTTAAATCTTCAAAAAAAGCTTTGGCATAGCGTGTAGAGGTATTGCCAATATCACCACGTTTTGCATCAGCAATCGTAAAAATTTTAGGATACTTTTGATTCAGATAGTTAATAGTTTTTTGTAGTGCTTGCCACCCTTTAATTCCGTAAGCTTCATAAAAAGCGGTGTTGGGTTTGTAGGCAACAGCTAGGTGATGAGTTGCGTCAATAATTTTTTTGTTAAACTCAAAAATCGGGTCATCTAAAATCAATAAATGAGGTGGAATTTTTTCTAAATCGACATCTAAACCAATACATAAAAAGGATTTCTTTTTTTTAATCTGGTCAACTAGTTGTTGTTTTGTCATTATAAGTTGAGTAAATGGTTTTGCAAAAGTAATAAAATTATAAACAGATAGAGATCGATTTAAATAATGTAAATTTGTTCGAATGAATAAACTAATAATAACTAAAATTTAAAGTCCTTCCTTTTGGGAAGGATATAGGATGGGATCATGAGAAAAAAAATAGTTGCAGGTAACTGGAAAATGAACAATGCTAAAGTTGAATCAAAAGCATTGGTTAAAGAGATTAAAGAATCAATTAAAGGGTTAGAGCTTGAAAACACGCGTGTAATTATTGCCCCAACCTTTGTGTTTCTTCAAAGAACTGTTAAAAAAGTTAAAAAATCAGCTATTGAAGTGGCAGCACAAAATATGCATCAAAAAGAAAGTGGTGCTTTTACAGGTGAAATTTCTGCAAGTATGTTAAAATCTATTGGTGTCAATTTGGTAATATTGGGACATTCTGAACGTAGAGAATATTTTGGAGAAACCGATGAGTTCTTAACTCAAAAAGTAGACGCTGCATTAAAACATGGATTAGAAATTATTTTTTGTTTTGGAGAAGTTTTAGAAGATAGAAAAAGTGGAAATCATTTTAATATTGTTGAAAGGCAGATAAAAAAGGCATTATTCCATTTGAATTCAGAAGATTGGAAACATATTGTGTTGGCATATGAACCGGTTTGGGCAATTGGTACTGGAGAAACTGCCACCCCAGATCAGGCTCAAGAAATGCATGCTTTTATTCGCGAGTTAGTAGCCGAAAGATATTTAAGTGATGTAGCTGAAGAAGTTTCTATTTTATACGGTGGTAGTGTAAAACCGGCAAATGCTCAGGAAATATTTTCAAAAGAAGATGTTGATGGAGGCTTAATTGGTGGCGCTGCTTTAAAAGCAGATGATTTTACAGCAATTATTAAGGCAATATAATGTCATTGCGAAAATTTTCATTTGGCAAATTTGTGGCAATTTCATAATTCAAATTGTTAGAATAAGCAGATCTGCATGTCTTTCTACTGACAAGATGTAGGCAAAAATCTCACCATTTTTACTAAATAATTTATACTAAGGGTATTCCCTGAATTTTAAAATTCAGGGAATACCCTATTTTTTTTTTTAGATAGTCAAGGTAGCTTGCAATCACTAAACAAGCCTTGAATGAACATATAAAGTAGTTAAGGCAAAATAATAACGAATCTTAAAAAATTATACTATGAAAAACTTAGTCACAATTGTTTTAGCAATGTTCCTTTTATCATCTATGTCTTATAGCCAAACACTAAAAGCTACAGGAGGTGTTGACCTAATGAGTATAGATGTTAAACTGTCATCAGGGAGTGGAAGTGAAACAGATCTTTCAACAGACCTTGCTTTTTTAAAATCTACAACCGCAAATTCTTTTGATGAGAACTCTAACGAAACCGGATTTTATATTGGCTTGGCACTTTCTGATTTAACGTTAGTCGGAAATTTAGAAATACAACCTGAAATTAGATTTATTGGCGTTAAAGATTTTAATCAGGTTCAGACTCCTATTTTATTAAAATACAATATTGCTGACAAGTTTAGTGCACATGTTGGTCCAAGTTTTGGATTCCTATTAGATGCTCCCGAAGGTATAGATTCATTTAATGTTGCTTTAGATTTTGGTGCGGCTTATGATTTTACAGAAAAATTTTCATTAGAAGCAAGATATGATTGGGGGCAAACTAATTTATTGGAAAATGGAGATAGTGATAATTATTTAAAGCTAAGTAATTTTCAAATAGGAGTAGTTTATAGTTTCGGATCTAAAAAATAAATCAAAATGACTTTATACAATTTAAAATTAACAGCATTATTCGTGTTTGGACATATATTTTTAGCCCAAGCACAACATACAATTCCTGCTACTGGCGGTGAGGCTTCCGGTAGTGGAGGTGCAATAAGCTATACTGTAGGGCAATTGGTTTATACCACATATGCAAATGCAAATTATTCTGTTGCGCATGGTGTACATCAAGGGTATGAAATTTCAACATTGGGTGTAGATAACTTCAATGATATTAAATTGGAATATTTAGTATATCCAAATCCAACGATAGATAAGTTAACCTTAAAAGTTCAAAATTTTAGTGAAGAAAATTTATCCTATCAGTTATATGATATAAATGGTAGATTATTGAAGAAAAATAAATTAATAGGTGAAAATACCACCATTTCTATGGGATACCTACCACAAGCAGTTTATTTTTTGAGAGTTGTAAATGGTTTGCAACCGTTAAAAACCTTTAAAATTATTAAGAATTAACCATCTATTTTTCCATTAAAAAGGAAAGGTAGATGTGTAAAACAGCGAGAGAAATCTCAAACCATTACCAAATTACAAGATTTTTTTGTAAAAACTATCTAGCTGACAAGCAGATTAGTGTCTAAATATAATTAGAGAGAATTCGTGGAATTAGTGTCTAACAATTAAAAACAACAATCATGAAAAAATTATACACATTATTAATAGCAATATTAATAACGCTAAGTGCAAACGCACAAGCACCCGAACAAATGAGTTACCAAGCAGTAATAAGAGACGCAAGTAATGCACTGGTAACAAGCCAAGCTATTGGCATGCAAATAAGTGTTTTAATAGGCTCGACAACAGGCGCATCTGTATATACAGAAACGCAAACAGCAAATACCAACACAAATGGACTTGTAAGCCTAGAAATAGGTACAGGTACCACAGGTGATGACTTTTCTACCATCGACTGGGCAAAGGACACTTATTTTATCAAAATAGAAACCGACCCTACAGGTGGTTCAAATTATACGGTAACAGGTACAAGCCAACTGCTAAGTGTACCTTATGCTTTATATGCTAAAACGGCTGAAAATATTTCAGGTCTAGAAAAAATTACAGAAAATGGCAATGCAGGTTGGCGTTTGGTTGGGAAAAACCCTGATAATTATGGTGATATTGGTATTGATGCTGTAGATTTAAGTACTAGTATTGATGCTTCAGCTACAAATGGCGCATCAGGAAATATTTCTACAGCAATGGGACTTAGTACAACCGCATCAGGAGTTGTTTCTACTGCAATGGGGCGTAGTACAGTTGCTTCAGGGTTTGGTTCTACAGCAATGGGGGGTAGTACAACTGCATCAGGATCTTTTTCTACAGCAATGGGAAATGCTACAACTGCATCAGGAGATAATTCCACAGCAATGGGTTTGCAAACTTCTGCATCAGGAGATATTTCTACATCAATGGGAGCTGGCACAACCGCATCAGGAGATAATTCCACAGCAATGGGGCGTAGTACAACCGCATCAGGATCTTTTTCTACAGCAATGGGTTTGCAAACTTCTGCATCAGGAGATTTTTCTACAGCAATGGGGCATAGTACAACCGCATCAGGAGATTTTTCTACAGCAATAGGGAAATTTAATATAGGTGGAGGTAGCCCAACAAGTACTTTTGTTACAGATCCTCTGTTTGAAGTAGGTAATGGCACTAGTGATACAAATAGAAGCAACGCCTTTACCATTTTAAAAAATGGTACAATTACAGCACCAGAATTTGATATATCTGAAATGACAGATGATAAAGCCTTAATTACAAAAGAATATGCTGATGCAAACCTTATTTCAACAGGTCTAGAAAAAATTACAGAAAATGGCAATACAGGTTGGCGTTTGGTAGGGAGAAATCTTGATAATTATGGTGATATCGGTTTTAATGCAATAGATTTAAGTGATAGTAATAATGCTTCAACTACACGAGGAGCAACAGGAGAAAATTCTACAGCAATGGGAAGTGGTACAATTGCATCAGGACTTACTTCTACAGCAATGGGAAGTGGTACAACTGCATCAGGACTTGCTTCTACAGCAATGGGAACTGGCACAATTGCATCAGGACTTACTTCTACAGCAATGGGAACTAGTACAACTGCATTAGGACTTACTTCTACAGCAATGGGAAGTGCTACAATCGCATCAGGAGGTACTTCCACATCAATGGGACGTAGTACAACCGCATCAGGATCATCTTCTACAGCAATGGGAACTGGCACAACTGCATCAGGAGATACTTCTACAGCAATGGGGCTTAGTACAACCGCATCAGGAATTGTTTCTACAGCAATGGGATTTGCTACAACTGCATCAGAAGATCTTTCTACAGCAATGGGAAATGGTACAACTGCATCAGGAACTACTTCTACAGCAATGGGAGATGTTACAACAGCATCAGGAAGTTTTTCTACAGCAATGGGGTCTGGTACAATTGCATCAGGAAGTGCCTCTACAGCAATGGGATTTACTACAACCGCGTCAGGAGAGTTTTCTACAACAATGGGACAGCAAACTAAAGCAGAAGCACGTTACTCTTTATCAATAGGAATGTACAATATAGGTGGAGGTAGCCCAACAAGTAGTGTTGCTACAGACCCCTTGTTTGAAGTTGGTAATGGTGCTAATGATACAAATAGAAGTAATGCACTTACCATTTTAAAAAATGGAAACACAGGTATTGGTACACATACACCTACCGTTAAATTACATGTTATAGGAGGGTCAGATGCTTCTTTAAATAATGGGAGCGGATATGTTGTGTTAGGAAATGAAGGAGGGCAAAATATAGTAATGGATGAAAACGAAATAATGGCACGTAATAACGGAAGTACCTCTACATTATTTCTGCAAAAAGATGGTGGTGGAGTTAGTGTAGGAGGAAGTGTAGTACACGCAAGTGATAGAAGGCTTAAAAAAGACATTGAAACCTTACAATATGGTTTAAGTGAAATACTACAACTACAACCAAAAGCTTATACGTGGAAAAATAGAACACAAACCAACAAATCATTAGGCTTAATTGCACAAGAAGTACAGCCTATCATTAAAGAAATTGTTACTGTTCAAAATAACAAAACTAAAACACTTGGTATAAGTTATACAGAGTTAATACCAATACTTATAAATGCTATAAAAGAGCAGCAAAAAATTATTGATACTCAATTAAAAATAAACAGTAGTCAAACAGCAGAATTAACCCTTCAAGGTAATGCTATTAAGCAGTTACAACAAAAAATGGAAGCTTTAGAAGGTGCAGATAATCAATAAATTCGTAATTCTGGTGTTTCAATGTATAATTCCTTAAGAACTAAACCAGATTAGTTCTGCTAATTTAATTGGAGGTGCTACTTTTAAATGCAGATGATTTTACAGCAATTATTAAGACAATATAATGTCATTGCGAAAATTTGCATTTAGCAAATTTGTGGCAATCTCATAATTCAAATTGTTAGACTAAGTGGGGCTGCATGTCTTTCTATAAAAAAGATTTGGGCAGGAATCTTACCATTTTTACTAAAAAAATATAAGGGTATTCCCTGAATTTTAACAATTCAGAGAATACCCTTACTTTTTTGATGTTGGTTGAATTTAACTTGAGAACAATTAATCGAAGTTAAATTATCAAATCAAAATGGTTATGAAATTGCTACTAATTATTTGTTTAGTGTCATTTACGATACATTCTCAACAGTTAGTAAAGAACCCAGAACATACTTCTTATTTAGGCAGTGAATCTGTAAATCCATTTAGTATTAATCAGATTCAAATTGCTATCAATACAAAAACTGAAGCTTCTTTATCTTTAAGTTTAAAAAGTAATTCTGGTAATACAATGATACATAAAACAACGTTGTACAATAAGAATGGTGGTTCTAG
>VAPK011198097.1_pt1 | contig 10048 bp, 7 predicted proteins | sample 3395031 | NCBI WGS metagenome assembly VAPK01 (sample SAMN08290443, study PRJNA428436) | hydrothermal vent metagenome | isolation source: Deep-sea hydrothermal vent chimney 1 | place: Pacific Ocean: Juan De Fuca Ridge
AGTGTATTTTAAACGAAGCGTTCAGGGGCGTATTCACGATGCCAGGAATTATATGGTTACCGAGGTGAGAGGGCGAACACAAGGGTATTATGCAGGAAATTTGTATTTACAATATGAGCCATATTATGTTAAGACAAGTTCAAATATTGCCCGTACATCAGATACGGTTACAAGACTTTTAGGTGGAGGATCGTCAGGGATATTTGAAAAAAATATTCTAAATGAATCCACTGTTGTGAGTGCAGATAGTGAAACAGCGCCGCCGGCAGACTTTGATTTGACAACGCCCAAAGGATAGTAGATCGTTTGATAAATTTCGTGATATCTTCATGTATAATATAGTGGTAATTTATCGTCGAAATATGGAAAAGATAGAGCCTTTAGAAATGATATGAAATTTATCAAGCCGACTAAGGCACTGTACAGCAATAAATTACCGATAAGTATAAAATTTATCCTCAAAAAACATAATATTATTCGGTAGTTAATTTGTACGCAGGCCATAATAGATGAAAAATATCAGACGAAAAAATAGAGAAAAAGCGCAGACATTTATGGAGTATACGATAATTCTTGGAGTTATTGTTGTCATATTATTTGCGATGACGCCACTCATTAAACGAGGAACGCAGGGAATGATTAAAGTTGTGGCAGATCAAGTCGGCGTTCAACAGAATGCGGAGCAAGATTTTGATAGTGGAAGTTATTTGGAAAGTTCTTATTCAACAACCCGGACAGCGTTGGATAAAACAACAACTGATCTTTTGGGAACAACAGGGTATATTTTCGCGGATGATGTTGATTTAGAAACAGGGACAATAATAAATCTTGGGTTTACAAAAGATTCCGCGCCATAAAGGTATTATATTATGAAAAGATATGAAAGTTTAAACAGGGGTCAGGGGATGAAAAAGCAAAATCAAAAAGGACAAACGATGATTGAGTATATAGTTGTCATTATTATTATTTTAGGAGCTTTTCTTGGGATGCAGAATTATTTTAAAAGAGGGTTGCAAGGACGATGGAAATCAGCCGTTGATACTTTAGGAGACCAGTATGACCCCCGGGTGGCAGATTCAAGGTTAAGGCACACATTAGTTAGCAACTCTAACACAGAAGTTATATCTGTGAATTCAGGGGCTGGCTTTGTAACAACGCGTAAAGATAAGTCACTTTCATCAGAAAAAAAAACAGGATATGTTTCAGTAGGAGCATATTAGGAGGATGCCCGGGAATGATTTTTTTTATCCAGACCTGCGTTGCAAGATTCAAGAAAACCCTCAACGTACACTTTGTACGCCTCCGGTTTTCTTTCGTCTCGCGCCTTGTTTTGAGCAAAAATCTCCTTCTCGAACAGCCGCTTAGTAGTGCAATCTTTTTAAGAATATGAATAATTTTAAGAAAAACCTATTAAATACTTCTACAGCACAGGCCGCCGTAGAGCTGGCAGTTTTTGGGGCTATTTTAATTTTTGTTATAGGAACAATTGTTCGGTCATCCTTGGGTTTTAGTTATCAACAGAATCAAAGCTTAAAAGCTATGCGTATGGCAATGACGGAATCTTATAACGCTTCAGAAGCGGGAAATGCTTCCCACAACAATGCCAGTGTTTTATTTATTGAAGATCGTTTAACGGCCAGTTCAGCAAAATATGGATCTATTGATAGAACCCCTTATATTTTGGGGGGAAGTGGAACGCATAGTAAGCAACTGTTTCTTCCCATCGAAGCTAATGAGCCTCAAAATTTAAGAAGGACGGATATGTATATTAATGGGAAGCATTTTTCGATGTTGGCGGAAGGGTATAAAACAATGTGTTTGACAGAATTTGAGACGGATTGTCCTTCCGGATATGATGAGTGGGCTGGGCCATATGCCTATGCCCCTTTAAGAAACGAACCTAAAGTCTGGGAATCTGACTGTGCTATTGAATGTCCGGCTCAATTCCGCCCTCCAGGGTGTCCTTGTTCAGCTAATGCCCCTTGCCCCGCATTGCCTGCATCGTGTATAGATATCGACGGCAACCCAATAATTCCTTGTCCTGCAGCCCCTTGTCCTCCGTGCGCACCCATTCGGCATGGGTGCGTCGAGTTTCGAACAACAGCAGCCAATGTTCCAAATTTAAATGGTGGAAGTCAGGATGTGCCGCAGTGGTGTGATGACGCGGGGGCAGGAACGATGTGCCCAGATCCTTTGGTGGGTTGTCCGCCTGTTTATAATGTTTCTTTAGAGTGTAATTTTTCAGCAGACGGACGTTTTGATTTAGACAGAGATGGGGTTTCGGATGTGGATAATAGTGGGGCCAGTTATCCTGCTTATAAAGATTTTTCCTGGCAATGGTATAAAGTAATGGCTTTTGATGAAGCTTATCCGCAGGGAGTTCAAGGTGCTATTCAGGATGAATTTGGAAATATAACAAGTATTGGAATAACAACAACCCTTTACGCGGGGGAAGGGTTTATTTTTCAAAATCCGAATGATCCTGTTAATCCGGATATGCCACAGGCAAAAAATATTATGGTAGATGTCGATGGCGATCTTAAGAAAGAAAGAATTGTAGAGGTCACGCATACAAATTATACAGGGATTCCGACAACTATTAAAGTGATTGATTATCAGGAAGGGGATATAGACTCTTCTTATAATACACGGGATTATAAAAATTATGCAAGTGACCCTACAAACCCACTATTTAAACCCAGGCCGGGGCTCACTAAGCATGCGAAAATGTATACTCAAGTCAATCCCGGAACATATCTTTTAATTGAAGAAGGAAAGTTGTTTAGTGTGACAGGAGATGCTCGGCAGTATGTGAGGCAGACGCAGAAAAAAGATCAGATTGATATCGTTGAGAGGGAGATCCAATTAAGTAATAATACGAGGCGGTTTTGTTTAGGGGGAATTCCCGCGGGTAATGTTGATGGAGAGGCTAATCCTGTTGAAGCTTGTGGAAATTGTTTTAGTTCAACAAATATTACACTCACGTGTATGGACGAAGGAGACTTAAACGCGCTAGACATAAATGGCAACCCATTGCCACGCCATCCGGTCATTTTTGTTCGAAGTCGAATAGAGGCAAAGCATGGACGGCGGTGGGTGACAGATACAAGCAGTGATGATTATGTTACTTTTAAGTGATACCAAATCCATTAAATAATGACCAAAATTCATTTTGTTTGTCTCAACGCTTCAACGAGACACAGCAACTTTAAAAATAGAGCAATTATTTAATGGATTTGGTATGATGTCGGATGCTACTGCGCACAACGTATGTTATGGAGATAAAAAACACAACAAAGAGAGCTCAGGTCATTATTGAATATACATTTTGCATGATTATTGTATTTTTAATGATTTACGCGGCTATTAAAATTTTTCGTTGGACAGGATTGGACTTAGCAGAACGTCGAAAAAATCATGATGCTGTATTAATTAGCAACATTGATCGTAATGATGGATCTACAGGAGGCCCATTAAAACAAATTGACCCTTATTTTTCGAGGCCAATAAAAATGAATACTATTTGGGATGGGAGTTAGTTCTGCAGGGAACGGGCATGACCGTTTCGCGGGTTTTAAGGAAAAAAATGCGTTTTAATAAATTTTTAAAATTAAAAACTTCTTCAGGACAAGTGGCCATCATATTGATTTTAGTGGTAGCTATTTCACTTATTTTTTATGCGGCAGCACTTAACCTTGGAAAGATTAGTCAGGTTAAAACATTAACAACAATCGCTTCTAATCAATCTGCCAGCCAGATGGCTTCGCAGATGGCTAGTTATGGGCAGCAAGTGTTTGAGGTTCAGCTTGGGGGTGCAACCAGGGTTTGTGGGTGGACAGGTCTTTTAGTTGCAGTTTTAACGGTTATTGCTGTGGTTATTGCTATAGCATTTCCTCCCTCAGCAGGATACAGTGCGTCTGTCCTTACAGGGTTGTATATCGCTTTAGCCGTTGGTGCTGGTAATTTGATTTTACAGCTTACAGTGGTTCAGCCTGGGATTACAGAGATGTGGAATGATATAAAAAATAGAACATTATCAAAAAATGAGATTTTTATTGAAAATGGAGTACAGACAGGATTAGCCGGGACAATTACGGACAATAAGCGGGTCCCGGACTTTGAAGATTTAGATAGAGATGGATTATTTGGTTTAGACTCGAATTCTAAACCTTTAGATACCATTAGCCGGTACGCGGTTTATTATACTAAGAGATTAAAAGAAGCAACACGTTCACAACAAGAAGCGGCTATTCTGGCGTTTCAAAATGCTTTAAACGAATTTTTATTCGCGGGAGGAGATGGATGGGGGCTTTTTGATCCCCCTAATCCAAACGCAAGTTGCGCGAGTTCGGAATGCAATCCTTGCTGTGTTCCAGAGTATAAAACAGACATGGATGGGGCTCTTGTTTATGATAGTACAGGGGCTCTCATTCCGCTTCGTCCAACGGGTTGTCCGACAGACCTGGCAGGGGCCAGGGGAATATGTATAAATGGCAGCGATTATCCGGACCCAAATGGATATCCATGGGTGTATGATCCTTCTTTGGAAAATAGAGGCAATGACTTTCTCTCTTTTCGTGAATTGATGGGACGAGATGACAGGCATAAGGATTATCATAAAAATCCGGCAGACCCTAATGGGAAACAACTTGTTGCCCCGTTTCCTGCTCTGCCTGTTGACCCAACGTTGTTGCAAAGGTTTGTGGTCAAAGATACGGAAGGTTATTATAGTCCCCCGGATACCCGGCAGAGTATTGATCCATTTTTTTATAAAGTTTCTGATTGGAAGGTTGATTTAACAGGATTGCCAGAAACTCCATTTACTACCCTTCCAAATTTATATGATCCAAAAAGATATGAATGTCACTGGTGTACTGTAAACAGAGTTGTGGGAGTTGCGGATGAATGCCCTGTGGATCAGCCCGCGGAGATATTACAGCTGGTTCTTCCTAATCCCTCGGGATTATCTTATAATACTACCCAATGTGTCGATGGTACAGATAGAAACGTACTGGGAAACCCTCCTTTAGCAGTGGATAGGGTAACTCTTCCTACAGGGATTTTAGCAGCAGATAATGAGTGTGCTCAAGACGCGTTTGACAACCTGTCTTTGGGGCTTGGTTTTTGGAAGCGAGGGGCGGATGATTTTTGTTCTACAGCATACCCATATGGTTCAAACTGTGATAAACATAAAAGTGCTTCAGGATGGTGTACGGGAGCTAGTGGGAGTTTAGAAAATTGTGAATGTTCGACATCCGGCAAGAGTGAGTCATGGCCTGATGGTTTTCTTGATGATAGTTATTATGGGATATATGATTTTTTTAATGATACCTATGATATTAGAACTCAAAATATTAATGAGTTAGCAGGAAATTTTGTAGTGTGGTATCCTACTGCTGCAGAGTGGATTGAGCCGCCAAACACGCCTCTACCTCATCCTTCTGTTGGATATTCAGGAGGGAACATTTGTTATGTTTGCGATAGTGAACAAGGATATTTGTGGCGGGGACGTGATAATATTGGAACAATGATGAGCCGTTTGGCGGATTTTGGGGGCTTTGGGAGTAATAATTATTCAGGGAGTCTTTGTGATGCAACGGTAGATGGCGATCCTGGCGCTGTGTGGTGTGTTCCTCCTGTTGTGCCTAGCAATCCAGAGAATTCTTACGGGCTCGATGAGTGCCGAAGTGTAACTGTTTCTGAGGCGGCCACTTTTGATACTAATAGTAATGGTATTCGGGGAGATTTGGAGGATGTGGTGGCCTGTTTAACATGGAATATAGATGATACTGTGACGTATGCGGATGCGACAATAGTAAGAGGGGATTATGAAAAATTTAATAAATGTGCGACAGATTGTAGTATAGAGCACTGTTCGGACTTGCCCCGATCACTTGTGCCGGGAGTAAATACAGCAATTCCTGCCTTAGCGGGGCTAGGAACGCTTCAAGCTTGTTTAGGTTCTTGTAATGATCCCGTTTGCTCTTCGATGGATCCAACATTGTTTGCAGGCAATCCAACATTAGTCCCAGATGATCCTACATTAGTTGATTGGAGTATTACAGGGGAGTGCAATCCCACAAACTGGTTGCCAGGCGTAAGTGCTTGGTATGATGCTATTTCATTAATTTTGAATACTGATTTATGTGATGCTACACCAGGGGGATGGTTTGATTTGATTGTCCAAAGTGTGCCTGAAGCTCAGGTTCAGGCAGCTAAATTTAGAAAGCGAAGGGATTTTTTACAAGGAAGGTTAAAAGAATTATATGGGATGATCGTTCCGGATAATTTTGATTTTACACAACTTGAAAGTTGTTCTAGTCTCTGTAGTAACGCGAATTGTAAAGCCATGGATCCTGTTTATTTTGTTTCCTCGGGACCGTTTCAAACATGCTTAAATTTTTGTAGTAATGCCGCTTGTAATGCGATGCCGAATCGTTCTGAGTTTATTACGGCAGGGTTGCCGGACCCAGCAACCGTAAATTTTGATGCCACAGAATGTGGGGCCACATGGATTCCGGGAAATCTATGGTATGATACCATTGGAACCGTTTTGGCTAATGATGGAGAGGCTGATCCATCATTAGTAGACTTTAACACAACACAGTGTGGGACTTGGGGGCCTGGGAATTCCTATTATGATCGAATACAAAAGACAGGGATTTTTACCAGGGCCTATGAAAAATTTAATAATTTTTTAACTTGTGATGATGCTGATGGTAATCTCATTCCAGATGGGCCAGCCTGTAGGCTTATTAAAGCCAGAATTGAGAATAATGACGTAGATAGCGGATTACCTTATCAAGCTATTTATGGCTGGCAAACTGACGCGCCTCCTGGAAGAACTGAGGGGTATTGGCATATCGTGCGTGTGGATGCCCGAGCCCCGGGAAATTGTGACGGCGCTTGTCTTGACGGAACAATAGCTAGTGGTGATCCAAATTGGCCAAACGTTAGGACATATACAAAAAATTGGGGATTGGAAAGGTGTTATGAAATGGCAGATACAGAGGGAATGGTTAAGGCACGTGTTACACGATATGACGAAGATCGAGATGCTACCAGAATTACTTTCCCGAACGGGGTTCCGATATGGGATTTTCGTACACAGCATCCGGATAGAGATACTAAGGATTCATTTCTAACGACTTTAGGTGAAGATTGTGTGGGTTCTATGATCCCTGATCCCCCTGTTCCGCTAAGTGTTCCTTGTGATCCTTCTACGGCACAGAATACCTGTACATATACGTATTTTAATGGAGCTTTTCTACTTAATGAATTTATTAATTCTGGTGATTCTCAAGGACGAAGAGATAATATTTCTTGCTGGAGGCACGTGAATAGTCTTTTAACTAAGGGAATTACTAGTGAGACATGCGCACGGTATTACTTTCATGGGGGAGGCAATTCAGGGATGGGAATTGAATTTGTGCCGTGTCCGGCAGTAGGGTTTTAATTAAGAGATTGGCCAAAAAAAATATTCTGCCAATCTTTAAACTGGCTTGCTCTGAAGTAGTTTATTGAAATAGAGGGTTGCACATGTTAAGGCGAAAGACAAAAAAGGGACAATCAGTATTGGAATATGCGACATTAATCATATTTATTTTAATCGTTTTTTTAGCTTTTCAAAAATATATTGTTAGAGGTTTGTCAGGGCGCTGGAAAAGCTCTGCTGATGGGTTTGGTTATGGGCGCCAATATTCCCCGAACAAGACAGTAGAATGCGTTCAGTTTAATGCAACAGTGTGGTATGATGCAAAGTGTTATGACTCAACCCCATGTGACTGCGAAACGATTCAGGCGAACGTGATAACATGCAATGATTGTGTTACGATAACATGTTCTAATCCTTTGTGTAATGATTAAGGGACTGGTTGCCAGTCCCTAAAGAAAAATTATGTTAGTTACTATTTTATTTTTAATTTTTTGTACGTTTGGCCTTATTGGTTACGCGATTATTCCGATAATTTATGGGCGTACATCTATTTTAAGTGAAAACCGTCAGCGTAAGCTTTCTTTGAATATGGAACAGCTTATGTCAAGGAAGGAAGCAAAGAAATTGGGACGACTTTTTGTTTTCGCTCCGATTCTTTTGGCTGGAACATTTTACCTCGTTTTTCCTGCAGGGCTTCAAATATTTGGAATTGTTGCAGGTCTTATTGTTGGGCTTCTTTTTCCAGGGATATATGTAAAACTTCTTACACAGAAGATACGGTCAAAGTTTATTACGCAGTTAATGGATGCCTTGATGATTATGTCAAGTTCTTTTCGGGGAGGGTTGAGTTTGATACAGGCTATGGAAGCCGTGGTTGACGAGATGCCGGATCCGATTAATAAAGAGTTTGGGATGGTTTTAGGTGAAAATAAAATGGGAGTTTCTTTAGAAGAAGCTTTATCTCATCTTTATAATCGATTGCCTCTCGTAGCATTACAACAGATGATTACAGCCATTTTGCTGGCCAGAGAAACAGGAGGGAACTTACCGATTATTTTTAACCGTATTGTGACTAACATTCGGGAGAGTAAAAAGATTCAGCAAAATATAACTACCTTAACTATTCAGGGGCAGATTCAGGGGGTTGTCATGAGCCTTTTACCGATAGGTTTTGGATTTATTGTTTACTCCTCTAATCGAAGAATTTTTGAAAACATGTTACACTCGGATTTAGGGAGAGGAATGTTAATGTACGCGGCAATTTCCTGGAGTATAGGGGCTTTTTTTGTTTGGAAAATTAGCGCGTTTAAAGATTTTTAATTAAGAGATTGGCCAAAAAAAATTATTCTGCCAATCTTTAAACTGGATTTAATTCCCCGAGGCAGGGTATTATTTTTAGAGAAAGGTTGTTATGATCATACTAGTGTTATTATTTGCTTATCTTTGTGGTTTTAGTTTTGTTTTGGGATTTATTCCAATGGAGTGGGAAAAACGCCCAACGTTGGAGACATTAGGCTTAGGCCCTACGGCGGCTCCAAAGCAAAAGAAAAGTTTTAAGGAAATAATTCGCAAATTTTCTTTAATCAATAAACCTATTTGTAAGGGGGCTTTACGGGCAAGGCTTTCAAAAGACCTTATAATCGCTCATGTCAATGTTTCTCCCGAAGAATTTATGTTTATCAAAGAACTTATTGTTTTTGTATTTCTTTTTATCACATTTCCGGCAGTCTCTTCCGACATGATATTTTTTTGGTTATGCATGGGATTTGTTTTTGGATATATGGGGCCTGAATTTTGGCTGAAAGGAAAGATTAGGCGTGTTAAGGCTGTAATGGTTAAGGAACTCCCCGACGCGATTGATTTATTAGGCCTGTGTGTGAATGCGGGTTTGGACTTTATGCTGTCATTAAAGTGGGTTGTGGAGAAGTCTCCTCCATCCGTTATGATTGATGAACTGGGTACGGTTTTGCAGGAAATCAATGTTGGAAAAACACGGCGAGATGCGATTAAAGATTTAGCCTTACGGTATGATTTACCGGATTTATCTACTTTCGCGCGAACCCTGATTCAGGCAGATAAGATGGGAACATCAGTAACGGAAGCCTTAAATATTCTTTCAGAAGATATGCGACTGGCTCGCTATCGACGAGGAGAACAGATGGCACTGAAAGCCCCTATGAAAATGTTGGTTCCTTTGTTAGTTTTTATATTCCCTGTAGTAGGAATCCTCGTGGCTGGCCCTATTCTTTTAGACTTTATGGAAAACAATCCTTTTAGTGGCATGGGTGGAAGGTAATGGAACTAAAAGGATTGTTTTCTTCTGATCTTCTCCCTTGACAACATATAAAGTTATGATAATCTTTTGCATTACACCCAAGCGCATCAGGTCTGTGAGATTTAGGGGTTCCGTATGCGGAATTAGACTAAAGTCGCAAGTTTGTTTAAAAAACATATAGAAACGTGGTGGCTGTAGCTCAGTTGGTTAGAGCACCTGATTGTGGTTCAGGAGGTCGCGGGTTCAAATCTCGTCAGCCACCCCATTTCCTATTTTCCGCATACTTTTCTTCCCAAGTGCTTTGATTTTCAACAGGATAGCGAGGTTCTAACCGATTA
>VAPK010607003.1_pt1 | contig 10044 bp, 9 predicted proteins | sample 3395031 | NCBI WGS metagenome assembly VAPK01 (sample SAMN08290443, study PRJNA428436) | hydrothermal vent metagenome | isolation source: Deep-sea hydrothermal vent chimney 1 | place: Pacific Ocean: Juan De Fuca Ridge
CTGGTTCGGGCTCGGGCTGGTCGTAGGTGACTAGCTCTGGTTCGGGCTCGGGCTGGTCGTAGGTGACTAGATCTGGCTCAACCGGGGAAGAGGCAGCGGCGAAGGGATCAGAGAGATTACCGAAGGCCTCTTGGCGCTTTGCCTGTCTGGGTTGCCTTGCTGGCTGGCGAACCGGCTTGGTGTGACGATGGGGCTCGATTCGCTGGGGAGTTATCGGGCTCGTATCTTCGGAGAAGGGGGAGGCAGTGAGGTCAAACGGATCCTGAGTTGCAGTGGCTGGCGCTGTTTCTTCGGAAGCCTCTTCGTCCTCGATGAGCTGATTCAGAAGCTCGGTTGGGGTTGGTCCAGTCTTCTTCACTGATTGGGTGACGGGTGGCGTCGGCTGGGTGGCCGCTTCAACCGGGGCCGGTGTCCTTTCCAGTTGTGGATCGAGGCGACTCTCTATGTCAATATCGCCCGAATCGATGTAGTTCTCGGCGATGGGCGGAGGGGGAGAGGCCGGAGCGGCATCAGCCTTCTCCGGTTCAGCCGCCGTGGTGTCAGCCATCTTGGGTTCAGCCGGAGTGGGTTCAGTCGGAATGGGTTCAGCCGGAGAGGGCTGTAGTGGTTCTTCCTTGACCGGGTCGTCCTTGCGTCGTCCGCTCGGGAGACTGAGGCGACCACGAAGACCGCCCTTCTTGTCGGAGGTATCGGAGGCGTTGGCGACTTCGGGTATCGGTTCTTGACCAGCGCGGTGCGGGTCATAGTCGAACTCAGAGTCGCTGTCGTTGAAGAAGGTGAAGCCATTGTTGTTCGGCTTGTCAGCAGTGTTCACAACAAGGTCCCTCCGCTGTTTACGGACCTTTCGGTTGCTTACAACCGTCGAGCGCTTACCGGTTCGGAGGCCGCTGTGCTCGACGGCGCAGGTCTTACAAACGCGCTTCGATTTCTTGTTTCGGGTCGTGATCACGCAGGCTGAACAGAACTCGCCACCGCATATTCCACAAATTTCCTCTGCAGTATCCAGAGGATCATTTTCGCATCGTCCGTTCAAACCAACCACCTCTTCAGAGCTTTTCCGGCAGACTGTCCTCCTAAGTTCGGCAGCTCTTTGGGGCTGCTTGAGTAATCCCTTTCGGGAGTCGGAGTATCACCGTGTCGATCCCCAATGTTCTAGCCGACCGATATGCCAGCCCCGCCATGGTTGATCTGTTCGATCCCGTGAACCGGGTTCGAACAGAACGCCAGTTTTGGCTTGCGGTTTTGCGGGCCCAATCTGAGTTGGGAAGCCCCGTTGATGACCAGGTTCTGGTTGACTACGAAGCCGTTGTGAACCAGATCGACTTGGAGTCGATACGGGTGAGAGAGGTCGAGACGCGCCACGACGTTAAGGCCAGACTGGATGAGTTTTGCGCCCTAGCGGGCCATCAACACCTGCACAAGGGACTCACTTCGAGGGATGCCACCGAGAACGTCGAGCAGCTTCTGACCTGGAAGGCGCTCCAGCATATTGAGAACCGGGTTATTGCTCTGTTGGGCCAGATCGCCGATTTGTCTGCCCACTATGCCAGCACCGTGATTGTTGGGAGAACCCACAACGTTGCTGCCCAACCCACCACCGTCGGCAAGAGGTTTGCCCAGTTTGGTGAAGAGCTTCTGATGGCGCTCCAACACCTGCAAGACTTCCAGTCTCGGTTCACCCTGCGAGGATTGAAGGGGCCAGTTGGATCCCAACAGGACCTGCTTTTTCTTTTGGGGTCAGCCGAAGCCGTTTTGGAGTTGGAGGAACGAGTTGCCAAAGAGTTGGGGATCCCTCGGGTCATGAATGCTGTTGGCCAGGTGTACCCGAGGTCGTTGGACTTCTCCTTGGTTTCCATTCTTGCTCAGATGGCAGCGGGGCCAGCAAACCTGGCGACTCTTATCCGCCTAATGGCCGGACACGACCTGGCCACCGAAGGGTTTAAGCAGGGGCAGGTTGGATCATCGGCGATGCCCCACAAGATGAATACGAGAAGCTGTGAACGAATCAACGGACTTGCGTTGATTCTGAAGGGCCACGTAACCATGGCAGCAGGGTTATCGGGTGATCAATGGAACGAGGGCGACGTTTCGTGCTCGGTTGTTCGACGAGTCGTTATCCCGGATGCCTTCTTTGCCCTGGATGGGATTCTGGAAACTAGCTTCTCTGTTCTTAGCGGGTTTGGAGTCTTCCCGGCCGTGGTTTCTGATGAGCTGGATCGATACCTGCCTTTCCTTGCCACGACCACGCTGCTGATGCACGCGGTCAATGCTGGTCTCGGGCGGGAGATGGCCCACGAGCTGATCAAGGATCATGCGGTGGCAACGGCGCTGGAGATGCGAGAAGGAAATGGAGACGGTCGGGAGCTTCTTCACCGCTTGGCTAACGACAACGCGTTCCCGGGGTCCCTGGAGGATCTGGAATCCGTGATAGCCGACCCATCCAAGCTGTTGGGGACCATTGATCGGCAGATATCCGAATTCTGTCGTCGAGTACAAGTGGTGGTGGCAGCCAACCCTGAAGCAGCCCGCTATCGGGGCAGCGAGATTCTGTAGCAAGGTAGGAAGGGCTGGGCTAGCTGGATGAAGGGCCGTGTGTCCGATGGCCAGACCATCGGACACACGCACGCTTGGTGGTCGGGACCGGCGTCGATCCGGTGACCTACCGCTTTTCAGGCGGCCGCTCTGCCAACTGAGCTACCCGACCATGTTCCCGAAGCCTTTCGGTTCTCACCAGGGCTCCAGGAAGAAATCCGCCCAAAGCGAATCTCTTCAGAAACCCTTCTGGCTTTCACCAGGACTCCAGGAAGTAATTCGCCAAGCGAATTACTTCAAGGAATCCGAAGGATTCCAGCGGTCCCGACGAGATTTGAACTCGCGACCTCCGCCTTGACAGGGCGGCGTGCACTCCAGACTGCACTACGGGACCAGTTTGTTCGACTGCATTGAGGCTAGTGGATGTATTGCAGACCAAGGGCCTCAATCCGGTTGAACAAGATCTGATTATTCGTGACCTCCAATTCTCAAGAGAATCAGAGGCTGTTTGGTACCCCCAACGGGATTCGAACCCGTGTTCCTGCCGTGAAAGGGCAGTGTCCTAGGCCACTGAACGATGGGGGCTCGGTGGCGATGGAGGCTGGTGCCCCGCAAGGCTGAATCAATGTAGCAGGCGGTGCTCAAACCACCACCACATTTTCTGCGACCTGTCGGTTGGCTAAGGTCCAGGGGGTGCGAATTCGAGACACTCTGCTTAGCGCCCTTGGCGGCTATCTCCTGGGAACGATTCCCAGTGCCGATGTTGCTTCGCGATTGGCTGGTGGCCCGGATCTTCGTAAGGCGGGCAGTGGAAACCCCGGAGCAACCAATGCTGCGGCCGTTCTCGGGCCTGGCTTTGGCCTCGCCGTGCTCGTTGTCGATATTGCCAAGGGGGCAACAGCCGCCAGTCTGGGTCGGCGTCTCGGAGATCAGATTGGAGGCCCAGCCCTGGCCCAGGTGGCCTCCAGTAGTGCGGTGATTGGTCATTGCCACCCAGTCTGGTCGGGGTTCCGGGGCGGCAAGGGCGTGGCCACGGGGGTTGGCCAAGTCCTTGCTACTTTCCCCGCCTTCTTCCCCATTGACATCGCTGTTGTGTTGGCCACCGGAATCTCTCCCCGGTGGAAACGGCGCGCCTTCGCTTCGACTTCGGTGGCCTCGGGTGCCTGGGTTGTACTTGGTGTGGTCTGGTGGAGGAAGGGTCTCGCCAACCTTTGGGGCCCAAAGCCGACCGGGGCACTTCCTCTTGGTGCACTCGCTTCCAGCGTTGTAATCGCCCTACGCTTCCGGGCCGCGGGATAACAAGGTGCGCGGGAATAGTCATCTGACTGAGAGTGTTCGCTTGCCGTGACCAAACCACTGATTGCTCTTCTCACCGACTCCTCGGCCCAACTCACCCCAGAGTTGATCGACAAGTACCAGGTGATGGTCATTCCCGTAACCATCAGCCTCGACGGATGTGAATACCGTGAGGGCATTGATCTCGACGCCGATGGTTTCTACGCCAGCTATCGGGCCGGTGTGGAACTCTCAACCTCTCAACCTGCCCCTGGTCTGTTTGTGGAGGCGGTGGAGTTAGCCGCCGCATCGGGGGCCAGCGAGGTTCTGGCTGTTCTGGTTGGTTCCGCCTATTCAGGGACCGTACAAAGTGCCAAGGTTGCGGCCACTCAAACACCCATTCCCCTGCATATTGTCGACACTGGGACCGCATCGTTTGGGGTGGCCTGCTGCCTCATTGCCGCCCATGAGGCACTGGAGAAGGGTTTTTCGCTGGATGCGGCCATCAGTGCCGCCGAGATCATGTCTGGAACGGTCGAGAGTGTTTTTGTTTTGCAGGGCCTTGAGTTGGCTAACCGGTCGGGTCGTTTCCATCAGGTTGGTCTTGGCCGGGAGGGGGCCCCTCCGATCCAAGCCAGTCCGAAGGAATCATGGTGCTTTGGACGGGTGGTGGTGAGTTAGAGGTCGTCGACACGGTCTTCGACGTGGACGAGGCGGTACAAGCCATGGCCAACAGAGCATTGCGTGATCAGGTACCTATCCGAGTTGCTTCGTCACTTGCTGGACCAGAGATGGCCCCGATGAGTCAAGCTCTTGATGCGGTCTTGGCCTCGGATCCACTGGTGCAGGACTTCGTTCACTACCGGGTCGGCCCATCGATAGCTGCTCAGACTGGCCCCGGCACGGCGGGCATTTTCTACTATCCGGCCTAGTGACCAGTCAGGTGATGGTCGCGCCTTTGCCCTAGTTCGTTGGCTCGTCCAGGATCACCGGGAGAGTTCCGGTTAGGGCATCGACGATATGGCTCAAGACAATACCGAGTACGTGATAGATCTCGATCAGGCCAGCATCAGGATCGTCCTCCGCTAGACCGTCTTCACCGGACTCATGGTGATCCTTATCTTGTTCTGGAGTGAAATAGTCGTCGTCTTCGCTTACGTCGAGTCGGGTTCCAATCACCAGTCGTAGATCGTTCACTACTCGCATCCAGGCGCTGAGCTGGTCCTCACCAAGAACGGATTCTTCCGCTGTATCACGTAGGACGGTGATGGCTTCGCGTCGATAGTCAACCAACTGACCTCGTGCCAGGATCTGGTATCCGGCGTCCCGTTCTGGGTCGTCGGCATAGGCGGTAGGAAATAGTCGGGTCAGCTCGGGAGAATCGTGGTCAAGAATGACGTCCAGTTGGTCGGCCAGCCAGATCAGTAGCTGGCGAATGTTCTCGGGGAACTCAACCCGGTACGTGCCGTCCTCCCGAGCCCTTACGAGCGGACCGAAGTAGACGTCGTCGTTCTCGTTTCCCTGGTCTTCAGTCGTCATGTTCCATGGTGGCCCAGAGGCCATGTCCGTGAAGCTGATGAACGTACCGTTCGCATTCGCTGCGGGTCCCGGTCGCCACGTTGGCCCGACCCTTCTCGTGCACATCTCGCATCAGCTTGTCGGCCTTAACCTGACCAAAGCCGAAGAGCTTGCGAAACACGAAGCTGACATAGTTCATCAGGTTAATTGGGTCATTCCAGACAATCACCGCCCAGGGACGATCCTCATCAACCAGGACGTCGCCTTCTGGAAGCTGGACTTCCATCGGGCTCGGAACAGCCCCGGCCATTAGGTCGCTTGACCTTCGAGGCTCTGAGGCCGGAGATCTTGAGCCCGCGCCCCCCGCCCGGACAGGTCGGGCGTTGTTGGCCGAACGGCGGGCGTCTGTTCGACGATTGTGAGGTGTAGCCACAGGGCAGTACACCATACGGCCAGTGATCCGGTCACGTGGAGTTCGACCAGCAATGGTGGTACCCCGAGCCAATACTGGAGATAGCCGATTCCACCTTGGAGAACACTGAACGCCAGGAGTAGCTGTACCAACTTCATGTGCTTGGATTTGGCGAGCTTGACTCCCAGGGCCACGATGAAGGCAACCATGATCCAGGCAGTCGCACTGTGGATCTGGGCAATAAGGCGGAGGTCGAACGTCAGTCGAATTGCTTGGCTATCACCACTGTTTGGTGCCGTTCCGGTCACGAGAGTTCCAATGACCAGAACCAGGGTGGATACAAACATGACCGCCCGGCTCAGGTTCAGGACCATAGTTTGGTTGTTGGTCCCAGAGACGCCAGTGGTTTCCTGGATCGGTTCCAGATCGGTCCGACCCTTCATCCATAAGACCAGTGCATTCCAGATCAAGACAATGGAGAGGAGGAAGTGAGCACCGACAAAAATGGGGTGCAGGTCGACCCAGACGGTTACACCACCGAGGACGACTTGGGCTATCACCCCGACTACGAGACCCCAAGCCCAGGGGATGAGGTCGGGGCGTTTTGGAACCCGGCGGTAGGCACCAAAGGCGGCGGCGAGCACGATGACTCCGATGACTCCTGAAATCAACCTGTTGCCGAACTCAATCCAGGCGTGGAAGCCCCACTCAGGGACGAAGGCTTCCTCGGTGCACTTCGGCCAGTTCTCACAACCCAGACCGCTTTGAGTCAGCCGGACCGCTGCTCCGGTAGGGATAATGAGAACCAGAACAACACCGGTAGCAGCAATAATCTGCTGGTAGCGAGAAGCAGAGATAGTTTTCACCCCCCTAACGTTAAGCCTTCTCGATGACGTTGGCTGTTTGTTCACATGATTTGGGACCTCCGGCCCACCCAAGTCGTGAGGTCGTCGGATAGAACGGTGGCTGGCTTTTGGCCCGGGCGCGGCGCCCGTCTTGTCCGGCTCGAGCTTTGCTCGCTACGCTCATGCCGTGGTTCTCACCGCTTCTCCCACCCGTTCGCGGCTACGAGCCTTCGTAGCCCTCACCAAACCGCGGATCATTGAGCTACTCCTCGTGAGTACCGTCCCGACCATGGTGCTGGCCGAGCGCGGGCTGCCTTCGCTCTGGCTCATGGCGGCAACCGTCATTGGTGGCACCCTCGCCGCCGGTGGTGCTAATGCCATGAACATGTACGTCGATCGGGATATCGATGCCAAGATGGAACGCACCCAGGGGCGGCCCTTCGTTACGGGCGAGATAGAACCCCGGGATGGACTGATCTTCGCCATTGGCCTGGAAATTGTCTCGTTCTTCTTTCTCTGGGGCTTCGTCAACCTGCTTTCTGCCGTCTTGGCCGTTGCCGCCTGCCTGTTCTACGTCTTCGTCTATACGATCTGGCTGAAGAGGACCTCTACCCAAAATATTGTGATCGGTGGTGTTGCCGGCGCCGCACCGGTCCTCATTGGCTGGTCGGCGGTGACCAACACCGTTGGCTGGCCCGCCATCTTGCTTTTCCTGGTGGTGTTCTTCTGGACGCCACCCCATTTCTGGGCCCTGGCCATTCGTTATGAGGATGACTACGCGGCGGCCAAAGTACCAATGATGCCGGTGGTCGCCGGACACAAGGCCACGGTACGACAGATGTTTTTGTACTCCCTCGTTGTGTGGGCCGTCAGCCTGGCCCTGTGGCCCGTAGCCGATTTGGGATGGATCTATCTTGGTTCGGCGATGGTTGTCGGGACAATGTTCTCCGGCCGAGCGTTGGAATTGATTCGAGAGGCTGACCCGGTGGAACTGGAGAAAAAGGCGATCCGCTACTTCTCCTTTTCCATCACCCACCTGACTGTTTTGTTCGCAGCGGTGGCCATAGACATTCTGGTTGGTTGGGGATCCTGATTGTTTTGAGTTTCCGGTCTTAGCTCAGGATGGGCTAGGGTGAGACCCGCTGTTTGGGACCGACGGCTTGTCGCGCAATGCGTGGGTTCAGAAGACACAACAGTTGTTCGTGAGCAGTACCAGCGCGAGCGCTCGTAATTTCATGTCCGACGAACCCGCCGCTGAGGTCCCACCCACCATGGCATTGACTCAAACTCGCACCGAGCGTGAATCATCAGAGACGATAGCTGTCCCTCCTCGACCCGCTCTCGAGCGGATTCTCAGTTCCAGCGATCACAAGACAATCGGTCAGATGTGGATCGGGGCCGGTGTTGGTGTCACAGTGCTGGCTCTTCTTCTAGCGGCTAGCGCCGCCTTTGAACACATCAGTCTTGCCTCCAGCAACGGTTCGCTCGACCTGTTCGAAGACGAAGGCCAATTCGTGCAGGCCTGGTCGGCGGGACGAACCCTGCTGTTCTTTGGCGGCATCGTCCCCGTTCTTGTTGGGATCGCCACCTATCTTGCTCCTCTTCAGGTTGGCGCGTCGGCTATCGCCTTCGGGCGTGGTGCGGCCGCAGCCTTCTGGACCTGGATCCTGGGTACCGGGGTTCTTGGGTTGAGCTACATCATCAACGGGGGCCCAGGTGGCGGTGCCAAGGATGCTGTTCTTCTTTGGGCTCTTTCCCTGGGAACGATGTTGGTGGCCATTTGCTGGGCTCTCATCTGTGTCGCCACCACCATCCTTGGGGCGAGGGCAAGCGGGATGAGACTGGACCACTTGCCAACCAGTACCTGGTCTTTCCTTCTCTTCGCTCTGTCTGGTCTTCTCACCCTTCCGATTCTGGTGGGTGAACTGGGGCTGGTCTATGCGGACGTGACCGCCGACTATCTTGCCAGCAAAGAATCCCGGCTAGCCCTTCTTTCGGTGATGGACAGCGTCAGTCTGGCTCCGGCCCTCTACTGGGTCGGGATTCCTATCCTGGGAATGGGATTGGATGTCCTGACTACCCAGACCGGATCGAAGCTTCGCCTGCACAAGCCAGCGTTGGTCTTGCTTGGCTTGCTACCTATCACGAGCTTCTCCGCTGAGGTCCTGACTTTTGGAGGCCGTGGCCGCCCGATCGACTTCAACAATGCTTCGTTGGTTGTCGGAATCATTGGCTCCGCTCTACCAATCCTGCTTCTTCTAGCCGTTGGCCTGGACAGTGCCCGTCAGGGATCCATCAAGGTCAACACCCCCTTTGTTGGCAGTCTTCTTGGCTTAATTCTTTTGGCAGCCGCCGCGGTGGTAGCACTCCTGGCCCAGATCGAGCCTGTTGTCGGATTCTTCGAGATGGTCGGTGACAGTTCAATCAACCTCAGTCCTGCTTTGGAGCTCAATGGATCGGCGTTCAGCGACGGAGTTCGAGGCCTGGTGCTGGGCTCGGTACTGGTTGGCCTGATCGGAACAATCCACCATTGGGGTCACAAGATTTGGGGCCGCACCCTTAGCGATCAGCTTGGTCTGCTGACCGTGTTGCTGGCCTTGGTTGGCACCGTGGCTTGGGGTGGTGCTTACGCAGTGAGCGGACTCTTGGAACAGCCCGCTCTTCCCAGGACCGTTGCCGGTCCCAAGGATGGGGTCGAGGCGCTCAATGCGGTTGCCATGGTCGGCTTCGTCGCCCTGGCACTCGCGGCCCTCTTACTTCTTGTCAATATTGCTCGCACCGCTTTCGCCAAAGGGTCAACGAGTGAGTCGTGGTCGGGAACCTCTTTGGAGTGGGCTACCTCGTCACCTCCACCGGTTGGAAACTTCCCTGAGGCGCCCGTCTTCACACCCCTGGTGGCCGGAAAGAGCATGGCTGGCGACGATCAGACAGGCGAAACACGATGACCGATGTCACCGTCTTTGACGCCATCCCCGATTCTCTCTCCGGCCCCGAACCCGCCCGACCCCGGCTACTGGTTATTGGTACCGCCTTGGCCTCGGCGGCCACCGCCATGGGCATGGCGGGCCTACTTGGTATCTATGTCCAAACTCGTGCACAAACCATTGCCACGGGAGAGATCTGGCTGCCTAAGGGTGTGACTATCCCCCTGACCCAACCAAACATGATGGCAATCACTCTGGTGATGTCCATGCTGTCCATGGCTTGGGCCGTGTCGGCTATTCGTCACGATGACCGGGCGAACACCCACATCGCCCTGTCCCTCTGTGTCGTCTTCGGTATTGCCTATTTGGCCCAGACGGCCTTCTTGTTTGAGATCATGGCTATGCCCGCCGCCGGTGACGAGCTAGCCCGCCCTCCTCTTTTCTATGCCCTGATCGGGGCTCACATGATCGTCATGGTCGCAGCAATGCTGTACGTCATCGTCATGGGGCTGCGCACATTGGGCGGTAACTACAGTGC
>VAPK010365193.1_pt1 | contig 10043 bp, 8 predicted proteins | sample 3395031 | NCBI WGS metagenome assembly VAPK01 (sample SAMN08290443, study PRJNA428436) | hydrothermal vent metagenome | isolation source: Deep-sea hydrothermal vent chimney 1 | place: Pacific Ocean: Juan De Fuca Ridge
GATTACAAATCCCGAACAGCTTTAATTAAATTATTCACCCGATGGCTTAAAACCCTGACGACCATTTGTTGTAGCCATTGAGTCTTGATCATCATCGCCTACGTAACTAATAGTTATACCCGTAATATGTTCAGTACCCCAATCCGAAGCAAGTTCCATATCCAATTGTATAGTATGGTTACATAATATATTTGACGCAATTTGCCCTTCGCCAGTTATTTGATAAGGTACAATTGCATTTCCTGAAAAAATACCACCTGCATGATTTGGTTTACCAGGATCACTTGCAATTATTCCGTAATTAACGGGGATATCTACTTTAAATATAATCGTAACCTTAGTTTTATTAGATGTGTAATAAATTACATCAATTGATTTTAAATACTTATTTGCCATAATATAAATTTTAAGTTAAACAATTTCGTTAACGATGGCCCAACTAACCAGACCAGCTGTATTTTTTGTACCAACTTTTAATAATAAGTTAGCTCTATGTGTTTCTACTGTATGTTTACTTATAAAAAGTTTATCAGCTATTTCTTGAGTGTTTAAACCATCACATATCAATTTAAGCACATCTAGCTCACGAGTACTTATATCTGGGAATAGACTATCAGATCTCACCGGAATTTTCTTATCATCAAAAATATTTGGAAGTTCCTCACTTAAGTACATGCCCCCTTTATGTACCATCTTAATTGCCATTATAATCTCAGAAGCCGGCGAATTTTTTAATAAATATCCGCTTGCACCACATTTAAGCATACGCTTTACAAACCTTTTTTCGTTGTATTGTGAGAACGCCAAAACTTTGGTATTAGGATAACTATTTTTAATCAACTTACTAGCATCAATACCATTCATTTCGGGCATATTGATATCCATAAGCACAACATCTACTTCCGTATCTTCCAATAACTTTAGTAATTCAACTCCATTATTAACCTCATTAATTAGTTTAATCTCCTTTTCTTTTTCAAGTAGGGTCTTAATACCATTAATGATTATGGGGTGATCGTCAGCAATAACTAATCGAATCATTTGTTCATGTTTTGAGTTTTTACAAAGATAGTTATTTATACCAAATCTAAATTATTTTTTAATATTCGATAGTCACTAATAATAATTATATCAGCATTTTGTACAGCATTTACTTTTACAGCTGCTATATTTGACGGCAACTCATCTAATTTGTAAACAACCTTAATACTGTACTCTGCATCTTTACTAATTGCTGAAACCTCTCCTGAAAGCACGAAATCGAGTTCAAAAACACTATCATTACCATTGCTACTAACCGGCACCAACTTTGGTACTCCTAATTTTACTCCGTAGGATATACCTATGGCTTCAATAAGTAATAATTCACTTGTATTGTTACTGTTACTACGCACTAAATTTAACGACTTTAATACGTGGACTTTATTTTGTTTCATTTATTTGTAATAATTGTCCTTGTCCTGATTATGAATGTCCTTGTCCTGATTATGAATGACCTTGTAATATTCTCATTTATCAAAGCTCATAAATATTAACAAACTATGCTAAAAGGTCTAATTAATATTGGTTTAACTACTTTATTCAAAATGTAAATTAACGATGCTTAAACTAATTGGCTTTAATAGTTTTTAGCCAAAAGAAATTAATCATGGTTTTCAACTAGCAGGATTTGATTCCGATAAATAAAATCAGGATAAAAACATGAAAATTGTTATTATTTCATATTTTTATCCAATTATTGGTTCTACAGTTTTATAAACTTACTTACATAAACCTTATTTTCTAGGTATATTTTTATGATATAGGAACCTTCTTGTAAATTACTAACATCCAATTCATTTTGGTTATTAACAAGGCCTGTTTTTACAACTTTTCCTAAAATCGAATAAATATTGAATACAGCATTTTTAAAAGGTTTATCAGTAGAAATTGTAATTATACTATTTGCGGGATTAGGATATATTTCCAATTCAACACTATTATACACCTCAGTAAATCCACTAATATTTTCTCCAAACATTGAAATAAAGCCATGGCGACTTGTTGATGAAAGTTCTTCATTATCTATTGATAAATAACTATCAAAAAATCCACTGACAAATACATTTGTAGAATTATATGCAGCTACACTACTAATCCAACTATAAGAATATTCATCACCTTTCATTGTTTTTACCCAATTAAGACTACCTCCGGTGCTATACTTAGCTACGAATAAATCGTGACTACTTGAAGGATAATATTGGAAATCGGTGCCAAAAAACAAGGTGTCTTCGGCCTGAACTCCAAAATAAACATTTCCATCACCATCAATATCAAATTGATTGTAATCAAATTGATGATTTTTTTTCGGTTGTGTAATCTGATTTGCCCATAAGGCATTTCCATCACTATCAATTTTAACAATAAATTTATTAAAATATGACTCTGGATTCTCAAGCAAGATGCCATCAAAATATGCTAAATAGCTAAAATTTCCTTTTATATATGTGTTTCCATTAATATCTGTTTTCATTCCTGTGGGCCATGAAACATCATCGTACCAATCATGATTACTAGCAGCAAATGATTTTACCCAAGTTACTTCTCCAACTGGATTGAACTTAGCAAAAATAATATTTCCATCACCTGCCAGCATAGAATGTGGAGTATTGTCAACTGTAACATTTTCAGAAATAAATTCACCGGTTAAATACACATTGTTACTCCCATCAACAGAAACAAAACTTGAATATTCTATACTTTCACCCCCAGCTCTTTTTGCCCACACTAAATTAGCATTACCATCATATTTTGCCATAAAACAATCATCGCCGCCAGCCGTTACTAATTCAGTTCCATCTATTGATATTGTTCCAGAAAAAGTACCGCTTAATAAAATATTACCAGCATAATCTGCAGCCAAACATAATGAGCTTCCTTTAAAATCTTCCTGTATCGACCATTGATAAACACCATTTATATCAAATTTCAGTATAAAAATACTTCCATTTACAGATGGGGTTAAAGTTGTACCATCAGGTAAAGTAATTTCTGTATCAAAATTACCAGTGATGTAAATATTTTGGAAAGATAGGTCTATAACTATGTGATTTCCATAACCATATTCTACTTTAGTATTTGGAAATTGTTTTAGCCAAGCAACTTCACCATGACCGCTTTGCTTGCAAATAAATATTCCCTCATTTACAGTTTCTCCAAAATAATCTATTGTACCCGATGTATAATTGTATGTATATATCGCACCTTTATTATCAGTTACCATTCCAATGGCATATCCAAATGCACTATTACCTTCAAATTGTGTTGTCCACTCTTCAGCAGCTTCATTACTAAGTTGAGTTATATAGTTAAGGTCACTGTTACTACCTGCAATGATAATCTTACTATTATTATTAAAACAGATGGAATTAACCTCGTTTTCCTGTTCGACTGTCCATTGCAATATTCCATCGTTGTTATATTTTGAAAGAGAAGAGTTTCCTGTTACATATGCATTCCCACTAGGATCAGAAGATAACCTTACTGTGGATCCAAGATACTGGCTCAACCAAGCAAAATTACCCTGAGAATTAAATTTTGTTATAAAACCAGAGCTGGTACCTGCATTAGTAATTGAATAATTCCCAAGTGTTAAATTACCACGATATGTTCCTGCCATAAATAGATTACCCTGATTATCCAAAATTAAGCAATCATTTCCGCTATCTCCGAATGCATCATGAGTGGCTACAATACCCCACTCAAAAATACCATCAAGATTTGATTTTGCAATAAAAACATCTGAATACCCAGTAGGGGTTACAAGTGTTACGTTTTCATCAATGTAACCATTATCACCACCCTGAATTACGCCTGAATAATAAATAGTATTATCTGAGATTAGTAAATTGTTAAATCCTACTTCGTATTGCGTTGCTCTAATTAAGTTGTTTGATTGATCATACTTAAGTAACCATGATGGATGCCTGTAATCAATAGTATTTGACCTGGAACATACTATGAAGATATTTTCACTATCATCAACATCAATTGAAAATCCAATTTCATTCATATCCTGACTATGGTATCCACCATTCAATAACTCACCTTGATTATTAAGCTTTGCATAAAATAATGAAAAATCATTATTATCTGGCAAGTTGCTCTCTCCAACAGTAATTAATCCAGTATAATATCCAGTAACATAAATATTTCCATTATTATCCATACAAATATCTTTACCGTACGTTTTGTTATTTTCAGTTGGTGGAATTTGAGTTAACCAAATTATGCTTCCGCTGTTATCTAATTTAGCAATGAATACCTCTCTTGACCCTGTTGTAACATAAGTGTTTCCATCTAAAGACATTTGTCCGGAAAAACTTCCTGTAATATAGATATTTCCATTCTCATCAGAAACTACTGCATTAACATTATCGCTTCCGGAACCCCCAAACTGCCCTTTCCAGTTCAAATTGGGGGAGTCTCCATAATCAGAAACCGAACTGGTATTTTTTTGATTATCAAAAGAGGTTGTTAGAATTTGATCCATTGCCGTTGAATATAAATCAGTAACATCTTTTCCCTTAATAAAGATATTACTTTCTTTATAATTATGCTCATTTTGACTTCTCAGATTAAGAAATCCGGCAACCAGAATTACATTGAGTGTAATAATAAAAAGTTTTTTCATAGTTTTTTTGATTAAAAATGAATTATTGCTAATATAATGTTTGCTTTGTGGTTTGAGTTTTATGGTTGAATTCCAGTTTTATGTATTTGATTGAATAATTTTCTTAAATAATGCTGTAAAGTAAACTCTTAAAAACAATTTGATGTTAATAGTTTTTTACCAATTAATAAAAATCATGGTTTTCTGCTAGCAAACTATTTCCTATTTTTACATCCTTAAAAAAAAACATTTTGTTTACTACACGTGATATTGCAGATTACTATAATCAGACTTTAAACCACTATCAGAATTGGTGGAGGCTTGATAATAATTTAGCGGTGCATTATGGTATTTGGGATAATAATACTAGCAATTTTCAGGAGTCGTTGGCTAATACAAATAAGGTGTTAATGGATATTGCAGGCATTGAGAAAGAAGTAAAAATACTAGATGCTGGTTGTGGAGTTGGTGGTTCAGCTTTTTATTTGGCTAAAAAGAGGAAGGCAATAGTTACCGGCATAACCTTAAGTGAAAAACAATTTGCATATGCTACACAAAAATGTAAAGAACTTAAACTTGAGGATCAGGTAAGCTTTAAAATTGAAGATTATACCAAAACAAATTTTGATGATAATAGCTTTGACGTAGTATGGGCAATTGAAAGTATTACATCTGCTCCTGACAAAGAATTATTTGCAAAAGAAGCAATTAGATTATTAAAGCCCGAAGGCAAACTTATTATTGCCGATTATTTTAAGGCTAACGATAATCAGCATGACCCAGATAATTTGCTTAATAGTTGGAAAGACTTATGGAGCATGTCGGGTTTTATAACTATGGTAAAATATAAGGATATTTTTACAAAAGCCGGATTTACTGTTAAAGATGAACGTGATGTAACTAAAGAGATTACACCAACAGCAAGGCGCATGTATCTTTCGTATTTATTAGGATGCCCGTTTGCTTTAGCGTATAATGCTTTTCATAATGTTAGTAGGTTTGCCAAAACGCACTACAAATCTGGTAAATACCAATATAAAGCTTTAAAAAAAGGTCTTTGGAATTACAACATTGTACTTTTTGAGAAGAACAAAGTATGCAATTGAGTTTTAATATGGATAAATGTAAGCCCTACGCTCATTCTGATTTGCAATCCGAATGTATTAATATCAGATTTCAAATCTGTAATTGACAAGTTCGGGATTACAAATCCCGAACAGCTTTACAAATCCCGAACAGATCGGAGTTTGTGGAAGCAATTGAGCTTTACTTTTTTTGTAGTTTAGCAACAAAAATATAAGATGAAAGTTCTGGACAGAAAATTAGACACTGCAAAAACCAAAGAAGAATATAGACGAATGCTTTGGATATATGATTTTTGGGGATGGCTTACTGAAAGAAAGGCTGCCAAAAAAGTTTTGAAATTGGCATCAATTAAAGATGGGTATAGTGTATTAGATGCAGCTTGCGGAACGGGTGAAATGCTGAAAAATATTGTGAAATCTAATCCTAACGGAGAAAATATCGGTATAGATATATCACATCAAATGTTGAGTAAGGCGAGTAAGAAGCTTAGCAAATTTAATAAAGGAAATTACAAGCTACTGGAAGGTGATGTATTGAGTTTGGATTTCTCTGACAATTCATTTAATGTTCTGATTAACAGCTATATGATTGATTTATTGCCTGTTGAGACCTTTAATAAAATAGCTTCTGAATTTTACCGTGTGCTTAAGACAAACGGAGTAGTTGTTATATCAACATTTTCGTTCGGAAACCGTAGTTTTCATAGGTTTTGGTATTGGGTTGCAAAATGGGCGCCAAGCTTGTTAACAGGTTGCCGCCCTGTAAGATTTAAAGATTATCTTATTAAAGCCGGTTTTAAGATTGAAAAAATTATTGAGGTCAGTCAGAATACTTTTCCATCTCAAATAATAATGGGACGAAAATAACTACGCTCATTCGGATTTGTAATCCGAATGTATTAATATCAGATTTCAAATCTGTAATTGATAAGTTCGGGATTACAAATCCCGAACAGTTCGGGTGAGGGGACGGTAATGAATAATGGTGATTAAAAATTACATACAATCGTAGCATGATGGCATAAAAAAACCGAGAAAAGTATTTTTCAACACTCATCTCGGTTTATAATTTAGCTCATTAGCGTTTTACTTGAGTACCGAGTTCACAAGTTTTGCAGCTTCTTCTAAGAGTATGGCTGAATGAACTTTAAGTCCGGATGCATCAATTATTGCTTTCCCTTCTTTGGCATTAGTACCTTGAAGACGCACAATAATTGGCACTTTGATATCACCAATATTATTATAAGCGTCAACAACGCCTTGTGCAACACGGTCGCAACGAACTATTCCTCCAAAAATATTTACCAGTATGGCTTCGACATTTGGATCTTTAAGTATAATTCTAAATGCTTCTTCAACGCGTTTTGCATCGGCTGTACCGCCTACATCAAGGAAGTTGGCAGGGTTACCACCCGACATTTTAATCATATCCATAGTTGCCATAGCGAGCCCGGCACCATTAACCATACATGCAACATTACCGTCGAGTTTAACAAAGTTAAGGTCAAATTTGCTGGCTTCAACTTCGGTAGGATCTTCTTCTGTCAGATCACGCATTTCAGCAATATCCTTATGGCGGTAAAGCGAATTATTATCAATTGCCACTTTTGCATCAGCTGCAAATATTTTTCCATCGGCAGCTTTAATAACAGGGTTTATCTCAAAAAGGCTACTATCCGAGCCAACATAAGCTTTGTAAAGTGCAGCAACAAATTTTATCATTTCTTTAAAAGCAATACCGCTAAGTCCGAGGTTAAATGCAATGCGACGTGTTTGAAAACTTGTTAGCCCAACTTTAGGATCGATAAGTTCATGAAAAATTTCTTCGGGAGTTTCTTCGGCAACCTGCTCAATGTTCATGCCACCGCGAGGTGAATACATTACCATATTTTGACCTTTATCGCGGTTTAGCAATATGCTCATGTAATATTCTTCAACATTTTCAGGACCGGGATAATAAATATTTTGCTCAACAATTACTTTACGAACAAGCTTGCCTTTTTTTGATGTTTGATGCGTAACTAACATCATACCAAGTATTTGCTTAGCAAAGGCTTTCACCTCGTCGAGTGATTTTGCAATTTTAACACCACCGCCTTTTCCTCTGCCACCGGCATGTATTTGCGCTTTAACGGCCCATTTATCAGATCCGGTTTTTTTCTGTATTTCTTTAGCGGCTTCAACAGCAGTTTCGGGCGATGATGCCACAATTCCTACGGGTATGTTAACATCAAATCTCTTAAGAATCGATTTGCCCTGATATTCGTGTAAGTTCATGTTACTATTAAATTAAAAAGTCCAAATTTTGAAGCCCAAAATTAGCAATTTTATGGATAATTGATTAAATAATATTAACAAAGTTTAAAGTAATATGATATTTAGAATGTCTTTTAAATTAGTCTTATCTTTGCGGATATAAAAAGCGCTTATGATAATTGCCGAAAACATAAAAAAATCATACGGAAACGTTAATGTATTAGATGGTGTAAACTTAAAAATTGAGCGAGGTGAGATAGTTTCAATTATAGGAAAATCGGGTGCCGGCAAATCAACTCTACTTCAAATTCTGGGCACAATTGAAAACGCTGATTCCGGTAATATTATTATTGACGGCATAAACATTAAGACGCTTAGTGGTAATAGCCTTGCCGATTTCAGAAATAGCAAGATTGGTTTTGTTTTTCAATTCCATCATCTACTGCCTGAGTTTACGGCTCTCGAAAATATATGTATGCCTGCATTTATTGCCGGTAAAGGAAAAAAAGTCGCCGAAAAACGAGCTAATGAGTTGTTAGAATATTTAGATTTGACTAACAGATCACATCATAAACCCGACGCTCTATCAGGTGGTGAACAACAAAGAGTGGCAATTGCAAGAGCACTAATTAATAAACCTGCGATTATATTAGCGGATGAGCCTTCCGGAAACCTTGATTCGAGTGCATCAAAAGAGCTCCATAGCTTATTTTTAAAGCTTAAAAATGAATTTAATCAGACTTTTGTAATTGTTACCCATAATATTGAGTTAGCTAATATGACCGACAGAAAATTGATTATTAAGGATGGTATAATTAATGATGATTATTAGCGTTACAAAAAGAAATATTTAAGTACTTTGGCAAGGAGTTTAATAATTCATTATTGATGAGACAAACAATTTTACATACATTAAGACTTGATAATCATAAATCACTTTATTTATTTACTTTTATTTTACTATTCGGATTTACGGCTAATGCGCAACATGCTTCCATCACATACGAAGAAGCTATATTAAAAGGTAATAACTTATACAATAAATCTGAGCTTATCAACGCAAAAGCATATTACCAGCAGGCATTAAAAATTAAGCCAAACGACGACTATGCTAAAAGTAAAATTACTGATATTGTAAAGAAAATGAAATCGTCGATGGCTGCCGAGGATGAATTTTATGATATTGTAGATGTTGCCGATGCCCTTTATGATAAAAGTGAGATGGATAAAGCCTTGGTCGAATATCAAAAGGCATTAAAAATTATTCCTGATGATGAATATACTCTTAAGAAAGTTAGAGAAATAACTGCATTTAGAAAAGATAAAAAAGATAAGATTGTTGCTTTTAATAAGGCAATAGAAGCCGGTAAAGTTTATGCTGATGATGGCGACTATGATAATGCCATAGCTGAATTTACAGATGCAGCAAGTATTTTTCCTGATAACGATGTGCCGATATCAGAACTTAACAGAGTTAACAATCTCAAATCTGATTTCGAACAACGACAAGCTCTTTTCAATCAAAAAATGAATGAAGCTTCAAAATATCTGCTCATAAAAAACTATGTTAAGGCTCTTAGTTTATACAACGAAGCCAATAAAATACTCCCTGAAAGTGATGCAGCTGACAAGAAGATTACCGAAATATCTGACCTTGCCGATATACAGAAAAAATATAATATACAAGTTGAAAAAGCAGATGCCTACTATATTTCAAAAGATTTTATTTCGGCTCGTAAACAATATGAAGTAGCGGCAAATTTGTGGTCTGAAAAAAATTATCCTAACGATATGATTAGCAAGATTGACGAAAAACTTGCTGAAGACAGAAAAGACATTGACAATAATTATAAACTTTATGTAAATCTTGGTGACAGCTTATTAGAGATAAAGGAATACTCGCAAGCACTATCGGAGTTTAACTTGGCTCAAAACCTAAAACCTGATGAAGCTTACCCTAAGGCAAAACTTGCAGAAATAAATACAATTTTTGAAAATAGGAAGAAAGCTTTTGAAGCTAACTACAGCACGATGATAACCAATGCTGA
>VAPK010118519.1_pt1 | contig 10042 bp, 9 predicted proteins | sample 3395031 | NCBI WGS metagenome assembly VAPK01 (sample SAMN08290443, study PRJNA428436) | hydrothermal vent metagenome | isolation source: Deep-sea hydrothermal vent chimney 1 | place: Pacific Ocean: Juan De Fuca Ridge
CGTTTAGTTGTTAAAGAGGCAGAAAAAGAACGAAAAAAAGTTTATAAACAGAGTGAAAAAGTAAGAAACATAAACTCTTCATATAAAAAATCAAAAGTTTATGCTTATAAAGGTGGAAAAACTATTTCACCTATCTCTGGTGCAAGGCTTATAAAAAAGTTTGGTACTTATATTGACCCTATTTACAAGATAAAAATATTTAATGAATCCATCACGCTCAAGGCACCATCTTCCAACTCAAAAGTACAAAATGTACTGAATGGAAAAGTCGTATTTGCTGGGAAAAGTAGTATGTTGGGCAAAGTTGTTGTTGTAGCACATAGTGGCAAAATACATACAGTTTATGCAGGTCTTTCAAAAATAGCCCCCACAATTCGTGTAGGAGCTAAGATAAAAAGAGGATATATTGTTGGAAAGGTTGCAAGTAAACTGATGTTTCAAGCTACCAAAAATTCTAAGCATATCAACCCGTTGAAGTTGATACGTATCTAAACTAGTTATAAGGATAAATTAAATTTTTTATACTAAATTTACATTTTAATAGTAGAATAGTCTCTAATATTTTCAAAATTTTAATAATAATAATATTAATTGAGAGAGAGGGAAAAAAGGAGGGGGATATTTTGATTTTAAAAATAGTAATTAGTCTATCTTTTTTAATTTTAAATGTATTTGCATCAAAGCAAGTCGTACCATGTAGTAATTCTATATATGAATCTAAAGAATGTTTAGCTAAGTCAACAAGTAAATCATCTGACTGTCTAAATTGTCATGATGGTGTTAGTGCTACTGCCAAAAATACTTCACGACCACAAGAGACTAGTGTTGGTTTTAAAGTAGCCCAAGGTGCATCAAGTGGAGTTCATACAGGAAGTCATCCTATTGGTATTTCTTATATTGAAAATAAAGCTAGCTTGAAACCAAAAGGAAGTTTGCTGATAGGCAAATGGATGGGTGCAACCATAATCTCAGATTTATTAATAAATGGTAAAGTGGAGTGTACAAGTTGCCATAAGGTAGATGGTGGAAATACAATTCCGCAGTTGTTAAGAAAATTAAATATTAAAAGTGAACTTTGCTTATCTTGTCATAACAATTAAAAACTAGATCTGATACAACTCCTATATACCCTTCGAGGATAACATTACCTATGCAAAAATTTTCTTTTATATATCTACCTTTTTTATTTTTACTCTATATTGGTATTGAGACTTATCTAAAAATAAATCACTCAAGTATTTGCCATACTCAAGGATGTGAATTGGCTGGTGCTTTGCTTAGATTTGATCCATTGTGGCTGAATTATATGGGTCTCTTTAGTGCTTTTATACTTTTTATTTTGGGTCTCTTTAGTTACAAAAAAATAATCTCTTCAAAACTTTTATATATTTTTCTCTTCTCTGCCTTGTTTTTTGAGACCATTATGCTAGGATATCAATATTTTGCATCTCCTGAGATTTGTATATTTTGTTTGGGAGTTTATGGGTTTTTACTTATTATTGCATTTACCTCTTGCGTAAAATACTTTTTTTTCGCACTTCCTATTGTAATTTCATCATTTGTAGCACTTAGTTTTTTAGCAATTCCCGCACAAAAAGTGTTTATAAGTAAAAATGAAACTTATCTTATACAATCTGCAGAATGTTCACACTGCAAAAAAGTTAAAACATATATGAACGAACATAGTATTACGTTTAAAGCCATTGATGCGGCAGATATAGAAGCAAAATTTTTTATCACATTTTTAGGTTACAAAACCATACCTATTCTTATTGTAAAATCTTCTAAAGAGATACAGGTCATTAATGGAGAACAAAATATTATTAGATATTTTGAAAAGAGTTTTGATCAAAATATACAGACAATACTAAAACATGAATCGTCACTAAATAGCCTTTTTTTTGATAATAGCAGTGAAGAAGAAGGGTGTAGCCTTAATTTTATTAAAAGCACTCAAAGCAGCTGTGAAGATAACGAGAAGCATGAAGAGTAGATACTTGAAAATAATTAAAATATTTGACTCCCCCATTTTTTATTTTAACCACCCCTAAACCACTTTTAGATATAATCGCGAAATTATATAAAGGCTACTTGTGATTAAACGTGTATTAGTAAAATTTTCTGGTGAAGCTTTGGCTGGTGAAGAGGGATATGGAATTGATACTCAAATTCTTAACTTTATTGCTGGTGAGATAAAAGAACTTGTTGACAATGGTGTTGAAGTTGCCATTGTTGTAGGTGGTGGTAATATCATTCGTGGTGTTAGTGCTGCTGCTGATGGAATCATTGCTCGTACAGCAGGTGATTATATGGGTATGTTAGCAACAGTTATAAATGGTGTGGCTATCCAAGAGGCACTTGAACATGCTGGACTTGCGGCTAGACTTCAGTCTGCTATTGATATGCAGGAGATAGGTGAAGCTTTCATTGTGCGTCGTGCAAGAAGACATCTTGAAAAAGGTCGTGTAGTAGTATTTGCTGGTGGTACAGGTAACCCATATTTTACTACCGATACAGCAGCAACACTTAGAGCTTCTGAAGTAGAAGCAGAACTTCTCATTAAAGCGACTAAAGTGGATGGTGTGTATGATAAAGACCCTAATAAGTTTGATGATGCTGTAAAGCTTGATACTTTGACATATGACCAAGCATTAACAGATCATATTAAGGTAATGGATGATACTTCTATCGCTTTAGCTAAAGAGAATGGATTACCTATTGTTGTATGCAATATGTTTGAAAAAGGTAATCTTTTGGCAATCATTAAAGGTGATATGTCATTATGTTCAATCGTTAAATAATAAATAAATCAAAGGAATAAAATAATATGAGAACAGAACAATTAACAGCAATAGCACTCGAAAAAGTAAATTTTGATAAATATCTTCTTGCAAATGCAGTAGGTAAAAGAGCTGAAGCGATAGCAAATGGTGCAGAACCACTACTTGATATTGATACAATGGGTATGAAATATGCTGACATTGCCCTTCAAGAGATAGCTGAAGGCAAGATCACTGTAAGTCTTGAAAGCTAAAATATCTTGGATGCTTTTTTAGCTAAAGCCAAAGATATACACACCATAGAAGAGGCAAAAGCCCTTCTATGGGAACAGATCCCTTCTCCCCTCCCTGCAACAACTAAAGCCCTTGAACTCTCACTGACTGCACATGATGGTCAGCAACGTAAAAGTGGTGAACCCTATATTATCCACCCTATATTAGTAGCAGCCATTACAGCAGCTTTTTCTGGTGATGAGATGATGGTGCAAGCTGCATTGCTTCATGATGTGGTAGAAGATACCAGTTTTGACATTGAAGATTTAGAAAAAGAGTTTGGTGATGATGTGGCTCACATGGTTGAGGGTTTGACTAAAATAGTTGAGATACGTCATGAAGAGTTAGCACCTTCTGGTTCAGATGAGAGGCTTATTAACTCTGCACTCAGTTTTCGTAAAATGCTTATAGCTTCTATAAAAGATATTCGTGTATTGGTTATAAAATTATGTGACAGACTACATAATATGTTGACACTAGATGCCCTTACTCCACAAAAACAAAAACGTATTGCAGAAGAGACTTTAGTAGTTTATGCTCCTATTGCACATAGACTTGGTATTTCACGTTTAAAGAATCACTTGGAAGATTTAAGTTTTTATTATATCTATCCAGAAGATTACAAGAAAATAGATAACTACATTAAGTCAAATGCTCAAAACTTGCAGTTTAAACTAAATGCTTTTATTCAAAAAGTTAGAGATACTATGGAGAAAGATGGTTTTAAACAAGAGCAGTTTGAGATTATAGGAAGAGTAAAGCACTACTACTCCATATATCTTAAAATGCACCGAAAAGGTGTGAGTATAGAAGAGGTATTAGATCTTCTTGCTGTTCGTATCATTGTTCAAAAACCCATAGAGTGTTATAGAGTTTTAGGATTGATGCACTTAGGATTTACACCACTTATCTCAAGGTTTAAAGACTACATTGCTGTACCTAAAGAGAATGGATATAAAACCATACATACAACACTTTTTAATGAAGAGGGTATCGTTGAAGCACAAATACGAACTGTTGAAATGCATAGGCTTGCAGAGTATGGAGTTGCAGCACATTGGAAATATAAAGATGGTGGAGATGGTGTAAACTTAGAGTGGCTAGAGAGTTTGAATTTTCAAAAAGAGTCTGTGGAGGAGTTTTATGAGCTAGCGAAAAGTGATCTCTTTTCTGAAGATATAACGGTTTTTTCTCCTAAGGGAGATTATTATACTCTTCCAAAAGGATCAACTGCACTAGATTTTGCATATGCCATACACTCAGAGATAGGTGCAAGTGCTATAGAAGCATTGGTCAATAAGCAGAAAACATCTCTGTTGACCATCTTGAAAAATGGTGATATTGTAAAGATACTTAAAGATGATAAACCACATCTTCATTGCTCTTGGTTGGACGCAGTAAAGACATCTAAAGCACAAGATGGCATAAGAAGCCACTGTCGAGCAAGGATAAAAGAGTCAGATACACTTAGTGCTTATAATATTTTAGCAACACTTTTTGTTCAAAAAAGTGCTGCTATGAAAGAGTTGATAGAGAGAGTAGAATTAACAGATTCTATACATAAATTACCTGTACAGCGTGACTACTATAAAGAGACTATACATAAAGTTGCTGACTATATAGGAGCCAAAGAGGTACGTTTTTGGGAATTGCTCAAAAAAGGATATAAGAAGCCTTTGGTGAAAGAGATAGAACACTTTAAGTTCTTTACAAATAAGCCTTTAGACGGTGTAGAGTTCGATTATTGTTGTCATCCTAAAGTCGGTGACCAAATCGTTGCATTTTATAAGGACAGTAAGGCTATCATACACCATAAATTATGCAAGAAAGCATACGAGAAGATATTGGCAGAGCAACCAATGATACATGTTAGCTGGAGTACAACAAAACTCTCACGCTATCGTCTGACAATCAGCCTGCAAAATCAAAAAGGGATACTTGCTGACTTATTGACAAAGCTCTCTGATCTGGACTTGAATGTAATTAGTATTGAACTTGGTATTCAGAGTTCTGATAGTGCGGAGTATTGTCAGATAGAAGTTGAAAGTAGTGAGGCTAAAAAGAGCCTACTTTCAGAAAAAATTTCACAAAAGTTTAAACTTATAGAGATCATAAGTTTAGACGATGCATATAACAAATAGTAGGGGATAGGTAAAATGATAAGCAAAGCACTAGAAGAGATAAGTAGAGGTACAGCAGAGATCATAGATATGGAGCGTATAGAAAAGCTCGTAAGCAAATACTATGAAGATGGTACAACTTATACTGTAAAAGCTGGTTTTGACCCAACAGGTGCAGATTTACATGTAGGACATACTGTACTTCTTCAAAAGCTTAAAGTCTTTCAAGATCATGGAGGGCGTGTGCAGCTTCTTATTGGTGATTTTACTGCAACTATAGGTGACCCTACAGGAAAATCAGAGACTAGAAAAGTGCTTGATAGAGATACTATTATGGCAAATGCCAAGACTTATCAAGAGCAAGTATTCAATATACTTGATGAGAGTAAAACAGATGTGGTTTTTAACTCTATATGGCTTGAAGCACTTGGAGCATCTGGCATGTTGGCATTAACAACTACTTTTAATGTAGCACGTATGCTTGAACGTGATGATTTTGAAAAACGTTATAAAAGTGGGCAAAGTATTTCTATTTCTGAATTTTTGTATCCACTGCTTCAAGGGTATGACTCGGTAGAACTTAAGTCAGACATAGAAATAGGTGGGACAGATCAAAAGTTTAATCTGCTTATGGGAAGACATCTTCAGCGTGCATATAATGTGGGTAAAGAACAGGCTGTACTTACAATGCCTATACTTGAAGGACTTGATGGGGTACAAAAGATGTCTAAATCTCTCAATAATTACATTGGGATCACAGAAGAGCCTAAAGATATTTATGCAAAAACACTCTCTATCTCTGATGAATTGATGTGGCGTTATTATGAGTTACTTAGTGAAAAATCATTAGAGATGATAGCTACTATGAAGGAGGAAGTGAAAAATGGTACACTTCACCCAAAAGTAGTGAAAGAAAACATAGCCCTTGAGCTGGTTACAAGGTTCTATAATAAAGAGTTGGCTACACTAGCTAAAGCAGAGTTTGATAATGTATTTAAATCCAATCAGCTTCCTTCAGATATGAATGAGATAGAAGTAGAAGAGGGTATTTGGATATGTAAAGCTTTGGTTGATGCAGGTATAGAACCTTCAACATCTCAAGCAAGAAGAGACATTAAACAAAATGCAGTGAGCATAGACCAAAAAAAGATATCTGATGAGAAGTTAAACCTTACATCAGGAGAGTATATCCTACAAGTAGGAAAGAGAAAATTTGCAAAAGTGAAGGTTGGGTAATGGAATTTAAATCTTTTAAAATAGGAAAATACACTATTGAAAAGCCTATAGTCCAAGGTGGTATGGGTGTTGGTATATCTTGGGATCAGTTAGCTGGTAACGTAAGCTTAGAGGGTGGACTTGGTGTTATCTCTGCTGTAGGTACAGGAGTCTATAAAGATAGAAAATACCTTAACGAAAAAGAGACAGTAGGTAAAGAGCATAGACCTCTTGAAGCTATCAATTTTTACTCTTACCCAGCTCTTCAAAAGATCTTTGACAATGCTAGAGAGATCTGTGGAGACAGACCACTAGCTGCGAATGTACTTTACGCACAGAGTGAGTATGATCGTGTAGTTCAGGACGCTTGTAAGGCAGGTGCTGATATTATCATCACTGGTGCAGGTTTGCCACTTACTATGCCTGAAGCAGCCAAAGATTATCCTGATGTTGCGTTAGTGCCTATCGTCTCTACAGCTAAGGCATTGAGAATTTTATGTAGGCGTTGGAAAAAGATACATGATAGACTTCCTGATGCAGTGATCGTTGAGGGACCTCTTAGTGGAGGACATCAAGGGTTCAAATATGAAGATTGCTTTTTACCGGAAAATCAGTTAGAAGAAATTTTAACTCCTGTAGTAGAGGAGGCAAAGAACTGGGGTTCAATGCCTATTATTGCAGCTGGTGGTGTATGGGATCATGATGATATCGTTAAAATGATGGAACTTGGTGCAGATGCAGTACAGATGGGAACACGTTTTATAGGTACAGTTGAGTGTGATGCCTCCGAAGTTATGAAACAAGTTATTCTTGATTCAACAGAAGATACCATTAAGCTCTTTAAGTCGCCAGTTGGTTACCCTGCACGTGGCGTAAAGACCAACCTTCATAAAAGTATAGAAGAGGGTACTGCACCTAAAGTAGCATGTATTTCAAACTGTGTTGCTCCATGTCATCGTGGAGAGGAAGCAAAAGTAGTTGGTTATTGTATCGCTGACAGACTTACAGATGCTTATGATGGTCTTAAAGATACAGGACTCTTTTTTACAGGCTCTAATGGGTATCGCCTTGAAGAGATCATAACAGTTAAAGAGTTGATGAATAAATTAATGTTTGGAGAAGAGTCGTAGAGTGAAATTTTTTAAGATTTTTCTTTTATTTGTTGTTGCGTCAACACTACTTTTTTCTGAAGTCAATAGACTAGAAAAGGTAGAAGTTGTAAAAGGAGAGTTGCGTTTAGAGTTTAAAAATTACCTTCCAAAACAGCAGATCAAGCACTTTACATTAAAAAATCCTTCTAGAGAAGTTTTTGATTTTAAAAATACACGTCTTTCCAATAAAAAAATAGCTAAAAATATGAAAAATGTAAAGATAGCACAATATAAACCAAACATTATGAGAGTAGTTATAAGTAGTCATAAATTTTATAGTTGTACACCATATAAGCCTATACTCTCACTAAGAACATATCATATACCTTTACCAAAAATAAGAGATGGACTACCTGCAACACGTTATAAAAAAACTGTAGTAAAACCTAAACGAAAAGTAAAAAAAGTAAAGAAAATCTCAACATCATCTTCAAGAGTATATAAAAAAGAGTTGATTGTAATAGATGCTGGACATGGTGGTCATGACTCTGGTGCTGTTGGTGGAGGAAAGAGAGAGAAAGATCTTGTTTTGCAAATTTCTAAGAGACTTGAAAAACAACTCAAAAAACGAGGCTACTCAGTCTATATGACACGAAAGAGAGATAGATTTTTAAAGTTACCTCAGCGTACTCGTATAGCAGATAAAAAAAATGCTAAAGTGTTTATCTCTATTCATGCAAATGCTGTAGTTAAAAGATATAGAAACAGAGTACATGGGATAGAAACTTTCTTTTTACAAAATACTAGAGATGCCAAGTCTCAGCGTATTGCGGCTAGAGAAAATAGAGCTGTTCTTAAAGGTACAAGTAGGCTTAGTAAAAGTGTTATCATTGATTCTGTACTTAATGGACCAAAGATCGTTCAGTCCAATAAACTTGCTATAGATGTTCAAAGACGAATAATAACAAACTTACATAGTCGTTATAAAGGTGTTAAAGATGGTGGTGTAAGGCATGCACCTTTTTGGGTACTTGTGGGTGCAAGCAGACCTTCTATACTTGTGGAAGTAGGGTATATCTCTCACCCACGAGAACGTAAACGTCTCTTCTTACCACGCTATCAAGAACTGATAGCTAAAGGTATTGCTGAGGGTGTAGATAACTATATGAAAAATAGAAGAAAAGAAATAGACTTTTAGGAAATAAAATGAAAAGAATTATATTGGGATTTGCTGTATTACTTTTACTTGTAGGTTGTGGTAGCCCTAGTGTCGATAGGTCAGATAGCTTGATCGTGATAGATGCTGGACATGGTGGGCATGATGGTGGAGCTACTACAGATGGGAAACGTGAAAAAGATGTTGTGTTACAGATCGTTAAACGCTTAAAGAGAGAGTTTTCCAAACAAGGATATAGAGTATATCTGACAAGAAGTGATGATAGATTCTTGAAATTGAGTCAACGCACTCGTATAGCAGATAAATTGGATGCTAAAGTATTTATATCTATACATGCTAATGCTATCGCAAACAAAAATAGATTTGAAGTAGTTGAAGGTATCGAGACTTACTTTTTACAAAAAACAAGAGATGCTAAGTCTCAGCGTATTGCTGCTAGAGAAAATGCTGCTGTACTACAAGGTACAGATAGTTTAAGTAAAAATGTTATCATTGATTCTGTACTTAATGGACCAAAGATCATTCAATCCCATAAACTTGCGATAGATGTTCAAAGTAATATCATAAAACATATCCGTAGTGACTATAGAGATACAAAAAATGGTGGAGTAAGACCAGCACCATTTTATGTTCTTGTAGGAGCTAGCAGACCTTCTATACTTGTAGAAGTAGGGTATATAACCAATTCAAAAGAACGTAAAAGATTATTTACTTCAAATTATCAAAACCATATAGCTAAAGGTATTGTTGATGGTGTTGGTAGATATATTGATAACAGAAAGAGAGAGTTAGGGTTTTGATTTACGCTAACGCTGAGTTTCCTTCAGCAGGAAGCTCGCGTGACTAGTCACTTAACTATTTATAATTTTTAATAGCTTTATCAAGTATCTCAGTTGCTGCTTTTTTGTCTTTAAATCCTGCTACTTTTACCCATTTGTTAGGCTCAAGCATTTTGTATGTTTCAAAGAAGTTTTTGATACGGTTAAGTGTATGCTCTGGTACATCACCAAGGTCGTTAATGTTTGCATAAGTTGGGTCTATCTTTACAGTAGGAACTGCAATTAACTTCTCGTCTCCACCTGACTCATCTTCTGTCATAAGTACACCTACAAGCCTACATTTGATGTAAGAACCTGCTTGAAGTGGATAGTCGCATAGTACAAGAATATCAGCAGGATCACCATCGTCTGAAAGTGTGTTTGCAACAAAACCATAGTTTGCTGGGTAGTGCATAGAAGAGTAAAGAACTCTATCTACTTCAACTGCACCTGAATCTTTGTCTATTTCATACTTAATAGCAGAGTTAAGTGGTACTTCAATAATTGCTTTGACTGCATCAGGGTTTTCACCATATCCGATTTTACTAATATCCATAAGGGTATCTCC